>ENA-OQAL01000188-OQAL01000188.1-human-gut-metagenome-genome-assembly--contig:-NODE-188-length-16291-cov-5.528706_pt1 | contig 16291 bp, 15 predicted proteins | sample MGYA00242491_ERZ504519 | MGnify/ENA primary metagenome ERZ504519 (study PRJEB26092, sample SAMD00036260) | human gut metagenome | host: Homo sapiens | study: EMG produced TPA metagenomics assembly of... | reverse complement strand
CGAGCGACGTCCATATACAGCACTTGGGACGCGGAATTTTGCAGGTACATGAACATGCCGAGCACCACCAGCAGCAGCGCGCCGTATACCGGTACCCAATGCGCCACGACAAGCGACGCCATGAGCACCGCATGGGCGCAGTAGATGGGACGGATGTGCGTCAGCGGCTCCACTCCCCTGCCCCGGTCCGCGAGCTTGCCGCCATACAGGTTGCTCCACAGGCAGGCCGCGCCGAAAATCACCAGTCCGACACTCAAGTACTGTTCAGGCACATGCACTTCATCGCGCATGATCGGAGTCAGGTATGTGTAGAACACGTAGCTGGCGGCCGCGCCGCACACCACGTCGAGCACGCCCAACTGGATGCGGCGGTCGAAGAACAGGCGGAACTGCGGCAGGAATCCGATCTTCACGATGTGGCTGTTGCGCGGCAGCGCCACGACCATACCGACGATGAGCATAATGGTGAGCACATTGATCATATGGAACGCCCAACGCCAACCGAACGTGTTGGCCACCCATGTGCCGACCGGCACGCCCACCACGGATGCGATGGAGAAGCCGGAGAACACCCATGCGATGAATTTCGTACGGAATCTGTCCGTTGTCACATCGGGCGCGTACGTCATGGCCACAGCCACCAACGTTCCGGATACCAAGGCGATCATGATGCGCGCCACCACCAGAACCGCGTAGTTGGGCGCGAACGCGCATAGGATGTTGCCTGCGAGGAATATGCCGATCAGCGTCAGATGCGTAGCGAATCGCGGGAACCGTGCCGACAGCGCGGATCCGAGCGGCGTGACGGGCGCGTACACGAAGGCGAACAGGGACACCAGATTGCCGACCGTCACCTCCGATATCTTCAGATCGGCTGCGATGTCGGGCAGGATGCCCACCACGATGAATTCACTCATGCCAAGCATGAAACTCGATGCGATGAGAATCACCACCGGCAGATTGAAGAACCGTTCCTTTGCCATGCCGCATCTCCCTTCCACACCGGGACATCAATCGATTGACGTAACCAATCCGAGGCAACATTATGCCATGCGCGATACAATATGACGCACGATGACACGCAAGACGAACAGCACGCGCAAAGCACGGAAAACCCGCAATCGCAAGCCCCTCAATCTCAAGAATCTCCGCACCATGTGGCGGAAGGCGAATCCCATCGCACGCATCGGCATGGTCGCCACCGCGACCGTGGCAGCGATCGCGGCGATCGCCATCATCGTGGGGGCGGTGCGCTTCATCGGCTGGCGCGTGCAGGTGAACGAGGCGCTCACCGCGCAAAGCCAGTCGCAGTCGCAATACGACTTCAATCCCGGCAACATCATTTCCGACGGCACGTTCTTCAACGGCAATGCGTTGAGCGAGCAGCAGGTCAGCACCATCATCGAACAGCAGGGCGTGGCCTGCAGTGGCGAACGATGCCTGAAGTCCATGACGTTCAGCACCGAATCGCAGTCCGCGGACGAATATTGCCAGGCTTATGATGGTGGCCCGAACGAAAGCGCGGCGGCGATTGTCTACAAGGCGGGCAAGGCATGCGGCATCAGCCAGAAGGTGCTGCTCACCGTGTTGCAAAAGGAGCAGCATCTGCTCACGGCCACCAATCCAAACGATTTCCAATTCAAAGCGGCGATGGGCCTGAGCTGCCCGGATGATGCGAACTGCGACCCCACCTATGCCGGCTTCTTCAAACAGGTGTACGGCGCGGCCAAACGGTACCAGTACTATATTCGGCACGAGGGACGCTACGGCTACCATGCCGGACGGCTCAATTACATCCAGTACAATCCAAATGCCAGCTGCGGCGGCAGCAACGTGTACATCGAGAACCGAGCGACCGCGCTGCTGTACATATACACCCCGTATCAGCCGAATGCCGCGGCGCTCGAAGCGGGGGCCGGTGAAGGCGATTCCTGCTCGTCATACGGCAACCGCAATTTCGCGATTATCTACCATTCGATGTTCGGCAGCCCGCGAGGCTGATGCATCCCAATGAGGATATGCCGTTCGAGCATATCCTCGACCAGTCCGACACCGATTCCCCGTGGCCTTTCCGCCATAGACGTGTGCGAAACGCACGAGCAAGGCCGCCGCCCGGTTTATGTTCCGGACGGCGGCCTCGTGTATGACGTTTTTTCTATCGATGGTCCGCGATCACAGCTTCGGCAGATACTTCTTCAGCTCGAACGGGGTGACCTGCTTGCGGTACTCATCCCATTCCTGATGCTTGTTGCGCAGGAAGTATTCGAACGCATGCTCGCCGAGCACATCCGCCACGAAGTCGGATTTCTCCATGATCTTCAGAGCCTCGTCAAGCGATTCCGGCAACGGCTGGATGCCCATGGCCTGACGCTCGGCGTCGGTGAGCTCCCACACGTCGTCGCTGGTGGGCTCGCCCAGCTGCATTTGCTTGTCGATGCCGTCGAGACCGGCTGCGAGCAGCACGGAATACGCGAGGTACGGATTGGCGACCGGGTCGAGTGCGCGGAATTCCATACGTGCGGAATTGCCTTTGCCGGGCTTGTACTGCGGGATGCGCAGCAACGCGGAGCGATTGTTGTGGCCCCAGCAGATATAGCTCGCGCCTCGGCACCGCCCCACAGCCTCTTGTAGGAGTTGACGTACTGGTCGGTGACCGCGCAGATCTCGGCCGCGTGGTACAGGATGCCGGCCGCGAACTGTCGTGCGGTGACGGACATGTTGAATTCCTGCCCGGCCTCGTAGAACGCGTTGGCGTCACCTTCGAACAGGCTCAAGTGCGTGTGCATGCCGGAGCCCGGAGCGTCGGCGAGAGGCTTCGGCATGAAGCTGGCATGGATGCCTCGCTCCAGCGAAATCTCCTTGACGACGGTGCGGAAGGTCATGATGTTGTCGGCCGTGGTGAGCGCGTCCGCATATCGCAGATCGATCTCGTTCTGGCCTGGCCCCGCCTCGTGGTGCGAGTACTCCACCGAGATGCCCATCTGCTCGAGCATGTTGACGGTGGCGCGGCGGAAGTCCATGCCGGGGCTGCGCGGCACATGGTCGAAGTAGCCGCCCTCATCGATCGGCTTCGGAGTCTGCGCCCAGTCATCCTGCTTTTCAAACAGATAGAATTCAATCTCCGGATGCACGTAGAAGGTGAAACCCTTCTCCTTGGCCTTGGCCAGCGCTTGCTTGAGCACGTGGCGCGGGTCACCCAAGGACGGCTCACCATCAGGCGTGAGCACGTCGCAGAACATGCGCGCGGTGCCCTGCGGGCCTCCGCGCCACGGAAGAATCTGGAACGTCGACGGATCGGGCTTGACGATCATATCGTCTTCGGACACGCGGGTGAGGCCTTCCACGGCGGAACCGTCGAATCCGAGCCCTTCCTCGAATGCGGCTTCCAGTTCCGCCGGCGCGATGGCCACGGACTTCAGTGTTCCCAACACATCCGTGAACCATAGACGAATGAAGCGCACGTCGCGTTCCTCGACCGTGCGCAAAGCAAACTCTTGCTGTTTATCCATAGTGTCCAATCGTTCCATGCGCATGTTACGAACGTCGTTAACACATGCCGTGTCGCGACATGTCAGCGTGCGACTTCGAGGGCTTCCTCCAGTGTGAAGGCGCGCGCGTACAGCGATTTGCCGAGAATCGCGGCGTCCACGCCCAGTTCGGCGAGCTCCTTGATGTTGCGCAGGTCGTCGAGCTTGGAGATGCCACCGGATGCGGTGACCTTCGCGTCGGTGCGGGACGCCACTTCGCGCAGCAGCTCGATGTTCGGGCCGCTCATCATGCCGTCGCGTGCCACGTCGGTGACCACGTAACGGGAGCAGCCGACGGAGTCGAGGAACTTCATGGTCTCGAACAGGTCGCCACCTTCCTTCACCCAGCCGCGGGCCGCGAGGGTGTGGCCGCGCACGTCAAGGCCGACGGCCACACGGTCGCCGTACTTCTTGATGACGGAAGCGGTCCAGTCGGGGTTCTCCAGAGCCGCGGTGCCGATGTTCACGCGGGCCGCGCCGGCTTCGAGCGCCGCGTCGAGCGAGGCGTCGTCGCGCACGCCGCCGGACATTTCGATGTTGACCTTGTCGCCCAGTTCCTTGACGATGGCGCGCAGCTGGTCACGGTTGTTGCCGGTGCCGAATGCGGCGTCGAGATCGACGAGGTGGATCCATTCCGCACCCGATTCCACCCACGTGCGGGCGGCTTCCAGCGGGGAGCCGTAGTCGGTTTCGGAGCCGGATTCGCCTTGGCGCAGGCGCACGGCCTTGCCATCACGGACGTCGACGGCGGGAAGCAGCGTCAAAGACATGTCATACCTTTCGTTGCGTTGAACGGTTTTCGGCCGTTCAACGGATCTTGCGATTACCGATTTGAATTTACGATTTTGCGATTGTTGCGATTGCCTTGCACGAATCCGCGTTCAGACGTCGCAACCCAGTTACGCAGCAGCTGCGCGCCGGCTTCGGCGGATTTCTCCGGATGGAACTGCGTGGCGAACAACGGTCCACGTTCGTAGGCGGCCACGAATCGGCTGCGCCCGTAGGTGCACCACGTCACATGCTCTTCCGCATCGCCGAAGTCCAGCTGGTCGGCGGAGGTGTCGGCAGGCGAAGCGCTCATCGCGGCAAAGGAGTGCACGAAATAGAATCGTTCGTTCTCCACGCCCTTGAGCAGCACGGAACCTTCCGGCGCTTCGACGGTGTCCCAACCCATGTGCGGCACCACGTCGGCGTCGAGCAGCTCGACATCGCCCTTGATCAGACCGAGACCGGGCGTGCCGTCGCCATGTTCCATGCCACGTTCGAACATGATCTGCTCGCCCACGCAGACGCCGAGCACCGGGCGGCCGGCGCGCAGACGGTCTTTGATGACCCTGTCTCCGCCGACGCTTTTCAGTCCTTCCATGCATGCGCCGAACGCGCCCACACCCGGCACCACCAGTCCGTCGGCTTCCAGAGCCTGACGATGGTCGGACGTGAGGGTCACGTCGAGGTCGAGATTGGCCAGCGCGCGCACCATGGAACGCACGTTGCCGAAACCGTAATCGAACACCACCACGGAAGTCATGGGCGCTCTCCTTCTTTTGCTTGCCGAAGAATCCATCCTTCGGGGAAAAGCTTATTCGATGCTTGACGAACCACGACCGAATCGCGTGTGCTCGGCGAGGATCTTCATGGCGTCATCACGGGTCAGGCTTGCGGAATCGACGGTTTCCACGCCGGAATCACGCACCCCCTGAACGTCGGTGATGCCCAGCAGCAGTCTTCGACGAACGGCGCGGTGGAGGTGAGCAGCACCGGTGGCGCGAACGTCTGGCCGACCTTGCCTTGCAGGTACATCGTCGCCTCGAGCTTGTCCGCACGGTTGATCGCGAGGACGGCAGGCATGCCGGAGACCACGGTGGTCAGATCTTTGATGGCCGCTTCCGGGCCATCGCCGTCGAGATTGCGTAATACAGCGACCGCGCCTTGCGGTGAGGCGAGGCATTGCGCGGAGATGTCGGACAGTTGGCAGAACGCGGCGAACAGGCGTGCGGAGGCAAGTCGGGTGATAATCACCGCGACTTTCGCACGGTTGCCCAGCAGTCCCTGCAACTCGTCGTCGAATGACAGCGAGTTCTCGGCTTCGGACAGTACCGCGTCGGCTTCCTTCGATTGCAGGCCGTCCTGCGATTCGTCGGAAGACGCATCGGAATTAACCGTCTCATCCGGCTGATCGAATGGCACCTGCGCGGGAGCATCGTTCTGTTGGGCAACTTCCTCGTCCTGGAATTCCTTTTCGAAGCCGGCCATGGCCGCTTCCAGCTCCTCTTCGCTGAAATGCATGCCGTCGTCGTTGGTCTTCCCCAAGCCGTCGAAACCGTTCAAATCGTCCTTGTCGTCGGACATCACAGCGCGCCCTTCGTGCTGGGAATGCCGTCGCGCGCGGATCGGGTTCATGGCGAAACGCAATGCGCGGGCCAAAGCCTTGAATTCGGCTTCGGCGATGTGGTGCGGGTCGCGGCCGGAAATCACGTGCAGGTGCAGGCAAATGCCGGCATGCATGGCGATGGATTCCATGACGTGGCGAACGAGCGAACCGGTAAAATGCCCGCCAATCATGCAGTATTCGAAGCCTTCTGGCTCTCCGGTGCACACGCAGTACGGGCGTCCGGAAATGTCGACGACGGCTTTGGCGAGTGCCTCGTCGAGCGGCACGGTGGCGTCGGCGAAACGGCGGATGCCACGCTTGTCTCCGAGGGCCTGCTTCAGAGCCTCGCCGAATACGATGGCGATGTCTTCGACGGTGTGGTGCGCGTCGATGTCGGTGTCCCCGGTGGCTTTGATTTTCAGGTCGATCAGCGAATGCTTGCCGAGCGCCGTCATCATGTGATTGTAGAACGGCACGGATGTGTCGATGTCGGTTTTGCCGGTTCCGTCGAGGTTGAGACTCAGCTCCACCTTGGATTCGCTGGTTTCACGAACGATGGTTGCAGTACGTGCCATGTTGCGACTCCTTTTGCGATGTTGCAGTTGCGATATTACAGCTACGATATTGCGATTGCGGTGGTTGCGTCTTCCGCAGCCACCGCGATTCTGTTCTGTTTCAAGCTTATTGCCGAATACTGTCACGAACTTCCGTTCCGGACAGTATCCCAGCTTGCGTTCCGGCTTGTTCAGCCCTGTTCCACGATGCGCAGCACTTCGACCAACGCCTCACGGAACCGTGCCATTTCCTCGTCGGTGCCCATGCACACTCGCATCCAGCCTTCCGGACCGACGCGCGGATGAGCACGCCGCGCTTCAACAGTTCGTCGAAGATGCGGTCGCGGTCGTCGAAATGGCCGCCGAAGAGAATGAAGTTCGACTGGGTTTCGGACACTTCGAGCGGCTGGCCCTTGTAGGTCTGCTCCTTGAGCCATGCGGAGGTGGCGTTGCGGGTTTCGCGCAGGTGCGCCACGCGGCTCAGCTGTTCGTCGGTGTGTTCGAACGCGGCGAGGGCGGCGGCCTGGGTGACGGCGGACAGGTGGTACGGCATGCGCACGATGCGCACGCAGTCGATGATGCCCTTGTTGGCGGCCAGGTAGCCGACGCGTGCGCCGGCGAAGGCGAACGCCTTGCTCATGGTGCGGCTGACGGCGAGGTTTTCGTATTCGCCGATGAGTTCCAGCGCGGTGGGCGTGCCCGGATCTCGGAATTCGATGTACGCCTCGTCCACCACGACCACCGGGTGCACGCCTTCGGCCGCGCCCGCCACTTCAGCGGTTCTGGCGGCTTCCAACACCCGCTTGAGGTCCTCGGGCTTGAGCGGGGTTCCGGTCGGATTGTTCGGGCTGGTGAGCACGATCATGGCCGGCTTGACCTCTTCGATGGCCTTGATGGTGGCGTCCACGTCAAGAGTGAAGTCAGCATTGCGGTGCGCGAGCTTCCACGTGGTGAACGTGTCGCGCGCGTACTCCGGGTACATGGAGTACGTCGGGTCGCAGCCAAGGGCGGTTCGTCCCGGACCGCCGAAGGCCTGGAACAGCTGCAGCATGATCTCGTTGGAGCCGTTGGCTCCCCACAGCTGGTCGACGCTGAGCTTCACGCCCGATTCGCGTTCCAGATATGTGGAGAACGCCTTGCGCAGTTCGATGTGTTCGCGGTCCGGATAACGGTTGAGCGTCGGGGCGATCTCCTTGACACGCTGGGCGATGGTTTCCACCACGGCCGGTTCGGGCGCGTACGGATTCTCGTTGACGTTGAGGCACACCGGCACGTCGAGCTGCGGCGCGCCGTACGGTTCTTCGCCGATCAGGTCGTTGCGCAGCGGCAGATATGCCGGAATCGCGTTGCTGGAAGTCTCGCTCATCGGAGGCCGGCCTGCTCTTCCTGTTCCTTGATGGTCGCCTTGTTGTACGGGTCGTCGATGAAGCGGCTCAGCACGCATTCGCCGTGTGCCGGCAGATCTTCGGAGACGGCGAAGGCGTTCACACGGGCGGCGAGGGTCTTCAATCCCTGCTCGTCGTATTCGATGACTTCGACCGGCTTCATGAAGGTGTGCACGCCGAGGCCGGCGGCGAAGCGCGCGGTGCCGGAGGTCGGCAGCACGTGGTTGGAACCGGACATGTAGTCGCCCAGCGGAACCGGGGAGTACGGGCCACGGAAGATGGCGCCGGCGTTGCGGATCTTGGCGATCACGGCATCCGGATCAGCGGTCTGCACTTCAAGGTGTTCGGCCGCGTACGCGTTGGCCGCGTCGATGGACTGTTCGATGCCGTCTGTGAGGATGATGCCGGACTGGCGGCCGCGCAGCGACGTGTTGACGCGCTCGGCGTGCTCGGTGCGAGGCACGCGGTACTTGAGGCTCTCCTGCACCTTGTCGGCGATGTCTTCGCTGTCGGTGATAAGCACGGAACCGGCGAGCTCGTCATGTTCAGCCTGGCCGATCAGATCGGCGGCGAGCCAGCTTGGGTTGGCACCCTTGTCGGCGATGATGGCGATTTCGGTCGGACCGGCGACGGCGTCGATGCCGACGATGCCGGAGACCATGCGCTTGGCGGTGGCGACGAAGATGTTGCCCGGGCCGGTGATCTTGTCCACCGGATCGCACAGAATCTCGCCGTCCTGCGGTTCGGAGCCCTTGGCGCCGTAAGCGAACATGGCGATGGCCTGAGCGCCGCCGACCGCGTACACCTCGTCCACGCCGAGGATGGCGCAGGTGGCGAGGATGGTCTTGTCCGGCAGGCCGTCGGAGTTGCTGCGGCTCGGCGGGGTGGCGATGGCCAGCGATTCGACGCCTGCGGCCTGCGCCGGCACCACGTTCATGATGACGGAGCTCGGGTAGACGGCCTTGCCTCCCGGCACGTACAGGCCGACGCGCTGCACCGGAATCCAACGTTCGGCGACGCGCGCGCCTTCGGCCAGGTCGGTGTGGAACGGGGCCGGCACCTGGGATGCGGATACGGCGCGGCAGCGGCGCACGGATTCCTCGATGGCGGCGCGCACTTCCGGATCGAGCTCGTCGACGGCGGCCTTCATGGCCTCGACCGGCACACGCAGATGCTCGGGACGGATATGGTCGAACTTCTCCGCGAAGTCGCGCAGGGCCGCAGCGCCGCGGGCCTTCACATCATCGAGAATCGGCTGTACGAGCTCAGTGGCCTCGTTGGTGCCCATCTCGGCGCGGGGCATGGCTTCCAGCATTTCAGCTCGAGTCAGCTTCTTGCCGCGCAGGTCAATGATTCGCATATAGTTTTCTTCGCTCATAACGCCCCATGGTAACAACGCCAAGTCACGAGAACGTCCCGTCGTCTCACATTCAGCCGCATTGTGAGACACGCAGATCCGCCGTTTTCCATGCCATGCCGATTTCCGCGAAAAATATATGCCGGTCGACGCCATTCAGCATCGGCCGGCAATCAAAACCTGTTCAGGTCAAACCGTTCAAGTCAAACCGCTCAGGCCAACGGAAGCGAGCTCGGTCCGAAGAGAATCTTGATTTCGGCGAACAGCGACGTGTCGCGTTTGACGCGGAACCGGTCTCCGAACGTCAGCACCTTGGCGTTGCCTTTGTCGTCCATCAAACGCCAGTTTCACCTCGCACGGGCCGGGATGGCTGGTCAGAATCTGCCCGAGCCGCCGCACATGCGACTGGTCGAGCGCGATCGGCGGCAGCACAATCGTCAGCGGACGTTCATCCTGCGCCTCCAACGTCGGCACGGTGAATTCGGTGGCGCGCATGCTCACTGTCTCATCGCGCTTCTCCACCTGGCCGCGGATCTGTACCACGGTGTCGACGGCGAGCTCGGGCGCGGCGGCCTCGTACACCTTGCCGAAGAACATGCATTGGATGGAACTTTCCAGATCCTCGACGGTTACGATGGCCCACGGATTGCCCTTTTTCGACACGCGGCGGTCCACGTTCGTGATCAGGCCCGCGATCGTCACCTGCTGGCCGTCCGGCATGCTTCCCGCGCGTCGATCAGGTGCGCTATCGACATTTCGCGCAACGACACCAGAATCGACTGCATGCCGCTCAACGGATGGTCGGACACGTACAGGCCAAGCATCTCACGTTCGAAGTTGAGCTTGGTTTTCTTGTCCCACTCCTCCACGTCGGGCACCTGCACCATGGCGTCTCCCATGGCGGAATCGTTCTCTTTGGAATCGTCCAGGTCGGCGAACAGGTCGAACTGGCCTTCCGCCTGCTTGCGTTTCAGGCCGACGACCGAATTGATGGCCGTTTCGTGGATGGTGAACAGCGCACGACGGTTCGGGTCGATCGAGTCGAACGCGCCGGCCTTGATCAGCGATTCCACCAATCGCCTGTTCAGCGCCTCCAACGGCACGCGTTTGATGAAATCGGTGAAGTTCACGTACTTGCCGTGGCCGTTCTCACGTTCCGCGATGATCGCATCGACCGCGTTCTTGCCGACGTTGCGGATGGCGCCGAGGCCGAATCGCACGACGTCGCCGACTGCCGAATACTCGTACACCGACTCGTTCACGTCCGGAGAAAGCACCTGGATGCCCATGCGTCGCGCCTCGCCCAGGTACAGCGCGGTCTTGTCTTTGTTCGTGCTGGCGCCTTGCAGCAGGGCGGCCATGAACTCCACCGGATAATGCGTTTTCAGATACGCGGTCCAGTAGGAGATCAAACCGTATGCGGCCGAATGCGCCTTGTTGAACGCGTAGCCGGAGAACGGTACGAGGATGTCCCACACGGCCTGCGCGGCCTCTTCGGAATATCCATGCTCCTTCATGCCGGCGAAGAACGGAATCTTCTCCTTGGCCAGCACTTCCGGCTTCTTCTTGCCCATCGCTCGACGCAGCACGTCTGCCTTGCCCAGCGAATAGCCGGCGAGGATTCGCGCCGCGGACTGCACCTGCTCCTGGTAGACGATCAGACCGTAGGTCTCGTCGAGCACTTCCTTAAGCGGTTCGGCCACTTCGGGTGGATTGGCGTGATCTTCTGCAGACCGTTCTTGCGCTTCGCATAGTTGGTGTGCGAATCCATATCCATCGGACCTGGACGGTACAGCGCGATCAGTGCGGAAATATCGTTGAAGTTGTTCGGCTTCAACGTTTTCAGCAGCGAGCGCATGCCGTCGGAATCGAGCTGGAACACGCCGAGCGTGTCGCCACGGGACAGCAGGTCGTAGGTGGGGCGGTCGTCCAGCGGAATCTTCGTATGGTCGATGCGTTCCTTGCCGTTCGCCTCGATGTTGTTCAGGGTGTCTCGGATCACCGTCAAGTTGGAAAGTCCGAGGAAGTCCATCTTGACCAGACCGAGCGTTTCGCACGTATGGTATTCGAGCGTGGTGGTGACGGTGCCGTCGGTACGTTCCAGCAGCGGCGACGTGTTGGTGATCGGCTCGCTGCCCATGATGGTGGCGCAGGCGTGCACACCGGTCTGACGAATCAGACCTTCGATGCCCATCGCCTCGTCCGTGATGCGTTTCGCGTCCGGGTCGGAATCGTACAGTTCGCGGAATTCGCGTGCTTCCGCGTATCGTTTCGCGCTTGGGTCGAAGATGTCGTGCAGCGGAATGTCCTTGCCGCCGGTCTGTGCGGGAGGCAGGGCTTTGGTGATCTTGTCTCCGACGGAGAAGTCGTATCCCATGATGCGGGCGGAGTCCTTCAGCGCCTGCTTGGTTTTGATGGTGCCGTAGATCACGCACTGCGCCACTTTGTCACGTCCGTATTTCTCACCCACGTAGTCGAGCACGCGTCCACGACCGTCCGGGTCGAAGTCGACGTCGATATCAGGCAGTGAGACACGTTCCGGATTGAGGAATCGTTCGAAGATCAGACCGTGTTCAAGCGGATCAAGTTCGGTGATGCCCATCGCATACGCGACCATGCGCCTGCGGCGGAGCCACGGCCCGGCCCCACCATCACGCCGTGGGCCTTCGCCCAGTTGATGTAGTCGGCCACGACGAGGAAGTAGCCGCAGAACTGCATCTGGCAGATCACGCCGCATTCGTAGTCGGCCTGCCGCAGCACTTCGAGCGACGGCTTGCCGTTGTACCGGCGTTCCAGGCCTTCCTCGACCTTCTTCAGGAACAGCGACGTCTCGTCCCAGCCTTCCGGACAGTCGAATTGCGGCATGAACGCGCCGTCTTCATGATCGTCGAACATGACGTTGCAGCGTTCGGCGATCTCCACGTGTTGTCGCACGCTTCGGGAAGGTCTTTGAACAGTTCGCGCATTTCCTCGGCGGATTTGATGTAGTAGCCGGTGCCGTCGAATTTGAATCGGCCCGGCTCGTCCAGCGTGGAGCCGGAGTTGATGCACAGCATGGCGTCCTGCGCGCCGGCGTCTTCGGCACGCGTGTAATGGGAATCGTTGGTGGCCAGCAGCGGCGCGTTGAGCTTTTTTGCGATGTCGAGCAGCCCGTCGGTCACTTGCTTTTCGATTTTCAGGCCGTGGTCCATGAATTCGATGTAGAAATTATCGCGGCCGAAAATGTCTTGGAATTCGCCGGCGGCACGCAACGCGTCATCGAACTGGCCCAGGCGCAGACGAGTCTGGATGATGCCCGACGGGCAGCCGGACGAGGCGATGATGCCTTTCGAATATTTGGCGAGGATTTCCTTATCCATACGCGGATAGCGCATGACTCGGCCTTCAAGGTTCGCGTCGGTGGAGGCTTTCATGAGGTTGACGAGGCCTTCGTCGTTTTCTGCCCACATGGTCAGGTGGGTGATGACACCGCCGCCGGACACATCATCCGGGTTACGGCGGCGATGCAGCGGATCCAGATCCGGATTCCAGTTGGTGTCCCAGCTCACACGGGTGGGGTCCTGACGTGCGGTTTCCGGCGTCACATAGGCTTCGATGCCGATGATCGGCTTGATGCCGGCGTTGACCGCGGCGCTCCACATCTCATACGCGCCATGCATGTTGCCGTGGTCGGTGATGCCGACGGCCGGCATGCCCAGTTCCTTTGGCGCGCTTGACCAGATCCGGTATTTTCGATGCGCCGTCGAGCAGCGAATAATGCGTGTGATTATGCAGTTGCACGAAATTTGCGGAAGTAGCCATGCGTTCCAATTTAGCTGGGCTTCATGACGGCGTGGAGTCGTTTCTGGCCGTCCGGCCACACTTTTATAGGGACTGGTCGGCGTGCCGTGCGCGCATCACGTCAAGCGCATGCTGCAGGTCGGCGGGATAGTGCGATTTCACCGTGGTCCACACGTGCGTACGCGGATGGCGGAATTCCAATTGCATGGCGTGCAGCCATTGCCGTTCAAGGCCAAGCGCCTCGCTCAGCTGCGGATTCGCGCCGTACATGGCGTCCCCCGCCAACGGATGCCCGATGGATGAGAAATGCACGCGGATCTGATGGGTGCGGCCGGTTTCCAGGTTCACGGATACGAGCGTGGCTTCGCCGAAACGTTCCATCACGTCCCAATGCGTGATGGCCTCTTTGCCGGCCGGTGTCACGCAGAAGCGGAAGTCGGAGACTTTGGCGCGTCCGATCGGCGCTTCGATGGTGGCTTTGTCTTCTTTGAGATTGCCCTGCACGAGTGCGTGATATGTTTTGACGACCTCATGTTCGGCGAACTGCCGGCGCATCTCCACGTACGCAAGATCGGACTTGCATACGAGCATCAGTCCCGATGTGCCCACGTCGAGTCGTGACACGATGCCTTGACGACCTGCCGCGCCATATGACGTGATGTGCACTCCCCTGTCGATCAGGCTGCCAAGCACCGTCGGACCGGTCCATCCGACGGATGCGTGCGCGGCGACGCCGACCGGCTTGTCCACCACGACCACATCGTCGTCCTCATAGACGACGGCCATGTCATGGGCGATCGGTTCCGGTTCGGACCGTTCCTCGACGATGTCGAATTCTACGGTTTCGCCTGCCTGCAGGGTCGACGATTTGGAAATGTCCCTGCCGAGCACGCGCGCCTGTCCGCTTTCGATGAGGTCGGCCGCCTTGGCCCGGGAAATGCCAAGCATTTTGGCGACCGCGACGTCGAATCGTTTGCCGACGAGCGCGTCGGGAGCGGGTACGAGACGGCTCATGCTGCTTTCGCCCCGTCGTCGGTTGCGTTCGCATCATCACCAAGCGTCTTGCCGTTGGCCTCGTCAAGGTCCTTTTGGCTGAACGGTTCCCCGAGGAACAGCAGCAGCACCGCCGCAACGCCCGCGAGCATGAGGAAGATGTCCGCCACGTTGCCGATGGACCATCCGTAGTTCAGGAAATCCACGACCTTGCCGTTGAGGACCCTTCCGCGTAGATGACGCGGTCGATGAGGTTGCCGAACGCTCCTGCGAAGGCGAAGGCGAACAGCACCGTCCATTTCATGGAAATGGTGCGGACGGCAAGTACGACCAACGCCACGCAGGCCGCCATCGCCAGCAGGGAAATCAGCCACGTCATGCCGGAGCCCATGCCGAGCGAGGCGCCTGGATTACGCACCAATGTCAACGAAAGCAGGCCGGGAATCACGCGTATGGTACGGCCATCGGCCAATGCGGACAAAGCCCACATCTTGGTGAGCTGGTCAATCGCGATCGTCGCGATCGCAATACACGCAAAGACGGCCACGCGGTCGCGCAGCCGTCTTTGATCATTCTTCATGATGTCAGACACAGGCTAATCTCAGTCGTTGTTGTCCTGAGGGTCCTGGTCGTAGTTGTTCGTATCGGACACCTGGTTGACGAGCTGGCCGAGGAAGTCGGTGAGTCGTGCACGGTATTCGGTTTCGAACTGCTTGAGGCCCTTGATGTTGCCTTCGATGACCTTGGTCTGGGTCTCGAGGTTGTCGCGGACCTGCTGGGCGTAGTCGTCGGCAGCGGTACGGGTCTTCGAATCGTAGTCGAAGGCGCGCTTCTGCACTTCGGCTTCGTAGTTGTCGGCCTCGGTGTGCTTGTCGGAGAAGTACGTGTCGGCGTCCTGGGTCTTCTGAGCCAGGTAGCCGTCGCCCTCTTCCTGCTTCTGCGCGAAGTAGGCGTCGCCTTCCTGCTGCTTCTGCTCCAGATAAGCGTCGCCATCCTGCTGCTTGCCGGCCAGATAGGCATTGCCTTCCTCGGTCTTCTGCGCAAGGTAGGCGTCGCCCTCCTCGGTCTTCTGGTTCAGGTACGCATCGCCATCCTGCTGCTTCTGTGCCAGATAGGCATCGCCATCCTGGGTCTTGCCGGACAGGTAGTTGTCGGCGTTGGCGCGGGTGTCGGTGGAGTACTGGTCAGCCTCGGAACGAGTGCGGTTGGAGTAGTCGTTGGCGCTGCCGATGATCTCTTCGTACTTGCGCTGGCTTTCCTCGGTGATCTCCTTGGCCTTGGCCTTGCCCTTGTCGACGTACTGGTCGTGCAGCTGCATGGCCAGCGTCAGCATGGCGGTGGCGCGCTCCGGCTCGGTATTGGCGCTTGCCGCGGCACCTGCGATCTTCTGCAGGCTGCCGGTTTCGGTGCTCGGCTCGGACTTGGCGACCTGTTCGCGCAGCTGTGCCTCGCGAATCTGGGAATCCTTCAGTTGCTGGGCAAGCTGCTGGATCTGCATGGCCTGCTGCTTCACCTGGGCATCCTGCTGCTGGGACTGGGCAGCATGCTCCTGAGTGAGCTGCTGGGCCTGAGCGACCTGGTCCTGCGCTTCCTGAAGCTTTGCGGTGAGCTGATCGATCTGCTCCTTCTGACGCTGAGCCACGACCACCTGCTCCTGGGCCGATGCCAGCTGACGGGACAGGTCCTCGGTCTGTGCGCGGAACGTGTCACGCTCGTGCTGCACGGCGGTAAGCTGCTCGCCAAGGTCGGCCTGACCGGCCGCTTCGGCTGCCTGGGCGGTGAGCTGATCGACCTGCGCGGACAGACGATCGATCTGCCCCTTGAGCTGCTCGTTCTGGGAAGACAGCGCACGATTGCTTTCCTCTGCCTCGGAAAGCTTGGCGGCCGCGGCCTGAGCGGCCTGAGCGGCTTGGTCTCCCGCACCAGCTGCCTGCTCGGAGGCGGACTTCAGCGTCGCGTTCTCCTGCTGCAGGGACTGGATCTGAGCATTCAACTCGGAAATCTTGGAATTGAGTCCTGCGACATCCGGGCCAAGAGACTGCGTGGCCTGTCCGCCGGCAACTGCCTGCTTGCCAAGGGCTTCCACCGTCTCGGTTACCTGATCGAGGAAGTCATCGACTTCATCGACGTCATAGCCTTCCTTGAACCTTACGGTCTGGAAAGTATGCTCCCTAATATCTTTCGGCGTCAACAGAGCCATAAATCCTTACACCTCGCTTTGGGCTTGATGCCTTACTGTTGTTGCTTTCAGTGTTCGACTCTAGCACGAAACCATAGATATTTTGCGGAAAAACGGTTTTTTAGAGGTGCTAAATAAGGAAATC
>ENA-OQAL01000187-OQAL01000187.1-human-gut-metagenome-genome-assembly--contig:-NODE-187-length-16318-cov-1.957507_pt1 | contig 16318 bp, 25 predicted proteins | sample MGYA00242491_ERZ504519 | MGnify/ENA primary metagenome ERZ504519 (study PRJEB26092, sample SAMD00036260) | human gut metagenome | host: Homo sapiens | study: EMG produced TPA metagenomics assembly of... | reverse complement strand
ACCGACTGCCAGCTGCAAAACAAAATGTTTGAACTTCTGGGGCTGAGCAAGGAGGAGATTGACGCCAAATTCGGCTTCCTGGTAGAGGCCTATCAATACGCCGCACCGCCCCACGGCGGTATGGGCATTGGGCTGGATCGACTGGCTATGCTCATCTGCGGTGCAGACTCCCTGCGGGATGTGACCGCATTCCCCAAGGTGCAGAACGCCAGCGAGCTGATGAGTGGCTGCCCGGCAGAGATCGACGCCGTACAGCTGGAGGAGCTGGGTATGCCCCTGCCGGAGGCGGACGCATGAGCAGCAACTTCTTTGCCATGGTAGAGCGCATGAAGCTGATTGACCGTTGGGCACTGATGAACAATACCGGCAAGGAAAACATTGCCGAGCACTCTCACACCGTAGCGGTGATTGCCCATGCGCTGGCGCTGATCGGCAACAAGAAATTCGGCCGCAGCTACAACGCGGAGCGGTGCGCGCTGCTGGCGCTGTACCACGACACCACCGAGGTGATCACCGGTGATATGCCGACCCCGGTAAAATATTATAACGACACCATTCGCCGTGCCTATAAAGAGATCGAGGCCACGGCGGGGGGATCGTCTGCTGGCCATGCTGCCGGAGGAATTCCGACCGGATTACGACCTTGCTTTCACCCCGACCCGGCGGACAAAGAACTGTGGCAGCTGGTGAAGGCGGCGGACAAAATCAGCGCACTGATCAAGTGCATTGAGGAGGACCGTATGGGCAACCGGGAGTTTGAGATGGCTCTGCGTGCCCAGGAGGCCAAGGTGGAGGCCATTGACCTGCCGGAAGTGGCCTACTTCCGAAAAGAATTCATGCCCGCCTACTACCTGACCCTGGACGAACACACCAAATCCTAAGGAACGAACGCTTATGCAAACCGCTTCTTCTGCCCCCCGCAGGGGCGTTGACCCGCGCACTGTCTGCGCCCGGCACAGCCAATGGGCTGATCCTGCTGGGCGCCGTGTTGCAGGTCCTCTTTTTTATACTTTACCTGATCAACGGCGATGTGCATGTGGACGAGGCTATGCTGGTACTCAACGCCCGCAGTTTGGCGCGGGAGGGCACAGACATTTTCGGCCAGCGTATGCCGGTGTATTTTGACACCTGGCTGTACGGCGGCCAGTCCTCCCTGGCCACCTACCTGGCAGCGGTTTTTATCCGCCTGTTCGGCAATCAAATTTGGATCGCCCGCCTGCCCCTGGCGCTGACCGCCTTTGCCAGCCTGTTTGCCTTAAAGGGGCTGACGCGACTGCTGTTTCCCGGCCAATACACGGTGCAAAACACTGTTTTGCTACTGTCTATAATTGAGCCGTGGCGGCTGTACCAGTCCGCCTGGACCCTGGACTGCGCCTACCTGCCCTTTGTGCTGCTGTTTGCCCTGTACTTTTTGGTGCACGCGGTGGAAAAGCCTAAGGCACGGCTGCTGTTTACACCCTATCCATGGCCTGCTTCGCCCTGGGGCTGTACGCCTATATGGCGGCAGCCATTCTGATCCCGGTGCTGCTGGTAATCCTGTATCTATCTCTGCTGATCAAAAAGAAAATGAAATTCCGTTACGCCCTGTGGTCCGTAGCCGTATTGGTTGTGTGTGCTCTGCCGTTTCTGCTCTTAGGACTGGTGCAGGCGGGTCTGCTGAAAGACTGCAACTTCCTGGGGCTGTCCATCACGGCTATGGACAGCTACGCCAGGGGCAACAGCACCACCATCTTTGGCACTGCCGGGACTGCCGGTGCTGTCTTTCAGCAAGCATTCTCCAACCTGGGCGGCGTGCTGTACAACACCTTGGTGCCGGATTAATGCTGCTCCAAAGCGCCCGCTATCCCACCCTCAGCGGCAATGTAAGCAACTATCCCTTGGCCACACGGTGGCAGGGCTGCTGGCACTGGCAGGGCTGCTGCTGTTTTGTGGCCCAAGAAGCACCGCAAGGCCACCACGGACTTTGCCAAAACCACCACCGCCCGTGTGGTGATCGGCAGCTTTTTAGGCGCCTTTTTGGTGTACGCCATTGTGGTCAGCTACGCCTCCATCGCCATGTACCGCTACGCAGCCTTTTATCCGCTGCTGCATATTTTGGCCGCTTTTGGAGTGTGCTGGCTGCTGGAGAGCTTTTCCTCCCCAGCGGTGCCCCGCCTGCTGGCCGGGCTGGCCGTCGTGTCCCTGGCACTCACCGGGCTTTGCCTTTGGCAACTTTGCCACCCACAACAGCGCCCTGTACGGCAAAAGCTTTGAACAGGCGCTGACCGCCGCCAGAGACAGCGGCAGCAGCGAAATTCTGCTGGTAGACAGCCAGGACCCGTACTTTAGAGAGCGAGAGAGCGTATTCCTGCGCTTTTATGCGGATGACAAAATCGACCAAATGACCCCACTGGAGCCGGAGCTGCACGCCCGTGGCGGGCTGAGTGCCGGTAACCCGGATGTGGCGCCCCGCCTGCGCCCGGTAACCAAGGACGGCAGCTGGCGCTATGTGCAGGTGGAGGAAAACCGCGACTAACCGACGACTGCTACATTTTCTTTGGCACCGTGCCCCAGCTGGATAAAACCCGACAGCAAGAATACGCTGTAAAGAATTTTAACGACTTCTGCGTGACCCTGGTGCGGAAGAAGTAAGGTTTCCTCCTTGCGGCGAACGAATAACAGTGCAATCCCTCCGTCAATGCCTACGGCATTGCCACCTTCCTTTGCAATGGAGGCAAATCGGTTATAAAAAAGCCCCCGACTGTGTACGAAATCTGTACCCAGTCGGGGGTATTTTCTGTTTGTTGTCGCTTACGCTCTGGCTTTTTTAATGTTCTCAATGAACTTTTTGCCGGTCTCGGTGATCTTGGCATAATCCCCGGTCTTGGCACCGGCGGTCAGGGAAGAACCGGCACCAACGGCAATGGCGCCTGCCTTAATCCAATCGCCTACATTGTCCACATCTACACCGCCGGAGGGCATGCACTGGGCATAGGGCACCGGGCCGCGCAGGGACTTAATGAACTTGGGACCAAGCACATCGCCGGGGAACACCTTCAGCACGCTGGCACCGCAGCGCATAGCGGCAATGGCCTCGGTCGCCGTACCCACACCTGCCATAGCCGGCACATCATAAATGTTGCACATAGCGATGATCTCCGGGTCAAAAGTGGGGTGACACAATATACTGGGCGCCGCTGAGAATGGCGATCCGGGCAGTGGCCGGATCCAGCACCGTACCGGCGCCGATGGTCACATCCGTGCCCTCGTACTTCTTTACCATCTGAGAAATCAGCTGGTCCGCATTGGGCACGGTGAAACACAGCTCCACGGTGGTCACGCCACCGGCCACGCAAGCGTCTGTAATCTTGGCAGCCTGCTCCACAGACTCCGCACGGATCACAGCCACGATCCCAAACATCTTTTAATTTTTGTTCAAAACTGCTTCTTTTAGACATACAATACCTCCAAAGCCCGCTGCGGGGCTTATTTTTTCACTTTTTATACGCTAACCCTTTCGGCGGCATCCCTCAAAGAGCGTTGCTCGGCGGGGTTATCTTTGTTTATCTCTGTACTCTGGCGCCTGCACCATGACCTACGGACGGTCACGCTGCTGTTAAGGTCAGACAATACACCCACTCAGTTGCGCAAGGCTCCCCCGGAGCCTTGCTGCCAAATCTGCACGGCAGATTGGGACACTCGTGCATCCCTCAAAGAGCGCTGCTCGCCGGAGGTTATCTTGGCTTATCTCTGCACTCTGGCGCCTGCACCATGCACTTTAGCCTCTACCTCTTTGAGGGATGCCATGCTGGTATCCCCGGGGGTAGTCATTGCCAATGCGCCGTGAACCACGCCGTAGTTCACCGCCTGCTGGGCGTCGCCAAAGGTCATCAAACCGTAGATCAAGCCGGAGGCAAAGCTATCGCCGCCGCCAACACGATCCAGAATTTCCAATCCCGGGAACTCCATGGACTTGTAGATCTGGCCGTCTGCCCAGCAAATGGCTTTCCAATCATTGACGGTGGCGGTCTTTACAGTACGCAGAGTGGTGGCGATCACCTTAAAGTTGGGGTACGCTTGGTGGCGGCCTCAATCATCTTGTAATAGCCGTCCATATTCAGGCTCTTCAAGTCTTTGTCGTTGCCCTCAACCTCCAAACCAAGGCAAGCGGTAAAGTCCTCTTCATTGCCGATCATTACATCAATATACTTGGCGATCTCTTTGTTCACTTCCTGGGCCTTTTCTTGGCCGCCGATGCCCTTCCACAGAGAGGCACGGTAATTCAAGTCGTAAGACACCACGGTGCCGTATTTTTTGGCAGCCTTTACTGCCTCCAGCACCACGGCAGCGGAATTCTCCGACAAAGCGGCGTAAATACCGCCGGTGTGCAGCCAGCGCACACCCAGAGTGCCAAAGATATAATCCCAGTCCACATCGCCGGGCTTCAGCTGAGAAATGGCGGTGTTGCCCCGGTCAGAGGTGCTGACAGCGCCCCGAATGCCGTAGCCCCGCTCCACAAAGTTCAGTCCGTTGCGCACACTGCGGCCGATGCCGTCAAAGGGCACCCAGCGGATCAGGGAGGTATCTACCCCGCCCTGAAGGATCAGATCCTCCAACAGGTAACCCACCTCATTCTCTGCAAAAGCAGTGACCACGCCGGTGCGCATTCCAAAGCAGCGGCGCAGCCCACGGGCCACATTATACTCGCCGCCGCCCTCCCAGGCACGGAAGGTGCGGGAAGTCTTGATCCGTCCCTCGCCCGGGTCCAGGCGCAGCATGATCTCGCCCAACGAAATCTCGTCGAACTTACATTCTTCCTTGGGTCTTAATTTCAAATCCATTTTTATCTCTCCTTATGCAAAATCAAAATAGGCAATGGCGTTATTGTAGCTAATGCCCTGTACGATCTCTTTCAGCACTGCGTCGTCATTGGCGTACCAGCCTTGCTCCACCCAGCGACCGATCAGGGCGCAAAGAATGCGGCGGAAGTAGGCGTGGCGACCGTAGGAAGTAAAGGAGCGGGAGTCCGTCTCCATACCCACAAACTTGCCCAGCACGCCTAGGTTGCCCAGACTCTTTAGCTGGGCGGTCATACCGTCCATGGTGTCCAGGAACCACCAAGCCGGTCCATACTGAATTTTAGACGCCGCCACCGTGGACTGGAAGTTACCCAGCATGGTAGCCAGCACCGTGTTGTCCTTGTCGTTCAGGTTGAACAGGATGGTCTTAGGCAGGCTGTCCGTGCTGTCCATGGCGTCCAGCAGGCGAGACAGGGGCCGTGCCACACGACCGTCGTCCACTGAATCAAAACCGGTGTCCGGCCCCAGGGTGCGGAACATTCGGCTGTTGTTGTTACGCATGGCACCGATGTGCACTTCCATCGTCCAGTGCAGATCGTGGTACATTTTGCCCAGGGCCAGCAGCACCGGGGTTTTATAGATCTGCGCCTCCTGCTCCGTCACCGCGCCCCGGCCAGTGCCTTGGCAAAGACAGCCTGCACCTGCTCCGGTGCAGCGGGGGCGTAGGGCGGCACATCAAAGGCCTGATCAGACACCCGGCAGCCCACAGAATGAAAGTATTCTGCCCGACTGCGCAGGGCGGCGATCACATCGTCCACCGTATGAATTTCCATACCCGCTGCGGCGGCCAAAGTGTCCATATAGTCCGCAAAGTCCGGTGCCTGAATATTCAGTGCCTTATCCGGGCGGAAGGTGGGCAACACCTTGCAGTCAAAGTCCGGCAGGGCTGCGATCTTCTTGTGATACACCAGGTCGTCTGCCGGGTCGTCGGTGGTGCACAGCACTTTGACCTTGCTCTTTTCAATCAGTGTGCGGGGGCGAAAATCCCCGGCAGCGATGGCCGCATTGGCTCGGTCGTAGATGTCATCTGCCGTGGCGGCAGACAAAGGGGTATCAATGCCAAAATACATCTGCAATTCTATATGCGCCCAGTGATACAGCGGGTTGCCGATGGCGTATTGCAGAGTGTAGGCAAATTTTTTGGAACTTCTCTCTGGGGCTGGCGTCGCCGGTGCAGTACCGCTCGTCCACACCGCAGGAGCGCATAGCCCGCCACTTATAATGATCGCCGGACAGCCACAGGGCGGAAATATCCGTAGGCTGGGCGTTCTCATAGATCTCCTTGGGACTTAAATGGCAGTGATAGTCACAAATGGGCAGCGCCTCACAGTAGTCGTGGTACAGGTGCCGGGCCGTTGGGGTATCCAGCAAAAAGTCCTTGTCCATAAAAGGCTTCATCTTAACACTCTTTTCTATACAAATAGTCTGCGCAAAAGGGGTGCACACACCCAAAAATCCCCGAATACTCGGGGACGTTTTTTGAATCACACACCGGAATAGGCGTTAAAGCCGCCGTCCACCGGAATGTTCACGCCGGTAATAAAGCCGCTGTACGCCTCATCGCAAAGGAACAGCAGCGTGCCGGCCAGCTCCTCCGGCTCGCCAAAGCGATTCATCGGCGTAGCAGCCAAAATCTTGCCGGTGCGGGCAGTGGGGGTGCCGTCCGGGTTCCACAGCAGGGTCGCGTTTCTGCTTGGTGGAGAAAAAGCCCGGCGCAATGGCGTTGACACGAATACCCATATCCGCAAAGTGCACGGCCATCCATTCGGTAAAGTTCTTTACCGCAGCCTTGGCAGCGCTGTACGCCGGAATTTTGGTCAGCGGACGAAACGCATTCATAGAGGTAACCATCACAATGCAGCCCTTGCCCTTCTCTGCCATATCCTTGGCAAAGATCTGCGTGGGGATCAGGGTGCCTAAAAAGTTCAAATTAAATACAAAGCTGATGCCTTGGGGATCCAGATCGAAGAAGGTCTTGACCTCCGGATCCTGCTGAGCCAGATCAATCTTTTCCAAAGTCTCCTTGGTGGTGGTGCCCTTGGGGTTGTTGCCGCCGGCACCGTTTAACAGAATGTCACAGGTGCCCAGCTTCTCGGCAACCACATCCCGCGCGGCGCGCATTGACGCCGGCTCCAACACATTGCAACCCACGGCAATCGCCTGTCCGCCGTTGGCGTTGATCTCGTCGGCCACTGCCTGGGCAGCCGCTTCGTTCAGATCCAGCACAGCCACCTTGCAGCCCTGCGCCGCCAAGGTTTTGGCAAAGCCGCCGCACAGCACGCCGCCGCCACCGGTGACCACGGCCACGCGGCCCTTTAAGTTCTCGTGATTAAACATGGTTTCTACTTCCTCTCTATTTACGCCCTGCGGGATTTTTCTACCGCTTCCCACAAGCCGTTCAGGTAAGACACACCCAGTGCCCGGTCAAACAGACCATAGCCGGGTCGGGCGACTTCGCCCCAGATCATACGCCCATGGTCCGGGCGCACATAGCCGTCAAAGCCCTCCTCTTGCAGGGCCTTTACAATCTCATACATATCCAAAGAGCCGTAGGCGCTCTCATGTGCCGTCTCGTTAAACCAGCGGTCATTGATCGCCACATTGCGCAGGTGGGCAAAGTAAATGCGATCCCCGGCAGCGTGGATGATCTCCACCATATCGTTCTTGGGACTGGCGCCCAGAGAACCGGTGCACAGGGTCAAGCCGTTATACTTGCTGGGCACCATGGTCAGCAGCCGCTCTACCGCCGCCTTGTCCGTAATAATCCGCGGCAGGCCAAAGATGCCCCATGGCGGATCGTCCGGGTGAATGGCCATCTTTACATCGCATGCCTCACAAACGGGCATAATCGCCTCTAAGAAATACTTTAAGTTGGCCCACAGATCCTCGGCGGTCACATCTTTATACTTTGCGAACAGCTCTTTGATCTCGCCCATGCGCTCCGGCTCCCAGCCGGGCATGGCGTAACCGTTAGAGTTATCGTCGATCTCACGGAACATATCCTCCGGGGACTTGCCCTCCACCTGCTTGCCGTCATAGCTCAGGCAGGTAGAACCGTCCGGCAGGGGCATATACAGATCCGTGCGGGTCCAGTCAAACACCGGCATAAAGTTGTAACAGATCACCTTGACCCCAACCTTGGACAGATTGCGAATCGAGGTTTTGTAATTCTCAATATACCGATCCCGGCTGGGCAGTCCGATCTTAATATCCTCGTGCACATTGACGCTCTCAATGCACTCCATGGTCAGCCCGGCAGCAGTGATCTCGTCATACATGGCCTGTACTCGGTCCATGGTCCACGGTGCACCGGCGGGCAGGTCGTGCAAGGCAGGCACCACTCCGGTCACGCCGGGGATCTGACGGATCTGCTCCAGAGAGACCGTGTCCTTTTCCTTGCCAAACCAGCGGAATGTCATCTGCATAGCATCGCCTCCTGTTTCATAGATTTTTGCGCTTTTATTCTATCACAAGGGTGGCGCGCTTGCAAGTGTCCGTTGCGTAATTTGGCAAATTTCCAAAAATGAAAATAACGGCCAAAATCGGCAAGTTTTTTCCGCCGGTTTTCATGCCCGATCTCGATCGGTTTGCAGGCTTTGCACCTGTACGGTGTAGGCGCCTACGGCCGTGACCGTATCCGGGGTCACCTCCACCGTCACATAGGCGTTGATGATGGTGGCGCCCGGCAGCTCCTGCGCCCGTTTTTCCTCCAGTGCCGCCTTAGCCAGCGCCGTGGCCGCCTGCACCGTTAGGCGTTGCTCCACTCGGCGGTAAGCGGTACGGGTGCGCGTGACGCTGCCCATAGGCAACGCCCGACCGTTTAGGCGCAACAGCCGGCGCTGCTCCGTCACCTCCGTCATAGGCGGTGCGTCCTTACCCATGGGCACCAGCGTCAAGCCGTAAAAATACACCCCGCGGCACACCTGCCGCCCGGTTTGCACCCGGTGTACCTGCAACCGACGGACGGTACAGCGCAGTTCTCGCCGGGCAGCGCCCCATTGGCTCTGCTCCCTGTCACTTTTCGTCTTAGGGGTATCTACCCGCTCTGCCACCTCCAGCCGGGCGGTGGCGCCCACCTTGTTGATATGCGCCCAGGCCAGATCCGGAAAATCCCCCAGCAGTCGATAGTTCAGCCGACTGCGCGCCGTCCCCTGCCAAGGCTTGCCCACGGCCACGCCGTTCTGCGCCAAATAAGTCTCCAGCGTGCCGGTGCCCACCCGGTTATTGCCCACCACCTGCACATTCCAGATAAACCCGCTGAGCACACACAGCACCAGTGCAAAGCCACCGCCCCAATCGGCAATCCCCACGCCCCGCAGTCGTCGGAGAAAAAAGGGCAGCCCTCGCCGGGCAGTAATACGCACCCGCGCCGGCCTGCCGCGCCGCCTTGTGCAGCTGCATATAAGTCCCCACACTGCACACACCGCGCAGGTCGCTCCCCTGTCGCTGCAAGCCGGGCAGCGTAATGCCCAGCTCCCCCAACGCATTGATAAAATCCTCTGCAAACCCGCCTGTAAATACAAACTGCACATACCCGCGAAGAAACCAGTACAATCGGGTCATAGGTCGCCGAACTCCACAGCCAACAGCGTACCGATCACCTGCACGCCCAAAGGCGAATAATCCAGCATGCAAAGATCCGCCCCCACCAGAGTCACCCGGCGCTTGCCCACTTGCAGCACCAGGCGCTCCGAGGTGTAACTAAGCACCCGGCGCAGCCCGTCCACCAGCACCCGATCGCCGATGATCTCCAGCCGCGGCTCCCCGGCGCTGTAATGCACCGGCAGCTGGCTTTCGTCCCCGGGCAAGGGGCACGCCCGACGATTTTTTTGTCCTTTTTTTCTCTTTTGGTATGTGCTCCATTGTATCACCTGTACATACTATGCATAGGAATTATTGGTGATGATATGAAAAAAAGAGAACCAAAAAAGCGCTGCCCCTGCTGGCACTGCTGCTGGCGGCAGCGGCGATTCTGCTGGTGTTTGCCGCACCGGCACGGGCGGGCGCCAAGGCCGGGCTGGCGCTGGCAGAGAACACCGTGCTGCCCAGTCTGCTGCCGCTGCTGATGCTGTTCTTAATGATCCAAAACACCCGGGCGGGGGTACTGCTCAGCCGGGCGCTGACCTTACCGGCAAAGGCACTGCGCCTGCCGCCCCAGGCTGCCGGAGCGCTGCTGTTTGGCCAAATCGGCGGCTATCCCACCGGCGCGGTGCTCACCGGGGAACTGCTGGATCGGCGCGATCGACCGCCCCACCGCCCGGCGTATGCTGTGCTTTAATGTGTGCGGCGGGGTGGGCTTTATCTGCACAGCTGTGGGAACGGCAGTGCTCCATAGCGGCGCTGCCGGGTGGCTGCTGCTGACCGCCAATATATTGGCTAACCTAACGGTGGCGGCGGTGACTGTTCCCCTCAGCGATCCGCCCGCTGCCAAAGAAGTACCGCCTGCCCCGCCCTTGTCTGCGGGAGAAGCGCTGCCCGCTGCCGCCAAAGGCGCCATGGAGAGCCTGCTGCACCTTTCTGCCTGCATCATTCTCTTCTCCGCTCTGTGCGCTGTGGTGCCGGTGCCCAAATGGCTGCTGCCGCTGGTAGAGATCACCGCCGGGCTGTGTACCGGCACCGGCTACACCCTGACCCAAACGGCGGCGTTCCTGGCCTTTGGCGGGCTGTGCGTGCACTTGCAGCTGCTGGGCTGGGCCGGGCGGTTCGGGCTGCCCTACCCCACCTTTTGGCCTGCCGCGCCGGGGCTGCACTTTTGGCAGACGGCTACTGCCGGGGGCTGCTGCGCCTGTTTCCCCCAACCGGCGGCGGTGTTCTCCAATATATCGGAGACCCTGCCTCGCCCCGGTATCGGCAGCACCACGCTGACAGCGCTGCTGCTGGCAGGCGCTGTGGTATTTGCGCTTGATCTGCTGCAACGGCGCCGCCAGTTGGACTGGGCGTAAAAAAGCCCCTGCATTATATATGTATAAAATAGACAATTTTGCCCCCTTGTTTTTGTACCTTTTGTACGAAGCAACCCAAGTTTTTTAATTCCTATTGACAGAGTAGGAAATACGGATTATATTATTATGCAGAAAATAGTAAAAGCACGGTTTTTTGTGCACGGAAAGGAAGTTCAAAACCATGTCCCAGCACTTACTGGATATTGAGAATTTGACCGTTGCCGTAGAGGATAAAGAGATCCTGCACGGCGTGAATTTACAGGTAAACGAGGGCGAGACCCATGTGCTCATGGGCCCCAACGGCGCCGGCAAGTCCACCCTGGGCTACGCCTGATGGGCAATCCCCAGTACAAGGTAACCGGCGGCTCCATTCTGTTCCACGGCAAGGAGCAGCAGGGGCTATCCGCCGACCAGCGGGCCAAGGCGGGTATGTTCCTGTCCTTCCAAAATCCCCTGGAGGTGCCCGGCCTATCGCTGAAGAGCTTTGTGCGCAGCACCCTGGCCCAGCGCACCGGCAAGCGGGTGAAGCTGTTTGCCTTTGAAAAACAGTTTAACGAGGCGGCAAAGCTGCTGCAAATGGACCCGGCCTACGGCGATCGGGACCTAAATGTGGGCTTCTCCGGCGGCGAGAAGAAAAAAGCGGAAATTCTGCAAATGCTGTTGCTGCGCCCCAGTCTGGCGATCCTGGACGAGACGGACTCCGGCCTGGATGTGGACGCGGTACGCACCGTATCCCGTGGCGTGGAGGCCTATCAAAAAGAGCAAAAAGGCGCCCTGCTGATCATCACCCACTCCACCCGTATTTTGGAGAGCCTGCATGTGGATTACACCCATATTTTAGTCAACGGACGGATCGTAAAGACCGGCGACGGCTCTCTGGTGGACGAGATCAACGCCCGTGGGTTTGAAGCCTACGAGCAGGCGTAAAAGAGGTGTTCCCTGTGGAAGAAAAAACCTATGTGGCAGACATTGACCGCACGGTCTATGACATAAAAGACGACGAAAAAGATGCCTACAAGCTGCAAGCAGGCCTGACCCCGGAGATCGTACAGAAGATCAGCGATGAGAAGAACGATCCGGCATGGATGCAGCTGTTTCGACTCCAGTCCCTGCAAGTTTACAATGAGAGCCGGGTGCCCCAGTGGGGTCCGCCCATTGACGGACTGGATATGGACAACATCGTAACCTATGTGCGCCCCAACACCAAGATGAGCGCCAAGTGGTCCGATGTGCCCAAAGATATTAAGGATACATTTGAGCGCCTGGGCATTCCCCAGGCAGAGCGCAAGTCCCTTGCCGGTGTAGGCGCCCAGTATGACTCAGAGCTGGTGTACCACAATGTGCGAGAGGAAGTGGCCGCCCAGGGCGTGGTCTATACAGACCTGGAAAGCGCTATGCACGGCCCTTATGCGGAGATGATCCAAAAAGCACTTTATGAAGCTGGTAAAACCCACGGACCACAATTCGCCGCCCTGCACGGCGCCGTTTGGTCCGGCGGTTCCTTTGTGTATGTGCCGCCGGGGGTGTCCGTGACCATTCCGCTGCAATCCTACTTTCGGCTGAATGCGCCGGGCGCCGGCCAGTTTGAGCACACGCTGATCATCGTAGACGAGGGGGCGTACCTGCACTTTATCGAGGGCTGCTCCGCACCCAAGTACAATGTAGCCAACCTGCACGCCGGGTGCGTGGAGCTGTTCGTTGGCAAGAACGCCAAGCTGCGCTACTCTACCATTGAGAACTGGTCCAAGAATATGTACAACCTGAACACCAAGCGGGCGCTGGTAGAGGAAGGGGGCACCATTGAGTGGGTGTCCGGCTCCTTTGGCTCCCATGTGTCTTACCTGTACCCCATGAGTATTCTGAAGGGCAAGGCGCCCGCATGGAGTACACCGGCATTACCTTTGCCGGGGCGGGTCAGAACCTGGACACCGGCGTTAAAGTGGTTCACGCTGCGCCGGAGACCACCTCTGTGATGAACGCCCGCTCCATCTCCAAGGATGGGGGCATCAGCACCTTCCGCAGCAGCGTACAGGTGCAAAAGACCGCACCGGGCAGCAAGTCCACCGTGTCTTGCCAGTCCCTGATGCTGGACGATATTTCCCCGGTCAGACACCATTCCCGCCATGGATATTCGCACCCGTGACGCGGATGTGGGCCACGAGGCCAAGATCGGCCGAATCAGCGACGATGCGGTGTTTTATCTCATGTCCCGCGGGCTTAGCGAGGAAGAGGCCCGCGCCATGATCGTCAGCGGCTTTGCAGACGATGTGTCCAAGGAACTGCCGCTGGAATACGCCGTTGAAATGAATAACTTAATTCGCTTAGAGATGAAAGGCAGCATTGGCTGATGGGAGGTAGCAGTATGACAAAAGAAAATACCCTTGCAGTCAATTCCCTGCCGTCCCCCACCTGGAACCGACTGCACATGAACGAAACCACGGTAACCCTGCCCCCGCTGGACGGCTCCTGCAAAGCGGACTGGAGCGGTGCGGAAGTGACCGCCGCCCCGGCCCCTGCCACAGTGGTTTCCACCGGTATGGGCCAAGAAGCGGAGGCGGCCTTTGCCTCCCTGGAGACGGACCGGATCACTGCCAAAGCCAATACCGATACCACCGCCCGGCTGACCCTGTGCGCTGACGGCGCCAAGAACGCCCGCCGAGTGGAGCTGACCGCAGAGGCAAACAGCCACTTGACTGTGGTGATGGACCTGCAAAGCACGGCGGACGCCCCCTGCCTGGCCCTGGAGACCCGGGTAGAACTGGCCCCCGGTGCGAAAGTGCGACTGGTGCAGCTGAGCCTGCCGGGCACGGACTGCACGGTGGTCAACAACATTTGGCGCCCACTGCGGTGCCGGTGCAGACTTTCAGCTGGTGCAGTTGTTTTTGGGCGGCAAAGCCACCTACGCCGGGTGCAAGACTCACCTGGACGGAGACGACAGCCGCTTTACGGCAGACATCGGCTACCTGGGCATCGGGGATCGCACCTTTGACTTTAACTATGACGCCCTGCAAACCGGGCGCCGCACCGTAAGCAATATGAACGCAGACGGGGTGTTGCAAGACCGCAGCGCCAAGCTGTTCCGGGGCACCATTGACTTTCAAAAGGGCGCCGCCGGCTCTAAGGGCGACGAAAAGGAAGATGTGTTGCTGCTGGGTGAAGATGTAGTGAACCGTACCATCCCCCTGATCCTGTGCGCCGAGGAAGATGTAGAGGGCAACCACGGAGCCAGCATCGGCCAGCTGGACGAGGACATTCTGTTCTATATGAATTCCAGAGGCTGAGCCGAGCAGAGGCCGAGCTGCTGATCACCCGCTCCAAGCTGGAGGCGCTTTGCGCCAAGGCAACCGACCCGGGGCTCACCGATCGGGTGCACCGTTATTTGGAGGAGAATGCCCAATGACCCAGCAAGAAATTATGAATTACCGGGCGGACTTTCCCCTGCTGCGGGAAAGCAAGGTGGCTTACCTGGATAACGCCGCCACCAGCCAGCGCCCGGACTGCGTGCTGGACGCCCAGCGCAAATTTTACGAGACCCACAACGCCAACCCCCTGCGGGGTCTGTACCAACTGGGTATGGACGCTACGGAGGACTACGCCGCCGCCCGAGAGACGGTGCGCCGTTTTCTGAACGCTAAGAGCGCCAGTGAGATCATCTTTACCCGCAACGCCACAGAGAGCCTGAACCTGGTGGCATACAGCTACGGCCTGCACCGAATCGGCCCGGAGGACGAGATCGTTGTAAGCATTGCGGAACACCACTCCAATATGCTGCCCTGGCGGATGGTTGCCCGGCAAACCGGCGCCACCCTGCGCTATCTGGAATGTACGCCGGACGGCAGCCTGCCTATGGCGGAGCTGGAAGCGAAGATCACAGACAAAACCGCTCTGGTGGCTGTGGCGCAGGTGTCCAATGTATTTGGCCGCACCAATCCTATGGACACCATCATTGATTTGGCCCACAAACACGGCGCCGTGGTGGTGATGGACGCCGCTCAAAGCGCCCCCCACATGCCGATTGATGTGCAGGCGCTGGGCGTGGATTTTGTGGCCTTTTCCCGGCCACAAGCTAATGGGTCCCATGGGCATCGGCGTGCTGTATGGCAAGGAAGAATTGTTAGAAGAAATGCCGCTTCTTATCCGGCGGCGAGATGATCGAATATGTAACAAGGGACAAGGTGACTTACGCCCCCCTGCCCCATAAATTTGAAGCCGGCACGGTGAACGCTGCCGGTGCGGTTGGTCTGGCCGCTGCCATTGACTACCTGACCGCCATTGGGTGGGACAAGCTGCACGCCCGGGAGGTAGCGCTGACGGACTTTGCCCTGCAAGGATTGCGCACCATGCCCCATGTGCATGTGATCGGCGCGGAAAAGGCAGAGGATCACTGCGGCATTTTGACCTTTACCGTGGACGGCGTGCACCCCCACGATATCAGCGCCATTTTGGACGCGGCCGATGTGGCCATTCGTGCCGGGCACCATTGCGCCCAGCCGCTGATGCAGCACCTGGGCACCCCGTCCACGCCCGCGCCAGCCTGTTCTTCTACAATACAGAAGAAGAAGTACAGCGATTTTTAGACGCGGTGGCGTCCCTAAGGAGGCAAATGGGCTATGGAGAATAGAAATTTTTATAACCAGATCTTAACGGAGCACAACCTGCACCCGGAGCACAAGCATGATTTGGCGGACGCCAACTTAGTGCTGGAAGGGTGAACCCCAGCTGCGGCGATGACATTGTGCTAAAGCTGAAAGTAGAGGACGGCGTGATCACCGACGGCGCTTTTGTAGGCGACGGCTGCGCCATCTCTCAGGCCTCGGCGGATATTATGCTGGACCTGATCATCGGCGAAAAGAAAGAGGACGCCCTGCACCTGGCAGAGCTGTTCCTAAAGATGATCAAAGACTCCATTACCGATGAGGAAATGGAGGAGCTGGACGAGGCGGCGGCGCTGCAAGATGTGGCCCACATGCCCGCCAGAGTGAAGTGCGCTGTGCTGGGTTGGCACACCATGGAAGAAATGTTTGACCTGGACAAGCAGCAAGGCGCAAAACAGTAAAGCCAAAAAACAAAAAAGCAAAAAAGATTAGTCTTAAGTGGGCTAAGATTTCTAAAGTTACAGGATATAATGTAAGATATGCCACAACAAAGAAAAAAGCTTAAAAAAAGCTAAGGTTAAAAAACATAAAAACCAATAACTCCAAAAATACACTATTAAAAAAACTTAAAAAAGAAGAAAATAATTAATGTTCAGGTAAGAGCATATAGAACTGTTAATGGCAAGAAGATTTATGGGTGACTGGAGCAAGGTTAAAAGTGTTAAAGTAAAGAAGTAATGAATTATACATAGAGCTATAATGAAATGATATTGATAAAATGTATGGAAAGTAAAGTATAATCATTGCAGCAACTAGGAAACGAGAAGATTAAGCAGAAAAATGAAAAGAGAAACATTTAGAACAATTTTTGTAAAAAGGACTAAAAAAATGGTATTCCAAATAGCATTTGGGTTATTTTGCAGTAGCATTTACACTTGGAATA
>ENA-OQAL01000186-OQAL01000186.1-human-gut-metagenome-genome-assembly--contig:-NODE-186-length-16349-cov-2.096659_pt1 | contig 16349 bp, 18 predicted proteins | sample MGYA00242491_ERZ504519 | MGnify/ENA primary metagenome ERZ504519 (study PRJEB26092, sample SAMD00036260) | human gut metagenome | host: Homo sapiens | study: EMG produced TPA metagenomics assembly of... | reverse complement strand
TGGGCAAAATTTCCCCGATTTATAGCGAAATTCCGGCGCAATTTTTTTGTGTACTTATATATCAAGCCATGTTTGGCCCGGCCGACGGATCTGCGCTGCATTCTTATCTTGAATTTGCGTGGAGAATCAGGGCGCGTTTATCGTTATTGCTACATTCGACAACTGCTGACAAAAATTCCACCGGTTTTGGAGGAAAAAATGTGGAAAATCCTGTGGAACTTGTGAAAGTTTCCCGCCGCTACGCCAAAAAATCGATGGTGTAAAGGGGCACGCCTTTGCGTGTGAAAATCTTGCGTAAAGCACATGACCTTTACAAGTCGAAACTTGCAAAATAATGGACATTGTCTTTTAACTAAGCGATAAAATATGAACAAATTGTTAATTTCGTGTAAATTAAATTTGTCCGTTCGCACAAAAAACGCCGCTCAAATTGTGCAACATTCCGAAAATCAGAAAAATCACGGCTCTTTTATTGATTTTTTGGTGACCATCGTGTTTTAATAAGAATGCGATAAATGTGTTTCTATGCGCATTTTCATAATGTATGGCGTCCGGCTGCAATGCCTTCATCCTGAATATCGGATTGCCCGATGGTCAGAGGATGGGACGGCGCGTACACGCAACCATTTATTCGTAAGAATTACAAATTACTATGGAGGTAAAAATTAGTGAAAGCTAAAAAAGTTTTCCCGCAAGTTGCTTGCGCTCTTTTTTGGCGGTCTTGATGGCGATGAGCTGTTTCTCCGGTGCTATGGTCGCTTCCGCGGCTAATGCTTCGGCAAACACCAAGTACCATGACCAGGACTTGGACTTCAACTCACTGGGTTGGCCCATCCTGAATGATGAGCAGGCCTGCACAGCCCTTTTGGACTTTGTGGATCTGACTCTTGCCCAGGCAAACATCGCACCGATGAATATCGACCTGAGCGTTCTTGGTAGCATCACCATCAAACTGGGCAGCGTGGATGAGGTGCTTAAAACTGTTCAAGATCTGGATTCTTTCCTGAACAGCAAGTCCGCACTGCTTCTGCTGGCCGGCGATGCCCGCTATGTAGATTTGAGCGCAGTTGACGGAATGTCCCGCAGCAAAACTTCCTCTACCGATATTGTACGCGGTATTGTGAAGCTGGTTCGGAACATTTCTTCCGACGCGGGTCCCGAGGCGCCAACGGCAATATTGTAAAGAAATTGCTGCGCGGCGATCTTGGCCTTGGTATCGTAAGCAGCTTCTTGGATGTTTACAAGACCATCGGCGACCTGATCGGTATGCCCAGCGGCTATCAGAAAAATATGGTATATAATATTGTTCAGCAGCTGGTTCTGGAGAATACCGGTTGGTTTACTGCAGAGGAGAAGGCTCAGATTCGGAACAATCCCAGTCTGGAGACCAGCAAGCTGGATTCCATCCTGCTTGATAAGCTCTCCACCCCAGTTGCTCAGCAACATTACCGCACAGATTACATACGCCGACGGTACCAATTCTCGAGACAGATACGCACAGTATATGGAGAATGGTCCGCACCGTATATTGACACGACCAACCTGCATTATGTAACGCAGGAGGATCATGACAAGAACGGCGAGGCCATCGGTAATGTATATCTGTTCCGCTACAAGGATCAGAAGCTGGTGCTGAAGCCCACAGATACGCTGTTTGACTTTGGCTTCCAAGCCTTTGAGATGGTGTGGAACACCGCCTTGAAGGATACGCTGGGCCAGTTGAATTCCGGTGTGGGCGGTTACGACTACAACTACTATATGTGGTACACCGGTGCCACGACCCACAACACGGCTTGGGACTACAGCAATGTAGCCAACAACTACGCCGCTGCCGATGTGCAGGCTTGGGCCGCTTATGAGTGCCAGAAGGCTGCAAAGAACTTGAAGCCCGGCCAGACCCTTGGCGAAGAGTACAAGGATGCGGCTTCCTATCTGGCTTACATCAAGGCGGATCTGGAGAAGTACAACAGCCGTGACCTGGTGAAGGATCCTACCTACACCTGGAGAGATATTGACTCCACCACCCTGTTCAACAAACTGCGTTACAGCCCCATGTCTGTTTACTACTTTAAGCAGGCCACCGGTCCCCTGAACTGCAGCTTTGCTGAGACCGGTATGAAGAACATTGAGGCATTCATGGCAAATGATTACAGCAGCTACAGTTCCATGCTGGCAGCGCTGAATGATTTCCTGGTTGCCGCAGTAAAGGACTTCCTGCCGAGTTATGATGCCAGCGTCTGACGAAGGTGAATTCCGATGATCCCGGCAATGTAGCGCAGACCCTGGTTGGCAATATGCTGAAGGTGCTGCAGTACATCTGTGATCAAACGGATGCGAACATTCTCGGCGCCTTCTATAATAGAACGGCGAGGGCACTGCTCTGACCGAGGCCAATTTGGAGAGCGCGATGATTCCGTTTGCAATTTCTGCACTGCGGAATATCCCCGACTTCAAGAAGGCATCCACAATGAGGACCTGGACGCTTGCGACGATGCAGAGGGCGTAGCTGCTCTGGCGTTGCAGCTGTATCTGGGCTATGTGCTGCCGGATCACGACTACTCTTCTCTGGTGCAGAAGGGCGCAGACGGTAAGTACGATGTAACCATCGACAATCTGCTGCTGATGGCTCGTGATGCTGTGGGTTATGTAATGAGCCCCTACATTATCATGCACGACAAGGACGGCAACCTGTGGAATCCGGAGACCGCTACTCTGAATGACGGCGTTTCTCTGTTTGATCTGCTGAATTCCGTTGTTGTTTACTATGCCGGCACTGACACCTTTAAGGACGGCGAGCATGGCAAGGGCCTTGCCAATCTTCTGGGCGTTTGCGACACCAACGGCAATTGCCTGGTGAAGCTGTCCAACTCCCTGTGGGAGAACATCAATGTGATCGCCAACAGCTGTTGCCTGTTGCAGGCGTGCTGCAGTATGGCGATTCTGCAAAGAAAGGCGCTTTGAATTCCGAAGAGCTGATCTACACCGATGTGATCCAGGGTATGCTGAATATTGGTGTGGCAGATGCGAACGGCCAGTATGGCGCAACCGGGTTTGTAACCCGTCTGCTGACCATGGTTTCCGCACCGCCCATTAAGAGCGAAGGCATTATCCGCACCGTTTACAATGTATTGGCTGATCTGGTGAACATTGTATTCGGCGGCCGCTACGGCACAGCCCGTAATGTGGTTCCCGCTGCTGCGACCAACAATCATCCCTTCGACGATCTGCTGCAGAAGGATACCTTTGCCGGTACTTCCAGCAACAGCAGTTACGGCGTACTGGGTACCCTGGTATACAATGTGTATGAATGCCTCCGGCGGTGTAGGCGGCGACAGCGGCAAGACCGATACGATCCTGCCCGGCGCTATGTACACCGTACAGGCTGTGAACAATTTGATCGGCGGCCTGATCACCACCTTGGCGGATCATAACATGAAGCTGGCTTCCGCTCGTGTGGCAGACAGCAACTTGACCCTCAGCTATGGCGGTAACACCACCACAACAACGCTGACGGTTACCAATAACTGCTACGGTTTGAACCGTGCGGTGAAGAACGCCGATGGTAACTTCGTTGCTCGTGGCCGTTACAACATTGAGATCACGAATGTGGTTTCCGATAACAGTGCTTGCACCGTAGACTTCTCCAGCAAGACAGTTGTTCCTGAGAAGTCCGCTTCCTTCACTGTTACCAACGGCGGTTTTGATGAAGATACTGTAGTAACTTACACCGTTACTTACAACATTTATCGACACCAACACCAACCAGCCCTCTACACCGGCCTGACCTGCAAGACTTATCAGTTTGTGACTCCGCTGAAGAACTGGTCCGATTCTGTGTATCCGGGCGGTTCTCAGGACGGCAGATTCTCCAATGGTTCTTCCGGTAAGACCGCCGATGGTCAGGCTACCGTGAACAACACCGGTTACTTTGGTAACGCTTACCTGAACCAGAAGCCGTTCCGTGTAAGCTATCCTACCGATATTGTTCTGGCAAGCTCTAACCTGGATGCAGTGAAGAACTACAAGATTCGTCTTGGCTATGACCGTACCCTTGCCGGTTCTCCCGACAAGACTTTGGACGGCGTTTTTGCTTACAGCACCGGTTCTGTTAAGGATTCCTTTAGCAACAAGACCGTAACTGTGAACAATTCCAACATGATGGCTGCGTTTGATAAGTTCACCGGTGATGTGCTGAACTACGAAAAGGTAGACTACACCACCGATGGCGGTCAGACTTGGGTCAAGGGTGTTGCCGCAAGCCAGGTTCCCTCCAACGGCGTATCTCGTGTGAACCACGCTTACACGCTGAGCGAGCTGAACGGCGGCAAAGCGTTGGCTGCAGCTGTTAAGGATAGCAATGGTTATTACACCGCTGTTTATCTGAAGAGCGGCTCCGGCGACTTCGCTTACAGCAACTTGCTGGGCAAGGTTTCCGGCGCAACCGGCATTGACGGTCTGTACATCCAGACCGGTTCTGTGACTCTGTCTAAGGACAGCTCCTCTTCCCTGGATCTGTTCAAGTATGATGGTTCTACGGATATTTCTCAGGTATCCAAGAAAGAAGTGAAGTTGAGCTTCTTCTGCGACAAGAACCCGGCAACCGGTAGCTTGAAAGTAACCGTTGCTGACGATGGTAACCGTAGCCAGTTCAATAGTGCATACGATTCTTTGAATAGCTACATTAAGAACTACAGACCTTCTGACTTTAAGGATTACGATGCGGCCAGCGGCTCTTCCGCAACCTATGATGCAGCAACCGCTGCTTTGGCTGCCGGCTTTGAGGCCCGCCAGTCTCCGCTGAATCTGTCCACTGCCGGCACGCTGTCCAGTGCGTTCACGAAGACGCTGTTACCTCTGAGGTGAAGACCGTGATCGGCGAGCCTGCAACCAAGCCCGTAACTTCCTTGGATCAGCTGCCTGCAGCTCTGGCTGCTTATGCAACGACTGACGGCAATTATTACTATGCTGACAGCGCTAAGAGCCAGCCTTATTACACCACAGAGGCTCTGACCGATGCTGATGTAACGGTTCAGACTTCCACCAATGTTGGTGGTCAGGCTTACACCGTGGGTATGGATAAGACCGGCCAGGTTGTTGTGAAGAGCGATTCTTCCTGGTACTTCCTGAACACCCCGGCTTATGCCACCGCATGGGATACCACCACTTATAAGGATGCTCCCTATGCTATCAACGGTGCTGAAAAGGAAGGCACCTTCAATCAGGCGAAGTTCGTTTACTACAATGCCAATGGCGTTGCCGTGAGCAAGGACTTCACTGTGAAGCACATGGTTACCGAGAAGTCCATTGTCAACAATGGTGCGGAAACCCGTGCACTTGCCATGCAGGCAAGAGACAAGATGCGCTATGCTGTGGATCAGTGTGCGCAGATGCTGAGCGTTACCGTTGCCGGTCAGATCTTCACGGATGTTTCTTCCGTTCGTGACGGTATGACGGACGCCAACTTCGATCTGCCCGAGTACCAGAAGATGGTATCCGTGGCGAAGGATGCTGAAAAGATGTACGCTGCAGATATTTACCTGAAGAGTGACGAGTCCAAGACGGTGCTTGCCACCTGCGGTTGGAACCAGATCGACCAGACCATTGCTGACCTGGCGAACACCAACGGTAATGACGCTGCGGATTATACCTATGCATTCTCCACCAGCACTTCTTCTTTGCTGATTGAAGAGGCTGTTCGTATGTTTAAACTGTACATGGGCACTGTGACCGAGCGCGGCTATATCGGCGACAAGGTGGAGGCTGAGGTTTCTCACGCCAGCGGCAGCGCTTACAGCGCAATGACCACCACCTGGACCGACACCGGCAAGACCGATGCGGACGGCAATGCCATCAAGAATGCTGCAATCGCCACCACCGCGACTTCCGCGAAGTACGGTGCTGTTGAGGGCGGCAAGCTGGTTAACAAGGGCGAGAAGGTTTACACCGACGAGTCCTGGACCAACTATGTGAACGCACTGGCTGCTGCTGTAGATGTTGCGACCACCGGTAACGGCGACTACGCCCATAAGGACGCTGCCACCTATGTTCCGGCTGATAAGGACAACTACACTGCCAATCTGTCTGCTTGCTTCACCGCTTACAAGAACCTGATTGATGCAGAGAACTCTCTTGAAGAGGGCACAACTGCTCCTTCTGAGGGCTACGCTGTAACCGGTAAGGTACTTGCTCTGGCGAATGATAAGGGCGAACTTGCTACTGATGAGTTCACTGTAAGAGGCTGTGATGTGATCATTAACGGCGAGACTGTGGCTACCACCGGTCAGGATGGTACCTTTACCATCCCGGCTCTGGCTAACGGCTCTTACACCGCTACCCTGAGCTATGCTTATGGTTACGATCGCAATGTCACCATTACGGTGAAGGACGGTAATGTGGATCTGGGCAACCTGGGTATGCTCGTCTGCAACTATAGCAAGGACGACTATATCGATGCTGCCGATTACGCAACTTATCTTGCATCTTCTGGCGCATCTCAGGGCGAAGACTCTTACAACGCTGCTTGCGACTATAACCACGACGGTTATGTGAATGCATCTGACTATGCAATTTTTCTTGCATTCTCCGGTGCTGAGTTGAGCAACGCAATCTACGGCTAATTTTAACTTAAAGTACCCGGGCGGTGCTCCGGCACCGCTTGGGTCACACTGATTTTGATTATGAAATTAAACAAACTCAAGAGAACACTTGCTGCTTTCTTATCGTTTGTATTGATTTTGACCTTAACCTCTATAACCCCGCTGGCTGCCCAGGGTACCTTGGGCACCGAGAAGCCGCACCTCTCCTGTACCTTTACGGACAGCGAGGGCAAGGCTGCAGACGGCAATGCACTGTCTGCCGGGGATTACACCGTATCCTTTACGCTTTCCGGCATGCAGTCCTTTGCGTGATGCAGTACACCATGTCTTATGACGCGGCTGTGCTGACGGTCAACGGTCACAGTGATCTGCTGTCGGACAGCAAGCCGGATCAACTGCGGGGCCTTGGCGCCGCCGGCGTGTTGGTGCAGAATGGGACCATCAACTTTGGTTTTATCACCAGAGTGGATCACACCGCCACCACCACCGCCATTGACGCGGACGGCCAGCTTTTGTTGAAGTTGCAGGTTACTGTAACCGCACAGGAGCCTGTGGACTTTGCGAAGGTTGTAACCTTGGATACGGACCCGAACCAAACCTTTATTGAGGCAGATTATGCGGATTACGCCGATTATGGCACAGCTGACCAGGACTGTTATGCACTGGTCACCGCCTTTGACGGCTATACCGCAACGCTGTATCCCATGACAGCGGATCTGTCACCGGCCACCGGCATGCCGTTACCGGCAGGGTGCTGGCGCTGGCCAATACCAATGGGGGATTTGGCGGGAGATACTTTTACAGTTCGCAACTGTGATGTAGTGATTGCGGATGAAGTGGTTGCAACCACCGGAACGGACGGTTGCTTTACCATTCCCTCACTCCCGGCAGGGGAGTACACCGCTACATTGCGCTATGCTTATGGCTATGATCGCACGGTTACCTTTACGGTAGCAGACAGCGATTTGAACTTAGGCGATTTGGGCATGATTGTATGTAACTTTGATAAGGATACATACATTAACAGTGCGGATTACGCAGTGTATTATGCGTCATCAGGTAGCCAATCTGGAGGATCAGATTATAATGAAATCTGTGATTTTAACCATGATGGCTATGTAAATGCCACTGATTTCGCTGTGTATAACGCATTTAGTGGTTGCGATCTTTCATCACTTAGTTACGATAACAATTAAAAATGGGAGGAAAAGTTTTATGCGTAAAAGCGCAAAAGAAGCTACTTTCCGGTGTAATGGCTGGTTTGATGGTCGTCTCCATGGCTCCCATCTCCGCCTTGGCAGCAAATTACGAACCCGGTCAATATGTGGATGCAGCGGACTATGTTTCTGCAGCTGATATTGCTCCGGAGATTGATATCGTATGGACTGCTTACAACGGGAATAACAAGAACTTCATCACCAATGGTGATGAGGAATGGCAGAACTCTGCTGACAACGATACTGTTGCAGACCTTTCCAAGGTTGACCTGACCGGTAAGACTGCTAACAAAACCGATTTTCCGGCATCTGCTATTAACAGCGGCAAATATTATGTAACCGCATCTTTCATTTTGAAGAACACCGGTGGTCAGTTCGGTAACTGCCAGCTGTCTTTCAAATGGGCTGACTCTCTGACCATGGGTAAGAGAACCGCCAAAGGCTTTACCAAAGGTGACGGTAGTGTGCTCCCCACTGATAAAGAAGTTAGTGATGCAGATGGTAACCCCTATATAATTGATGCTGCTAGTAAGTATCGTGATACTTCTTACTATCTGAGTATTGCACATCCGAAACTGCCTACCAAAGGCTCTGTTGTTTATGTTGGTGATACCTACACCTTTGAACAGAGTGGTCCTTTGGGCGGCGATGATGAGCTGGGCGTAAGCTGGATGGCCTGTATTTGGGTACTTTTGGCTTCCAGGTTGCTGAAGGCACTGTGATTTCTGACGACCTGCTGACCTTCAATCAGGATCCCAACTTGTCCACCTACTACATGGGTTCCAACGACACCAACCGCCTGTGGTCTTTCACCGGCAAGGTTGATAAGGCTGGAACCATTGATGCCGCTGGTACCCTGAAGATCGCTGGCAACAGCGCTCCGGAGACCAAGTCTTACACCGTTAAGTATGTGACCGAGGATGGCAAGGACCTGGGCAACGAGACTGTAGAAGAGGGCAAGAGCCCCGCTTCTGTACCGACTCTGCCCACGAAGGCTCCCGATGCTGCCGGCCACTACAGCTATGCTTGGGATACCGATCCCACCACAGCGACCATCTCCGCAGACACCACCTCACTGCTAAGCTGACCACCACGCCGCATAATCCGCAGACTCTGGAAAGCAACATTGTGGATGCCACCTGCGAGAAGGACGGTTCCAAGACCGTGACCACCAGCTGCTCTGATTGCGGCTATGTGATCAGCAAGAATAACGTGGTTATCCCCGCTACCGGTCATGCTTGGGGCCAGTGGAAGCATGACGCTGCAACTGCTGAGGCTGATGCCACCCATACCCGCGTTTGCGGCAAGGACGCTTCTCACACGGAGACCAAGGCCTGTGACTTTACTTCTCAGGTAACGCAGAACCAGACTGCTGATCTGCCTGAGATCACCACTTACACCTGTAAGGACTGCGGCTACTCCTACACCAAGGAGACCAAGCCCGCTCGTGGTCATACCCACAAGTACGGTACCCCCGTTGCTGATTACACCAGCGGTGAGGCCTTCGTTGAGGGTAAGGATTACACCCACACTGCTACCTGCACCCGGCGAGGGTACCTGCAGCCAGCCTACTAAGACTGACAAGTGCACCTTCAACAATGGTGTGGAGACCAAGGCTGCTACCTGCACCGAGCCCGGCGTGAAGACCTTCACCTGCACCAAGTGCGGCGGCACCTACACTGTAGCTATCCCGGCTACCGATCATAACTGGGGTGACTGGAAGCATGTTGAGGGCACCGAGGGTGCTGATGCACAGCACAGCCGTGTATGCGCCAATGACGCTTCTCACAAGGAGACCAAGGCCTGCGACTTCACCGCTAAGGTGACCCAGGAGGCCACTTTGGATCAGGCCGAGATCACCACTTACACCTGTAAGGACTGTGGCTACTCCTACACCAAGGAGACTGCTCCGGCTCTGGCTGGTGTGACCGTAACTGTAAATGCTGTGGAGAACGGCTCTGTAACCCTGGCTGGTCAGGATGTGACCGCCGGCGGTTCCAAGAAGTTCGCTGAGAACGGCACTTACACCCTGGTTGCTACTCCCAATGCGGACTGCACCTTCGTAGGCTGGCAGACCGGTAACAAGATCGTTTCCACCGATGCTAGCTACCACCACCGTGGCTATCGCTGACATCACCTACACGCCTGTGTTTGCTGAGTCCGCTAAGCCCGTTCAGTTCACCTTTGTTGATATGTTCAACAACGTGATCTCTTCTCAGTCTGTTGCTTCCGGCGCAGATGTGAAGATCCCGCAGCGCCACCTACACCGGCTACACCTTCACCGGTTGGTCCGTAGATGAGGCTGCCATTAAGGCCGCTACCTCCTCCATGACTGTTTATGCACAGTATGAGAAGGACGCTGCCGCTACCTACACTGTAACCACTGACGCTGATGCTACCGTTGCTTACGGCAGCAACTCCGCACAGGCACTCTGGCTGACATTCCTTACGGCACGCAGGTAACCGTGTCTAAGGACGGCGCTACCGCTTGGGCTATCGACGGCAAGATCGTTGCTTACGGCGACAGCTACACCTTCTATGTTGCTTCTGATGTAACTGTGAAGGCTGCTTCCGCTACCACCCAGGCTCCCGTTGTGGCTGCTGTTTCTGCCAACCAGGTTGCCGGTTCTTACAAGGTTGAGTTCGTTGCTACCCGCGCTATGGTGGATGGCTGCACTTACCTGAAGTCCGGTTTTGTGTATGGTAAGAACCTGACTGACGCTGACTTGACTCTGGCCAACGTTGGCAAGAAGGGTTCCGCTGATAACTCCGGCGTTGTGAAGGCTGCTTATGCCAACAGCACCGAGGGCAGCACTCAGTTCATCCTGAGCTATGGTCTCTCCGCTCAGAACGGCACTGCCTCCGCTAAGGCATTCTTGACCTACAAGGATCAGAATGGCAAAGTGCAGACCGTGTACTCTGATGTGATGAGCCACACTTACGCTTAATCGCGTAAACACCTATTTATCGCTCCTGCCGGCGGGCAACTGCCGGCAGCGATATAAGGCAATTTAGGAATAGGAGGAATGTCTTCATGAAAGAAGCTTATTCTAAGCCTGTTGTCGACGTCAAGGAATTTCAGCAGATCGATGTGATGACCGCAAGCGGTCCTGAAATTATTGGTGGCGAAGACGACTAATTGCAATTAGTAAAATAATTGCTCGAGCGAAAAGAGCCGAGGGAGCAATCCCTCGGCTCGATTTTTTTTGCTTTATCGGTGCGGCCGGTTGGGTGCACCGGGTCGGTATTGTACGGATCGGCGGGATGACCGTCGGCTTTTTTTTTTGTTTTCTATGGCAATGGAGCGGCACTTTATGGTACAATGAAAGCAGACGAAACGAATTGGAGGCGGCGGTATGAAAAAATGACAAAGCGCTTGGCGTGCCTGGTGCTGGTGTTGGTAATGGCCTGCTGTGCCTGCCGGGGTCACGTTACTGGTGCCACCACCTCGGTAGATCTGAACCAAAATTACTTGTTCCGTGCCCGAACCAATGCCTTTTCCTTTGGTGCCGGTGAGACGGCAAACCTGACCTTTACGCCCCAGTACACGGCGGAATACACCTTAAAGCTGTACGGTCATGTGACAGGCGGGCGGAATATCCGTGCCAGCCTGACGAACCCGGACGGCACGGTCACGGCCTTTGAATACCCTAACCGTACCGGCTCTACCGTTAAGGATTACAGCCATCCGTACCTGACCGCTATCTTGGAGCAGGGCAAAACCTATACCTACTCGGTTTGGGGCTGGACGGCAACCAGTACCGGCGCAACGGTAGACGTGGACTTTACCAGCGGCGAAAGCGGCACCCTTTCCAAGGAGGTAGGGCTGCGGCTGTATCTGGACCAAACGGAATTTACCGCTTACAGCCAGCAGGCGGTGCTGAATGCGATGAAGCTGCTGATTGTGGATCGCACCGGCGCCCACTTGGAATGGAAGTATAAGGATGCGATGGGCAGCCTGTTGGTAGGCGGCGCCGATGTGATCGTGGATCTGTCCGCTTGCGGTGCCTGCGGCAAGAACACGGTGCAGGTGCACTATATGGGCTACACCGCCACGGCGGATTTTAATTTGGCCCACGACTATTCTGTGCTGCTGGAGCGGGTGGCGGCCACGCCTACTGCCCGCGGTTATGACCTGCTGGGGTGCAGCCGGTGCAGCGCTACCACCCGGGCGAATTTTGTAGATTACGACGGCTTTTGCATTGCTACCCCCGGCGCGGATATGGGCGCGCTGCTGTTTAACGATACGGATGTGACCGCCGGCGGCCGGATTTATGTAGATCGGGGCAAGGCCTGCACGCTGCTGGCTCTGCCCAATAGCGGCTGCCGTTTTGCCGGTTGGCAGCAGGGGAATAAGATTCTGTCCGGCGATGCCAGCTATACCTTTACCCCGGTGGCCAGCGCCACCTACACGCCGCTGTTTTTGGACGACAGCGACCGGCTGACCTTTTTGTTTATTGACCCGTTTTCCAATGTGCTGTCTTATCAACAGGTGGACAGTGCCGCGGATGTAAAGATCCCCACGCCGCCTACCTACACCGGCTATACTTTTGTTGGTTGGTCCTATACGCCGACGCAGATCCACAGCGCCACCGGCTCCCTGACTGTGCAGGCGCTGTACCGCGCCGGTGGAGCCAAGCAGCTGACCGTCACCGCCCCCGGCTGCACCTTGCAGTGCGGCAGCCAAACTGCCCGGGACAGTCTGACTGTTGCCTATGGGGCACGGGTTACTGTGTCTGCGGCAGACGCCAAGGGCTTTTCAGCCGATGGGCGGGTGCTGGGTTATGGCAGCCGGTACAGCTTCTACGCCGTTGCCGATTTGGCGCTGGAGAAGTGCACCGATGATCAGACTCCGGTACCCTCTGTGTCGCTGCTCTCTGCCCAGTTGCAATCGGATACCGGGCGGGTGATGTTTGCCGCCACCCGGTCTATGGCCGGGGAGGGAAACCGGCTGGTGACCTCCGGTTTCCTGTACGGCAAGAATTTGGCAGACGATGACCTGGTGCTGGAGATGGCCGGTAAGCCGGGCACCGGTACGGACGCCGGCACGGTGCGCTGCGCTCAAAACCGCTCTACGGAGCCGGAAGGCCAGTTTGTGCTGTACTACGGCATTTCCGCCCATGTGGGCACTGCCGCCGCGCGGGCGTACCTGACTTATGCAGACGCAGACGGCGCCCTGCACACGGTGTATTCCGCCGTGCTGCGTTATACCTATTGACAGACCTTTCCTGTTTACAATCTGCCCGGCCTGTGCTACAATAAGGGCAGCAAAGGAGTGCGATTATGAAAAAACTACTACGCCTGTGCAGCTTTCTGCTGGCGTTTCTACTGCTGGTGTGCACCCTGCCGGTGACGGCGTGGGCAGCGTCAACATCATATGATTTAAGCCGTGCCTTGTTTCGTTCTGCTGAGACCCAAAAAAAAATGTAGTTTCCTATGCAAAAGGCGAAAAGGCCACGCTGACCTTTACCCCCCCAGTACACGGCGGAGTATACTCTGAGCTTTTTGTACACAATCCGAACGGCGAAAGCGGACGCAATGCGCACGCAAGTTTGACTTTCCCGGGCGGAAAGGTGCAGGAAGGGGAGTATCCATACCGTCCCAACGCCAAGGATTATAGCAGACCTTATATAACTGCCACCTTGGAAAAGGGCAAAACATATACCTACCATGTTTGGGGCTGGTTGCCTACCAGTGAGGGTTCCGATGTAGATATTACATTTATCAGTGGTGCAAGCGGTGCGCTGACGGAGGAGCTGGGGCTGCGTGCTTACTTGCAGGGCAAGACAGTGTTTAACGGCTATAATCCCCAAGCGGTGCTCAATGAATTGAAACTGCTGGTGGGATTTAAGAACGCCACCCAGCCCTTGGAATGGTGTTATAAAAATGCCGGCGGTGTGCTGAGCATTAACGGTGTCGATGTGATCGTGGATATGTCCGGCTGCGGCGCCGAGGGTATGAATACCATGGCGGTGTACTACCAAGGCTATCCGAGCCGAGGCGAAATTTGAAATCCGCAGTCACGAGCATAATTACGAGGCGGGGGATTCGGTACTGCCCACCTGCACCACTGCGGGCTACACGCCCTACTTCTGCACCATTTGCGCAGATGAGGTGCACCGGGGATATTGTCCCCGGCGCTGGGTCATAATTATAAAAGAAAAAAGCCGTGCCTTGACCAAGGCCACGACTCTAAGGACGGCAAACGGACGGCAACTTATACTTGTACCCGTACCGGTTGCAAGGCCACATACACCAAAACCTTGCAGACATACTATAAGGTCAATACCATCAAGCTGAATAAGACCGCCTATACCTATAACGGCAAGGTGCAAAAACCGTCTGTGACCGTGAAAGACAGCAAGGGCAAGGCCCTAAAGAACGGTACGGATTACACCGTCAGCTACCCCAAGGGCATGAAGAATGTGGGCAAATACACCGTAAAAGTGACCCTCAAGGGCAATTACAGCGGCAGTAAGTCCATGATCTATAATATTAACCCCAAGGGTACCAGCGTGTCTAAAGTCACCGCTGCCAAGAAAGGCTTTAAGGTGACCTGGAAAAAGCAGGCTACCCAAACCACCGGGTATCAGGTGCAGTATAGTACCAGCAGCAAGTTTAAGAAAGCCAAGACGGTGACGGTGAGCAAAAATAAGACGACTTCTAAGTCTGTGAGCAAGCTGTCCGCTAAGAAGAAGTATTATGTGCGGGTACGCACCTATAAAACCGTAAAAATCGGTGGCAAGAGTGTAAAACTCTACTCCGGGTGGAGTAAGGCCAAGAGCGTGACCACCAAGAAGTAATATATTCTCGTAATTGCCGCCCGCCAATCCCTCCGTCAACGCCTTGCGGCGTTGCCACCACCTAACCGGTGCCCGTCCCCTCTGTCGCATTTTTGCGACTGAGGGGATAAAAGCGGGCAGATACGATCCGCCCCTACCGGTTTAATCGCATTTTCATAAAATAAATAAGCACCCGCATTCGTAAAGAATGTGGGTGCTGTTTTTGATGTATTATTTGGTCTGGCCATAGCGGTGGGCGTAATCCTCAATGCGGGCGAAAAGCTCGTGGGCAAAGGCCTCCTGATTTTCTACGGAAACACAGATTTGCTTGCCGTTTAGCAGGCGGATCTCCGTATAATACTGATAATCGCCAAAGTCCACCAGCATACTCCACTTTTGCCGCATACCCTGGCTGCGCAGGTTCAGGCGGCTGTTGTACACGCTGGCAATGTCCTTATACATAATGGACACGGTGGGACGAAATTTCTTGGTCAGCAGTGCGTGCATGGTGATCTCTAAATGATCTTTATACAGCGTAACGCCCTTAAAGCCGGTGGCGTATTTGATGGATAACACAAGGCCGATAATACCGCAGACAAACAAACCCATAGCAGTGGCTCAAAGGATATGTATTTATCCAAATCCGCCATAAACATAATGCTGATTATGATGTGGAGAAACAAAAAAAAGGCGTGATAAAATTAGCCATCACATAAGAGCAATGCTGATACCCGGCAGCGGCTTTGTTGGCGTACCGAAAGGCATAGAACGAGGGGATCGGGAATTGACTTTCTTCCATTTCTTTTCCTCAAAGGTTAAATCTCGATGAATTCGTTAAACACGGCCGGTCATTTTTTGCTGACCTCCAGATCGGTATGCAGGCTGCCAAAGTACCAGTGCATATACTCCACCTGCTTCATCAGCTCTTGCAAGTAGGTGTTCAGCGGGGTAATGTGCACGCCTTTGTTGGTGTGCAGCTTTAAGAAGTCCTTTGCAATGGCCGGCGCCTCGTAGGTGAGCACATAGTTGACGGCGTACTTATACTCTCGCAGATTATCCTGGCCGTTTTTCAGGTCCTCGGCGGTGGGCAGCTCCGCTTCCCACCAGCTGACCCCGTCCTCTCGCATATCCTTGTCCTCGCTTTCGCCGCCGCCCATCACAAAGAAGGTCTTGTTCTCAAACATAAACATCTCGCCCCGCATTAAGTGGTAAATGTTGTCGGCGATCTTGTGGGTGTTGCCGCCTTTCCAGCGGTAGGGGTATAGCTGTCCAGCATATCGAAATTCTCATGAGCGCCGTCTAAAAAGCAGATGGTGTACTTGCGCTTTTTCAGCCATTCCAGGTTGCGCTTTTCCTTGGGGTCGTTGGGGTCCCAAAGAAAGCCAAAGTCACCGCAGACGATGACAATATCTTTCTCCCCCAGGCGCTTGAGTTTAGGGTCTTTGAAGTGGGACAGATCCCCGTGGGTGTCCCCGGTAATGTAAATCATAATTCGCTCCGAAAAATTCAAAAAGTATTTACGCATTTGGGCTTTTCAATTGGGCCCAAAGATGATAGACTAAGTATTATAATATCTTTAATTGGTTCAGGTGTCAAGTTCCATGAAAAAACTGTCTCTTTCTTTTATCTTTCGTTTTTGCTGCTGTCCGCCGTGTTCTGCGTGCCGGGCTTTTCTGCCTCTGCCGCGGTATATAAGCCGGACCGCAAGCTGTATTCCCCAGGCCTATATGCTCCTTAGCCTGGATGATCCGCTC
>ENA-OQAL01000185-OQAL01000185.1-human-gut-metagenome-genome-assembly--contig:-NODE-185-length-16386-cov-1.808352_pt1 | contig 16386 bp, 32 predicted proteins | sample MGYA00242491_ERZ504519 | MGnify/ENA primary metagenome ERZ504519 (study PRJEB26092, sample SAMD00036260) | human gut metagenome | host: Homo sapiens | study: EMG produced TPA metagenomics assembly of... | reverse complement strand
TGCCAGCAGCCTGACGGGGTGCTGGTAAGATCAACCTTTTTTAGGAGTTTACGTATGAACAAGCATAAGGCGAAGCTGGAAGGCCTCAAGCGTCGTCAGCGTCGTGTTCGCGGCAAGGTCTCGGGTACCGCCGAGCGTCCGCGTCTTCGCGTGACCCGTACTAACGCCAACATCTATGCCCAGATCATCGACGACAGCAAGGGCTCCAGTCTGACGCTCGTCTCTGCCTCGACCCTCGAGGCCGAGTTCAAGGGCACCCACACCTCGAACAAGGAGGCTGCGGAGAAGGTCGGTCAGCTCGTTGGCAAGCGCGCCATCGAGGCCGGCATCACCAAGGTCGCCTTCGATCGCGGTGGCCGTATCTACCATGGCCGCGTCAAGGCCCTCGCCGACGGTGCTCGTGCCGCCGGTCTCGAGTTCTAGGAGGTATGTAGCACATGGCTCGTAATCAGAAGCAGCAGCGCGAGGCCTCCGAGTTCGAGGAGCGCGTCGTTTACATCAACCGCGTGTCGAAGACCGTCAAGGGTGGTCGTCGCATGAGCCTCGTCGCTCTCGTCGTCGTTGGCGACGGCAAGGGCAACGTCGGCGTTGGCATGGGCAAGTCCGCTGAGGTGCCCCTGGCCATCTCCAAGGCGTCTCTCGATGCCAAGAAGAACATGTTCCACGTGCCGGTGACCGAGCAGGGCACCATCCCGCACGAGGTTCTCGGCCACTTTGGTGCCGGCCGCATCATCATCAAGCCCGCTGTCGAGGTACCGGCGTTATCGCCGGCGGCGCTGTGCGTCCCCTCTTTGAGCTTGCTGGCATCAAGAACGTCCTGTCCAAGTCCCTCGGTACCGACAACGGCCTCAACATCATCAAGGCTGCCGTCGAGGGCCTCAAGGAGCTCTCCAGCCCTGAGGACGTCGCGGCTCGCCCGTGGCCTGACGGTCTCCGAGATGTTCGTCGGTAAGGAGAACTAAGCATGGCTGACACCATCAAGATCAAGCAGGTCCGCAGCACCAATGGTTGCAAGCAGGACCAGGTCCGTACTGTCCGTGCCCTCGGTCTCCACAGGATCCGCGAGGTTCGCGAGATTGCTGACAACGAGTCCGTCCGCGGCATGATCTTCAAGGTCAAGCACCTTGTCGAGATTGTAGAGGAGTAGCAAATGCAGCTTCACGATCTTACTCCCGCGCCCGGTTCCACCAAGAACCGTAAGCGCGTCGGCCGTGGCAATTCTTCGGGTCACGGCACCACTTCTGGCCGCGGTCAGAAGGGCCAGGGTTCCCGCTCTGGCGGCACCAAGGGTGCCGGCTCGAGGGTGGCCAGACGTCCGCTGGCTATGCGCCTGCCCAAGCTTCCGGGCTTCCGTAACCCCCGTCGTATCGAGTACACCGCTGTTAACGTTGAGCGTCTCGAGCGTAAGTTCGAGGACGGCGCTGTGATCGACGGTGCCGCTCTTAAGGCCGCTCGCATCACCAAGAGCGAGTTCGAGCCCGTCAAGGTGCTCGGCAATGGTGAGCTCACCAAGAAGTTCACGGTCAAGGTCGACAAGGTCAGCGCTTCTGCGCAGGCCAAGATCGAGGCCGCCGGCGGAAAGGTCGAGCTGCCGTGCTAAATGGTCTTAAGAATGCTTTCCGCATCAAAGAATTGCGCGAAAAGATTCTTTTTACCATAGCTATGCTCGCGTGTACCGCATTGGTGCGCACGTTCCTGTGCCCGGCATTCCCTTCCAGGGGATGCTGGGCCTTTTCTCGACCGATAACAATTCGGTCGCCGCAGGTGCTATGGCCCTCCTGAATCTTTTCTCTGGCGGCGCGTTGAGCTATGTGTCGGTGTTTTCGCTGGGCATCATGCCTTACATCACCAGCTCGATCATCCTCCAGATGCTCCAGGCCGTCGTGCCTTCCCTGCATGAGCTTGCCCGCGAGGGCGAGGTCGGTCAGACCAAGATTACGCAGTATTCGCGTTACCTCACCCTGGCTCTGGCAATCCTCAACTCCGTGGGTTACCTCTTCCTCTTTAAGAGCTTCGGCATCAGCTTCAATGGCGCCGGCGCTCCCGAGATCATCTTCGACCTCATGATCGTCGGTACGCTCACCGCGGGCGCATGCTGATCATGTGGATTGGTGAGCTCATCACCCAGCGCGGTATCGGCAATGGCATGTCGCTGATCATCTTCGCGAACATCATGGCCGGTCTGCCGCAGGCTATCTTCTCCAGCACCGAGGGCAATGCCGGTGGCATCATCACCATGGTGATCATCTGCGCCATCATCCTGCTGGTTATCCCGCTGATTGTTTTCCTTGAGCGCGGCCAGCGCCGCATCCCGGTCTCCTACGCTAAGCGCGTCGTGGGCCGTCGCATGATGGGTGGCCAGACCACCTACCTGCCCATCAAGGTCAACACCGCGGGTGTCGTGCCGATCATCTTCGCTTCGGCGTTGCTGTACTTCCCGGCTCAGATTGCCGTGTTCTTCCCCGGCATCGGCTGGATTCAGGCAGTTGCCTCCGCGCTTTCGACCGGTTGGCTCAACTGGGTGCTTAACGTTGTCCTCATCGTGTTCTTCGCGTACTTCTACACCTCCATGGTGTTCAACCCCGATGACACGGCCGATAACCTTAAGAAGCAGGGCGGCTTTATTCCGGGCGTGCGTCCGGGTAGGGCTACCGCGGCCTACATCAAGAACGCGCTCAACAAGATCACGCTTCCCAGCGCTGTCTTTTTTGGCGCTCATCGCCATCGTGCCTTCGATCATCTTCTCCTTCACGGGTAACCATCTGATCCAGGCATTTGGCGGCACGTCCATCCTCATCATGGTCGGCGTCGTGCTCGACACGGTCGATAAGCTCGAAGGCCAGATCAAGATGTATGATTACGATGGATTCTTTAAATAGGCTAGAGGAGGATTGCTCATGAACCTCGTATTGCTCGGAGCTCCGGGTGCCGGTAAGGGCACCGTCGCACAGGAGCTCGTCGCCGAGTTTGGCGTCGCCCATATTTCCACGGGCGACCTGCTGCGTGCTGCCGTCAAGGGTGGCACCGAGCTTGGTATTCAGGCTAAGAAGTACATGGACGCTGGCGAGCTCGTTCCCGACCAGCTCGTGATCGACCTTGTCAAGGAGCGCCTTGCCGCCGATGACGCCCAGCAGGGCTTCATCCTCGACGGCTTCCCGCGCAACACCGCCCAGGCTGTGACGCTCGATTCCGAGCTCTCCGCCATGGGTCGCGAGATCGACTGTGCCCTTCTGGTCGATGTGGCCCCCGAGGTCATTATCGATCGTCTGTCTTCGCGTCGCACCTGCCGCGCATGCGGTTACACCGGCACCGCTGCCGATGCTACCTGCCCCAAGTGTGGCGGCGAGATGTATCAGCGCGACGACGACAAGCCCGAGACCATCAAGAACCGTCTCGACGTCTACGAGAAGTCCACGAGCCCGCTCGTCGACTACTATCGTGGCCAGGGTCTGCTCAAGTCGGTCAACGGTGACCAGGCTCGCGAGACCGTGTACGGGGATGTCAAAGAGGCTCTCGGTCTATGATCAAGATTAAGTCTGCAACGCAAATCGAGCAGATGAAGAAGGCAGGAGCGCTATCTAAGATGGCGCTCCGCCACGTTGGAGCCATGGTGCGCCCTGGCGTTTCCACCTTTGAGCTCGATCAGCTCGCGGAGCAGATTATCCGCATGCATGGCCGGCACCCCGGCCTTTAAGGGTTACGGCGGGTTCCCGGGGACCATTTGCGCATCGATCAACGATGCCGTGGTCCACGGTATTCCCAACCCCGACATGATCCTGCGCGATGGCGATATCATTTCCATCGATACGGGAGCCGTTGTCGACGGTTGGGTCGGCGATAACGCTTGGACGTTTTTTTTTTCGTCGGCACCCCTCGCCCGAGGCCAAGGCCCTGTGCGAGGTTACGCGCGATTGCCTTAAGGCTGCCATCGAGCAGGCTGTCCCCGGTAACCATATCGGGGACGTCGGTTATGCCGTTCAGTCTCTCGCCGAGTCTCACGGCTATGGCGTTCTTCGTGACTATGTTGGCCATGGCATTGGCCGCGTGATGCACGAGGACCCCAACGTTCCTAACTATGGAAAGAAGGGGAGGGGCGTTCGCCTCCAGGCCGGCATGGTCATTGCCATCGAGCCGATGGTTACGATGGGTTCCAACCATGTGAGCACGGGCTCCGACGGTTGGATCGTCACGACCAACGACCACCTGCCCGCCGCGCACTACGAGAACACCGTCGCCATTACCAATGACGGTCCGGTGATTATCACCACGGATGCCCAAGGTGCTTGGTGTTCGCTCCAAGGCGGAGAAATGTAACAAGTTCCACTTAGTTGTGGAGCCATTACGAAGTTATTACGATGCGTGCATACGTGTTGTAGAATACTCAATCGCTGTCGTTTTCTAGAGAAAGATGATTGCTTGTGAAGAAGGAAGACGCAATTGAGCTCGAGGGTACGGTAAAGGAACCGCTGCCCAATGCCATGTTTAAGGTCGAGCTCGAGAACGGTCATTCGGTTCTGTGCAACATTTCTGGCAAGATCCGAATGAATTACATCCGTATTCTCCCCCGGTGACAGGGTTGTCGTGGAGCTTTCCCCCGTACGACCTGACCCGCGGCCGCATCACCTATCGCTACAAATAGCGGCACGCATACACGCACTCCATTTCCGACTGCAGGCTTAGCTCAACCTACGGTCGGATTGTGTGTGAAGACCAGCCATAGTTTTAAACGCCTGCGGCTGGGCGAGTAGATAGTAGGGAAGTAGTTTGAGCGCTACCGAAAGGAAGAACGATGAAGGTACGTCCTTCGGTCAAGAAGATGTGCGATAAGTGCAAAATCATTAGGCGCCATGGCAAGGTCCTCGTCATTTGCGAGAACCCCCGTCATAAGCAGCGTCAGGGTTAAGAGAGGAGACTACGTTGGCCCGTATTAATGGTGTCGACCTCCCGCGTGAGAAGCGCGTTGAGATCGGTCTGACCTACATTTACGGCATCGGCCGCACCACTGCGACGAAGATTTGCGTCGAGTGCAACGTTAACGTGGATACGCGCGTAAGGACCTCACCGAGGATGAGGTTAACGCCATCGCGATTATATCGATAAGAACCAGATCATGGTTGAGGGCGACCTCCGCCGTGAGCGCAACCAGAACGTCAAGCGCCTTATGGACATCGGCTGCAACCGCGGCCTTCGTCACCGCAAGGGCCTCCCGGTCCGCGGCCAGCGCACCCACACTAACGCTCGTACCGTAAGGGCCCGAAGCGTCAGATCGGTGCTAAGAAGAAGAAATAAGGAGCGCTAGATAGATGGCTACTGCTAAGAAGAACGTTCGCGCTGCCCGTCTGAAGCGCGCGGACCGTAAGAACATTTCCGTGGGCCAGGCTCACATTCGTTCTACGTTCAACAACACGATCGTTCGATCACCGATCCCCAGGGCAACGTCATTTCCTGGAAGTCGGCTGGCCAGGTGGGCTTCAAGGGCTCCCGTAAGTCCACGCCGTTCGCTGCCCAGATGGCTGCCGAGGCTGCTGCCAAGCAGGCCATGGAGCACGGTATGAAGAAGGTTTCCGTCTTCGTCAAGGGCCCCGGCTCCGGTCGTGAGACCGCCATCCGCTCCCTCCAGGCTGCTGGCCTCGAGGTCTCGAGCATCCAGGACAAGACCCCCATTCCGCACAACGGCTGCCGCCCCAAGAAGCGTCGCCGCGTGTAACTGAAAGGATCGTATCAATATGGCAATCGACAGGACTCCTGTTCTTAAGCGCTGCCGTCAGCTCGGGATCGATCCCGCTGAGCTCGGTTACAGCAGCAAGAAGGAATCTATCCGTCAGCCCAAGCGCCGTCGCAAGGAATCTGAGTACGGCATGCAGCTGCGCGAGAAGCAGAAGGTCAAGTTCATCTATGGCGTTCTGGAGAAGCAGTTCCACGGCTACTTCAACAAGGCCCGTAAGATGAACGGCGTCACCGGTGAGAACCTCATGATTATTCTTGAGTCTCGCCTCGACAACGTCGTCTTCCGTCTTGGCTTCGCCCGCACCCGCAAAGAGGCTCGTCAGTCCGTCCGTCACGGTCACTTCACCGTGAACGGCAAGCGCGTGGACATCCCGTCCTACCGCGTCAAGGCCGGCGACGTCGTCGCTGTCGGCGAGAAGTTCCGTGACCTTCTCCCCATCAAGGAGGCTCTGATTTCCTCCGAGCGCTTTGAGTCCCTGGCTGGCTCGAGGTCGATATCGAGAAGCTGTCTGGTAACGTGCTCGCTCTGCCGACGCGTGAGCAGATCAGCGGTGATATCAACGAGCAGCTCATCGTCGAGCTCTACTCTAAGTAGTCCATCCGGGCTGCTGAGGCTGGAGGTAATACATGTCAGAATTCATTAGGCCTCAGGTTCAGGTCGAAGAGATCAACGAGACGTCTGCTCGTGTCTCCGTCGAGCCGCTCGAGCGTGGCTACGGCGATACGCTGGGTAACTCCCTTCGTCGCGTTTCTTCTGTCCTCGCTCGAGGGTGCCGCCGTCGAGGCTATTCAGATCGATGGCGCGCAGCACGAGTTTCATGACCATCCCCTAACATGGTCGAGGATGTCACCGACATCGTCCTGAATGTCAAGGGTCTTGTCTTCAGGGCTCTCGGCACGACCGACGAGGCGACCGCCACCATCTCGGTTGACGGCCCCTGCGAGGTCACCGGTGCGGACTTCTTTTATTCCGTCCGAGTTTGAGCTGGTCAACCCCGAGCAGCACATTGCTACGCTCACCGAGGGTGGCCATCTCACCATGAGCATGCGCATCGGCTATGGCCGCGGCTATGTTTCTGGCGAGGCCAACAAGCGCGACAACGATCCCATCGGTGTGATCCACGTCGACTCGCTGTACTCGCCGGTTTCCCGTTGCGCCAAGCTCGTTGAGGCTTGCCGTGTCGGTCAGCACACCGACTACGACCGCCTTGTCCTCGAGATCGAGACCAACGGCTCCATCGCCCCGCGCGACGCCCGTGGTCCAGGCTGCCAATATCATCAACCAGCATATGGCCGCCTTTATGAACCTTGCCGAGACCCCCGAGGTCGAGGAGGAGGCTTCGATCTTCGCTCCCGAGGTCACCAACGACAACGCCGAGCTGGACAAGCAGATCGAGGATCTGGACCTTTCCGTCCGTTCCTACAACTGCCTTAAGCGCGCCAGCATTCACTCGGTCCGTCAGCTCGTTGAGTTCTCGGAGAACGATCTGCTCAACATCCGTAACTTCGGTGTTAAGTCGATCGAGGAAGTGAAGGACAAGCTTGAGTCCATGGGCCTGAGCCTGAAGGCTTAATGCTTCGCATATTTGAGGAGAAACTAGACCATGCGTCACAACGTTAAGAAGGGCCTGAAGCTCGGCACCGATGCGAGCCACACCAAGCCATGAAGAAGAGCCTTGCTAAGGCCCTCTTCGAGAACGACCGCATCAAGACCACCGAGACCCGCGCTAAGGCGCTGCGTTCGGTCGTCGATCCGATCATCACTTGGGCCAAGAAGGGCGACCTGCACTCTCGTCGTCTGGCTATCGCCAAGCTCGGGCGATAAGCAGCTCGTTGCCGAGATCTTCGACAAGGCTGCCCAGGGTATGTGGCAGGACCGCAACGGCGGTTACACCCGCATCATGAAGCTCGGTAACCGTAAGGGCGACAATGCTCCCATCGTTATCATGGAGCTCGTCACCGAGCCTTGCACTCCTAAGGCCAAGAAGGCTGCTCCGGCCCCCAAGAAGGCCGCTGCTCCCAAGAAGGTCGAGGCTGCCGAGGAGGCTCCTGCTGAGGAGACCGCTGAGTAGACAATCCGTCTGCATAGGCTATATTCGAGGGGTACGTTCGCGTACCCCTCTTTTTTGTCGAAATGCCATTGCCTGTTTGTTGGGAGCGCCCATGACCGCGCCGTCTGATTTCAATTCGATTCCCGAGCTCGACGCACGCTCGTTTTCCGCGTGGCCTACGATGGCTCGTCCTATAGCGGCTTTGCCGAGCAGCCTGGCCAGACGACGGTTGCGGGTGAGCTACGTCGAGCTATTGAGACGCTCCTGCGCCGTCCGATCGACCTGACGTGTGCGGGACGTACCGATGCCGGCGTGCATGCGGTGGCACAGTTTATCAGCGTGCCCGTAACGGACGCTGAGTTGGCTTTGACGCGCCGTAGGTGGCTGAGGGCTATGGATGCCCTCCTGCCCAAAGATATCGCCATAAACGAGGTCTACAAGGCCCGTAAAGGCTTTTCTGCACGCTTTGATGCGCGTTCACGTACATATACGTACCGTATTGCCGATCGCGACGCGCGTCCCGTGCTCTCACGGGGTGCCGTGTGGTGGCATCGCTATCCCTTGGACGTCGAGGCCATGTCTGCGGCCTGTCCCGCGCTTTTGGGTGAGCAGGACTTTTAAGAGCTTTTGCAAGGTTGCCTCGGCCGTTGGCAAGCCCACGCATCGCTGCGTGATGCGTGCCGAGTTTGGCCATGAGGTTGCGTTTGGCGAGGACATCCTGACGTTTACCATCGAGGGCAATGCGTTTTTTTTGCATTCGATGGTCCGCACGATCGTGGGCACGCTTGTCGAGATTGGCATGCATCGCCGTGAACCCGAGTGGATGCGCGAGGTCATCGATGCTTGCGACCGTACCGCTGCGGGCCCCACGGCTCCTGCCTGCGGCCTTACGTTTATGGGCGTGGATTACGATCCGCCGAGCTTGTCGTGCTCGACTAGGGGGAGGGCTCGACGCGTCGTGCGTCGACACCTGTCATCTGTGGGCTGCGCGTGTGCAACATCTGTTCTTGACGTGCAATACAACTGGTGTCTCATTGCTTTTATTGCCGGGGGTGTACCATGAACCACGGTTTGATTCATTGCTGTCGAGAGGACGGATAACTTGGTTCGACGTGGCTCGCATCCGCGACTTTCGGTGATCCTTGTGGTAGAAGGTTCGCCCAGCTATGCGATGCGTGCGCTCGAGAGTATCCAGAACCAAGACCTCTACGATTTGCAGATTGTCGTTGTCTGCCGCGATGCTGCGCCCGGTGTGCGCCATTCGCTTCAAGTTGCCGCCGACAGGGACATCCATATTGATTTGATTGACGTCGAGGACGCGAAGCGCGGCGCTTGTCTTCGTGCCGGTTTTGCTGCCTCGCGCGGCTCTCAAATCATCGCCATGACGCCGATGAGTGGTTTGCTCCGCAGTCTCTTTTCCAAGATGGTCGATATCGCGTGCGATAGCTGCGGCAGACATAGTGTCCCCACGGTGTCGCTCGACCGCTATGATGCACATCGAGAGCGCCATTCGCGCGTCTTGGATGCTGCTCATATTTCCATTGATAGCAAATCTTCGATGGTGGCCGGGCTGCCTCAGTTGATTTTAGGCGGCCTAGTCCGCTCAGACTCTGGCGTGATGTACAGCCGCTCGCTGTTTGAGGCATGCCTTTGTGCGACAAGGCGTTTCGCACAGTTGGGTTTATGGCATGCGCGCTTTCGCAGGCACGATGCGTGTCCGGCTGCGGCGATGCTTGTTTCCACGCGGCGGCACCTAAGCTTCAGATGCCTTTGATCCCACCATGTATGCCAAGGTATCCGAATGACCACCCGAGCGCTCGACGAGCTTGCTGACTCACTCTCGGAAGCAGATAGCGGTGGTCGGCTCAAGCTGGCAAGCCAAAAGTTCTACTTTGCCGGACTGGTCGCCTGCATCGAGAATTTGTGTCTGAGCCCGCATGGGGTGTCGTCAATCGAGCGTTCCGCCCGCATGCGTGATATGCTCGAGGCACCTCGAACCCGTCAGATGGTCGCCGCGCTCAAGGACAACCATCGGGGACTCGGTCTGTTGTTTGGGCCGATCGCCAGCGCCAAGCCCGCGCGCTGCGTGATGTGTACGCATCTGGCAGCTTTTCTTAACCGGACGGGCGCAAAACCGCCTAAACGGCTCATTTCGAAACAACTTGCATAGAATTGTTTGAATGCGTTCTATACACAAAGCCTTCAAATAGCGTTAAACTATTCAATCACTGATTGATTGTCTCCACCATCTTTTGGAGAGAGGGGTTTGTATGGCTAAAACGCAATGGCGCCAGGATGCCATTAGAGATATTGTGCGCAATAAGGACGTCCGCACGCAGCGTGTGCTGGTCGATGAGCTCCGCGCCATGGGCTTTGATTGCGCGCAGGCGACTGTCTCTCGCGATATTGCCGACATGGGGCTGCGTAAGCTCCCTGAGGGCATCTATGTTCTGGCAGAGGACCTGCACTTGCAGCGTATGGTTTCCGAGCTCGTTACGGGCGTTCTGCGTACCGATAATCTGGTTATGATCAAGGCTCAGCCTGGCACGGCTTCCGGCATCGCCGCCGCCGTTGATGCGGCAGAGTTGCCCGATGTGCTTGGCTCGCTTGCCGGCAACGATACGATTTTTTGGTCATTTGCCCCAGACGGCCGAGGACGGCGAGCGTCTCGAGGCGCTGATCAATAAGCTGAGCAATTCTCGCAAGTAGGCGTGCGGGTCGTGCGCTCGGCACTGTGCGCGCTGACATCGTGGCTTGTAAGGGGTATCGACGTGGTTCGGTCCCGTTCCTTTTGTTTGCCGGTATAAAGACCGCCCACCAGGTCGCTTTAAACTAAAAAGGCCCCCGAGCAGTTTAATAAGCTGCTCGGGGGCCTTGTTGCTTATGGCTGGATGAATTTCTAGCCGACCGTATCGTCAGGCGTGGGCGAGGGTCGGGAGTGGCGTAGGCGTAGGCGTGCCGCCATCGCCGCCGGTCGAACCACCAGTGGAGCCGCCCGTCGAGCCACCAGTGGAGCCGCCCGTCGAGCCACCGGTCGTACCGGTGCCGCCGGTGGTGTCGCCGCCCGTGGTCTCGGTGGTCGTGGTCGTCGTTGTCGTCGTTGTGGTGGTTTCCTCTTCGTCCTCGTTCTCGTCCTTGTCGTCGTTCTCCGTCTTCTTGGTGTTGTTGGTGCCGTAGAACTTCCAGACGCTGTTGTTCTTGTAGGTGGGCGCCGTTCCGGTCGCAAACTCCTCGCGCTCGGTACCCGGTCAGAACGGTGTTCATAAACCGCTTAAAGACAGGCAGGTTGGTGCTGTCGCCCAGCAGGTCTGTGCCGTATTTTTGGATGGGGATCTCGCCCGCGGAATAGCCGGTCCACAGGGCGCACGCCAGCTGCGGGGTATAGCCGCAGAACCACAGGTTGGTGGTGTTGTCGGTGGTGCCCGTCTTGCCGGCATAGGGCTGGTTGACGCTCAGGGCGCCGGCAGCACCCGTACCGCCGCCCTTCATGACGCCGGACAGAACATCGGTGACCGCGGCGGCCTCGCCCTCGGTAAGTACCTGTGAGGGATTGTCGGTGTGCTGGTACAGCACCGAACCGGTACGAGAGTCAATCTCGGTGATGGCGATCGGCTGGCGATAGTAGCCGCCGTTGGCAAACGTCGCGTAGGCGGCGGCCATCTCGAGCGGCGAGATCGAGCCGGTGCCGAGGGTCATGACGGGAACGTCCTCGATGTTGTCTTTGGCGGGATCGATGCCGAGCTTTTTTGACGAGCGAGATGATCTTGCTGTTGCCGACGGCTTCCGCCACCTGGATGTAACCGGTGTTGGAGGAGTATGCCGTCGCCTGCTTAAGCGTGATGTTGCATAGCTATGGTTGGCGTAGTTTTGGACCTCGGTCGTGGTGCCCTTGCCTTGAGCGGCGAGTTGCAGTTGAGGGTGACGTTGGGGTTCATGCCGTTTTGGATGGCAGTTGCCAGCGTAAAGGCCTTAAAGGTGGAGCCGACGGGACGCTTGGCCGTGGCATGGTTTACGTGGTTCTCGTCGGCGTTGTAGTCGTAGCCGCCCACCATGCACTTGATGTAGCCGGTCTTGGGATCGACGACGACCATGCCCATGTCCAGGCCGTCGAGCGAGAGCGTGTCGAGCTGCTCGCGAACGGCATTCTCTGCCACCTGCTGCATCGTGGGGTCGATGGTGGTCTTGACGGTCAGGCCGCCCTTAAAGAGCACGTCGGTCGAGAACTCCTGCTCCAGCAGCTGCTTAACATAGGCGACAAAGTAGGGCTGCGAGTATACGTCGACGCCGCTGCCCGAGATTTCGGTCACGTTGAGGGTGATGGGCTCGGCCTGTGCGGCATCGTGCTCCTCCTGCGTAATGTGGCCCAGACGCAACATGTTGTCGAGGATGCGACGGGATAGCGCCAGGTCGGGGTTGACCGTGGGGTCGTACTGGCGAGGGCGGAGGTTGGGAAGGCCGATGAGCAGCGCGGCCTCGCTCAGGGTGAGGTCGGCGGCGCTCTTGGACAGATAGGTCTCGGCTGCGGCCTCGATGCCGTAGGCGCCGTGGCCGTAATAGATGGTGTTGAGGTACATCATGAGGATCTCGTCTTTGGAGTACATGTCCTCCATCTTGACGGCGATGTAGGCCTCGCGCACCTTACGCTCGATGGTCGAGTCGAACTGCTCCTCCTGCAGGATGGTGTTGCGCACCAGCTGCTGGGTGATAGTCGAGGCGCCTTCGTGCCCGCCGCCGAGGGTTGCCACCGCAGCACGCGCGATACCCCACAGGTCGATACCGCCGTGCTCGTAGAAGCGCTCGTCCTCGACGTCAACGGTGCCCTGCAGCACGTAGGGGGAGACCTCGTCCTTGGTGATGGACTTGCGGTTTTGCGTGTAGAAGCTTGCGATCTTGTTGCCGTTGCAGTCGACGATCTCGGTGGGCTCGCTCACCAGATACGCGTTGGCGTCGGTGTAGTCGGGCAGATCGGACAGCCAGCGGTTGACGTTGCCGACCATGCCGATGCCAAATGCCACGCCCGCGATAAGCAAAAGCCCAAAACGAGAGCAGGATTATGGGCAGGGCATGCGTCTTTGAACGGCTGCGTCCCTGTCGTTGGCGAGGACCCATATATTGACCTCCAGGTATGTCGTGCCGGACGGTGGATGTGCCGTCTGGGCAGGATGGACATAAGTTATTACACGATAAACCAAACGGGGCGCGCGAGGCCTCGTGTATGCTGGAAGACGGCATTTTTCAGAGTGAATGCATACCTTGGTAAGGAGTTTGTCGATGGCGATTCGGGCGATGGGGCCGAGCGGACAATACGAGACTGGATTGGATGCTGCCGGTGCGGCGCTGCCCGAACTGCTGGCGCCGGCGGGCGGACTCGACCAGATGCTTGCGGCCATCGCCGCGGGTGCGATGCCATCTATGCGGGGTTGGGCGGCTTTAACGCCCGCGTGAGCGCGCATGGCTTTACGGATGACGAGTTTGCGCGCGGCTGCGCCGTGGCGCATGCCCATGGCGTGCGTGTGTACGTAACGCTCAACGTGTTCGTGTTTGACGATGAGTTGTCCGACGCGGTGGCGTTGGGAGTTCATGCACTGGAGCTGGGCGCCGATGCTCTGATTGTCGCCGATGCCGGGTTGGCCTGCGCGCTGCGCGCGGCGATTCCCGGGGTCGAGATTCACCTGTCCACGCAGGCGGGCGCTCATAGCGAAGGCGCCGTGCGGCTTGCCGCCGATGAGCTGGGGGTCGAGCGCGTGACGACGGCACGCGAGCTGACGGTCGACGAGATTGCGGCGCTATGTGCCACGGGTGTGCCCATCGAGGTATTCTGCCACGGTGCGATTTGCATCGGCTATTCGGGGGCGTGCGAGTTCTCTGCCCTTCGACGTGGCCGCTCTGCGATGCGCGGTGATTGCACGCAGCCGTGCCGTTTATCCTATGACTTGGTGGACGAGGCTGGGCAGAGTGTTGCCGCCGTCGAGGGAGATCGCCTGCTGTGTCCGCGCGACTATCTGGGTATTGCGCATCTGCCCGAGCTTGTAGATGCCGGCGTGGCGTCGCTCAAGATCGAGGGGCGCATGAAGAACCCCGATACGTATTCACGTGGTGCGGGTGTGGCGCCGGGCGCTCGATATGCTGCGCGACGACGCGTGGGACCCCCGGTGCCGTGGAAGAGCTTGAACGCGAGCTGGGAAGGTCGTTTAACCGTGGGTTTACCGATGCGTACCTGCGAGGGCGTTCGGGTGCCGAGCTGATGAGCTTTGAGCGCGCAATTAACCAGGGCGTGCGCGTGGGACGCTTGGTCGCTGTGGGCCACGAAGAGGTGACCGTTGAGTTCGACGCCGCCGTGGCGGCGGGTGACACGCTCGAGATTCGGTTCTATCCGGGTGTCGACGCGCGTCCCGATGTGCCCAAGCGCTGGCCGCAGGTGCCCTGCCCGGTGGATGCCGCAGCGGGGGAGCGCGTCGTCGTGCATTGCAAGCGTAAGGTGGGCATGGGCTGCGAGGTATACCTGATTCGCAGCGCCGGCGTGTTGGATCAGACGGCGGCGGTGTTGGAGCGCATGCGGGCCGAGGCGGATGCGATTGCGCCCGTTGCGCGTGCCGTTGAGGTGCTGCCCTTTGAGGACGTTGCGGTGGATGGCGGTGCGTCGACGGAGTTGGTGGAGTGCGCGGTTCCCACTCGCATGGTTTTTGCTTGGCAGCTGATGGATGCGACCCGCGCGGAGAACTCGATTTGTCCGACGCCGTTGTGGTGCTTGACGAGGTGTGCCGCGCGAGTGATGCTGACCGGACCCGCTCACTGATGCAGCGTGCCGGGCGCGTCGTCTGCCGCAACCTGGGACAGGTGGTGATCGCTCGCGAGCTGGGCGTGACGTTTGACGTGGCGGCGCCGGTGTTCTGCGCGAATCGGGCCACGCTTACCTGGCTGCGCGGACTCGGTGCGGGGCGGGTGTACTTGCCGGCCGAGTTGCTCGGCAATGATGCGGAGCGTATTGCCGAACTGGCTGCTGAACCCGGCGTCTTGGGTCCGGTCGACGCCGACCGTCCCGAGCTTATGGTGTGCGAGCACTGCCTGCTGACCGCCGAGGGCGTCTGCGCCACCGACGCGACGGGACAGGTCCATTGTCGTGACTGCTCGCGCCGTCAGCAAACACGATATTTGGTCGAGCGCGACGGCATGCGCCTGCCAATTGCCATTGACGCATGCGGCAGGACGAGGATTTTCCTGTCGTAGGTGCCGCGTCGCGTCAGTTTGTTATCATAAGAGAGTTTATGGACTTCCAGCACCGCCGTTTTCGGCGAGGGTGCTATAGCAAAAGGAGGATACCCAATGCTGTCTGTTGACGAGCAAATGCGTATCATCACCTCGGCGCCGCGCAGATCGTTCCCGAGGCCGACCTTCGCAAGAAGCTTGAGAAGGGCGAGCCCCTCAACATCAAGCTCGGCGTCGACCCCACCAGCCCCGACCTGCACCTGGGCCACGCCGTGCCGCTGCGCAAGATGCGTCAGTTCCAGGACCTGGGCCACAACGTCACCCTCATCATCGGCAACGGTACCGCGTTGATTGGCGACCTTCGGGCAAGAATTCCACCCGTCCGCAGCTTTCGCAGGAGCAGATCGAGGCCAACGCCGAGACCTACGTGAGCCAGGCCATGAAGATCCTGGATCCCGAGAAGACCACCATCGTGCACAACGGTGACTGGATCCTTTCGATGGACCTGGCCGGTCTGCTGCAGGTGTGCTCCAAGTTCACCGTCGCCCGCATTCTTGAGCGCGATGACTTTACCAAGCGCTACCAGTCTCAGACGCCGATCGCCCTGCACGAGTTCCTGTATCCCGTGATGCAGGCTTTCGATTCCGTGCAGATCAAGGCCGACGTGGAGATGGGCGGTACCGACCAGCTCTTCAACCTGCTCGCCGGCCGCGAGCTTATGGAGAAGATGGGCATGGAGCCGCAGATTGCGCTCACCATGCCGCTGCTCGAGGGTACCGACGGCGTGCGCAAGATGTCCAAGTCCTATGGCAACTACATCGGCCTGACCGACGCGCCCAAGGATATGTTCGGCAAGACCATGTCCATCCCCGATGAGATGATCGGCAAGTACTACCGCCTGGCGAGCTCGCTCACCCCGGCCGAGGTCGACAAGATCGACGCTGCTCTGGCCGACGGCTCTGCCGATCCCTATGAGTTCAAGCGCGCTCTGGGCCGCGACCTGTGCGACACCTACCACGCGCGGCGCGGCGAGACGAGGCTCAGGCCGAGTTCGACCGCGTGTTCAAGGAGGGCCAGCTTGCCGACTTCCCCGAGAAGCATGTCGAGCTGACCGTCAACGACGAGGGCCAGATCTACCTCGCCGGCCTGCTCAAGGACTTGGGCCTTTCGGCGAGCGCCGGCCAGGCTCGTCGCGATATCGACGGCGGCGGCGTCAAGATCAACGGCAAGGCCGTGGCTCCCAAGAGCTATAACATCGATCCCAGCGCCCCTCAAGCTGGGCGACACCCTCTCCGTGGGCAAGCGCAAGGGTTTCAAGTTGGTTTAGTTACGCGGTTTACCAAACCGCGTAACCGGTTGACGCTGCAAACCCGCCAGAGCGGCAATCTGCCTTTCAACTTCG
>ENA-OQAL01000183-OQAL01000183.1-human-gut-metagenome-genome-assembly--contig:-NODE-183-length-16424-cov-3.331043_pt1 | contig 16424 bp, 20 predicted proteins | sample MGYA00242491_ERZ504519 | MGnify/ENA primary metagenome ERZ504519 (study PRJEB26092, sample SAMD00036260) | human gut metagenome | host: Homo sapiens | study: EMG produced TPA metagenomics assembly of... | reverse complement strand
TTCCTTTCCGACGAGTCTTTCCCGTCTTCCTTTTCCGTTCACACGCCACCGTGTTTTCGCCGCCGATATTTTTTTCGAAGATGAAAAACCGATATCGGTTGGTATGCGTGTGGAAGAAACGGCACCATTCGATATCGGGAAGGAATTGAATTGCGTCTTGTGATCGCCGAGAAACGTTCCGTGGCCTTCGCCATCGCGCAGGCATTGGGCGGTGTGCGGCAGAGTGACGGATACGTGTCGGCCGGGAGGGGCACTCATCTCGTGGGCGCAGGGCCATCTGGTCGAACTGTCTGACCCGGAGGAGTATGCGAACATGCCCTGGTCCGCGCATAAGTGGACGATGGACTCCCTTCCCATCGACCCGAAGTCATGGCGTTGGCGTCTGAGCGGCGCGAAGGGCGCGGCGCAACGCTACCGTTCCCTCGTCGAACTGCTCCGATCCGACAAGGTGACCGAACTGGTCAACGCGTGCGATCCGGACCGTGAGGGCGAGGCGATATTCCGTCGTATCCTCATGGCCGCGAAGGTTTCCAAACCGTCCCTGCGCCTGTGGGTCGCGTCATTGGATGAGCAGGCCATCCGTGACGCGTGGAACCGTATGCGTCCCGCATCCGATTACGATGGTCTGGCGGCAGCGGCCGACGCGAGGGCGAAAGCCGACTGGCTGGTCGGTATGAACGCGACACGTGCGCACACGCTCGCATGGCATCGGAGCCTGTCGCTCGGACGCGTGCGCACGCCAACGTTGAACATGGTCGTCCAAACGTGATCTCGCCATCGAATCACACAAGCCGACACCGTTCTGGCGTCTTATCGTGCCGATGGATGGTTGGACGCTCGAAAGCGGGAAGATCGAGGACCAGGCGATGGCGCGCCGCATACTGGCCGACGCGATGGGGCTTCCCGCGGAGATCCTGGAGGTGAGACGGCGCCGCGAGCATGCGAAGCCGCCGACCCTGTTCGACCTGACCGGCTTGCAGAAGGCCATGAGCGAACGGCACGGGCTGACCGCCGAACAGACGTTGGACTGTCTGCAGCATTTGTACGAGATGAAGGTCGCGACCTATCCGCGTACCGATTCGAAATACATCACCCATGATGACGTGGACGGGTTGAAGGAACTCCTGCAGCCGAAATACGCGTTGGGTTTCCTGGACCAGAAACCTGTCGAGGCGATCCACGACCTGTATTCCGCCGGCGGCTTCGATCCGATGCGGTGCGTCGCGGACGACAAGGTCCAAGGTCATACCGCGATCCTTCCGACGCGGCGTCTCACATACGACGTGTTCCAGCATGACCTGACGGACATGGAACGCAAGGTCATGACCGTGATCCTGACGCGCATGTGGGCCGCCTGCGCCACGGACCGTGTCCACGACACGGTGAAGGTCGATGCGGCATTGGATGAACGTCATGCCGATGGTTCCACGGAACGGGTTCCGCTGTCCGCGTCGAGCGACGTTACCGTCGATGCGGGTTGGACCGCCATCGAGCACACGTCGCGAAAGGACGGCGCGGAGAAGAAGCCTGTGAATCGGATACCGGACTCCCTCGGGAAGGGACCTCTCTCCCAGTCCGGCTCACCTTCCCTCGCCGAGGGCGTGTCCGCGCCGCCGAAACCGTTCACGGAGGCCACATTGCTGTCCGCCATGGAGCATGCGAGCCGTTTCGTCGCGGACAGCGATCTGAAAGCCGCCTTGGATGACGACACGAGCCATTCGGGCGGTATCGGCACGCCCGCGACCCGCGCCGGCATCCTCGAGAGCCTGGTCAAAAGCGGCTACCTGCAGCGTAAGGGCAAGCAGATACGCAGCACCACTGCCGGACGGATGCTCGTCGGTGTCGCCGTAGACGAGTTGAAGGATGTGAAGCTCACCGCGCAATGGGAGCAGAGCCTTGCCGACATCGAACATGGCAGGGGCGACGAGACGGTCTTTCTGAACGAGATCCGCACGGCCTGCGCGGCGATGCCCGGCCGTGTCATGGAGATGACCCAGCGCGACAGCCTGCGACAGTTGGCGCAGCAGGCCGGCGAACGTGAGTCGTTCGGCCCCTGCCCGCGTTGCGGCAAACCCGTGGTCAAGACCGGGAGCGTCTGGCAATGCTCGTCGAACAAGAGCGTGAGGGATGATGCCGGTGCCTGGAAGCTCGGCGAGGGTTGCGGCTACAAGATCTTCTCTGAGAAGTTCGGCAAGAAGCTGACCGATAGCATGGTCCGCCGCACGTTGGAGGGCAAACGTCCGAAGGTGTCCGGCCTGAAGTCGAAGGCGGGCAAGACGTTCGACGCGCGTCTCGTGCCGGACAGGCAGTACGGGATCGGATTGTCGTTCGACGATCTGAACAGGGAAAAGAAGTAAGAGGATTCCGTTCACGGCGTTATCCGCAAGGCAGAGAGCCGTTATTCGGAAGGGGGACGCGCTCACCGAATGTCCTATGCTCCGTGAATCGCCGGAGTGAGGGACGTTCTCGCATCACGTTCTGATTGCGGGATGATTTACGCCCATTTACGAAGGCTTGACGCGAAATGAGCGAAAGATGAACATCGACAAGATTGGCAATGCCCTTGACGTTCCGTTCATGGCATTGTGCAGCCGCGTCGACCGTCTACAATTGGGCACATTGGAACGAGCACTACCGGGGAGAAAAACATGGGAAGTCTGATGAACCAGGTGTTTTACACCGACGCATACGATTTGAGCATCGTCAGCCTGATCGTCGCGGTCTTTGCCGTCGCGATCGTCGCATGGGTCGTCTGGGAGCTTGCCCAGGTGATCCTCCGCCACATGATCGGGAAAGAATACTCCGTGCGCGTGCCTTTCTCCGTGAGGGTCGGCCTGAACCGGCGGCATTCGCCCGACGGATTCAGCATGGGATACCCATACTGGCAGGCGGCCAAGAAGGACGGCACCCGCGACCTGCGGACGAACAACACGCGCATCGTCCGCACGCCCACGGTCATCTTCCTCGGGGATGGCGTCTGAGCGTCAGGAACCCGTTCACGGCCTACGATTTCGTGAACGACCTGCGCGACGCGGGCCATGACCTGGGACGCTGCCCCGAGGAGCAGTGGAAGCTCAGGTGTCTCACGGAACGGGAGCGCGCCCGCAGCGAGGCGACCAGCATCGACGGCATCGTGAACAGATTCAGGGATCATCCGACCGATTTCGAACCTTTCTGCGCTGATCTGTTCCATACGCTCGGCTGGCGGGCGGAGACCACGCCGCGTCGCGCGACGGCGGCTTCGATCTCAGGATGATCAGCCCGGAGGGTGAGACCTACATCGCCCGAATGCAAGTGCTACTCGCCACGGCATCATGTCGGCGTCCGGTCGTCCAGAAACTGCATGGAGCCAACGCCGTCGAACAGGCGCACGGCATGATGCTGGTGACGACCAGCTCGTTCTCGCAGGACGCCGTGGACTATGCCGCCCAGGCAGGCGTCGAGCTCGTCGACGGTTCCGCTCTCGTCGGTCTGTGCCGTCGCGCGTGGGGAGGTCAGCCCACCGCCATTATTCCGGAGCGTTCCGCCAGGATGACCCGTGCAGAGCTCATGTCGCGCATCCCCGTCGACATGCGGAGCCGTTATCTGAAATATGCGAGGACGAAGTAGCCCTATTTACATTGCGACGAGCAACGGCTTGCGCTGGAACATATTCTGGATGAGCGCGCCCATGTCGGCGACCGGCAGGTAGCGGGCGATGATGGTCCAGATGATCGCGACCTCGATCAGGCCGAGGATGACGGTCACCGTTCCCCAAGCGAGTTGCATCCATAGTCTCGGCCCGGTGGCCGCCCGCCCGGTCACTCCGGCGATCACCGTGAGGATGATGAGCGCCGGCACCAATAAGGTGATGTCCCATCCGTTGAACCATTGGCTTACTGAGACAAGCCATTCTGCGAGAGTCTCGAGGATTCCTGCCATGTTGCTGTCCTTTCGTTGTTGTTTTCCGTTGTCTGTTCCACGTGCGGTTCATCCATCGGAATCCGATGGAGGGTCTCTCGCATCGTTTCGAGTTCCTTCTGGTCCGCTTCCCGTCCCATGCCGTACATTGACGCGAGCGTGAGTAGACTCCGTTCGACATCCTCGGGGAGACGGCCTTCATGCCTGTCGGACGGATGAGTTTCGTAGTATTCCTCGATGGTCGTCGAGCATTGCCGCAGTTCGTCCCAAGTGGGCATGTCATGGTCCATGGGCTGCATGGTTCTTTTGTTCTGGGTGGCTTCCGTGCCCATGAGGTCCGTGGCGGTGCCGCCATATGTCATGGTGAGCGCGTCGAGGCTTTGCCTGATGGTCGGTGGCAGCAGCGAGTACGTGTCGTGGCTGCGCTCATCCGCGTCCATGACAGCCCGTTCCATGTAGTATTCCTCCAATCGTCGCATGCGGTCCCTGCGGTTCGCGTCGATGATTTCCGCTTCTCCCGTTCCGTGGTCGGCCAATCGGGCGATCCTGCCGTTGATGGGATCGGTCAGCGCGTCAAGGGCCGATTGTGCGGCCTCGTCGATATGGTCGCTGTAATCCTCGCCAAACGTCTCGCGGCATGCCTGGGCGATGCCGCCGACTCGTCGCGTATCCTGCCGAGGGTGACGTCGGGATCGTATCTGCCATGGATGAAGTCGAGGGCCGCCTCGTCCGCGATGTCGGACATACGGCTGATGAAACCGATGTCCCGGGAGCATCGGCCGAGCAGTCTGTCCCCGTCGGGCGTGGGTTTGGTGTCCATTGGAATGCCGGAGTCCAGAAGCTTTCCCTCCACATGGACGACCGGCTCCTTCCGTATCGGTGCTTTTTCCTTGATCGGAGTCTTGGCCGTGACCGGGATGCGGGTCCCTTCCCGGGTGGGTTTGGGCGGCTTGACCACTCCGCTGGTGTGGTTGATGCGTCCGTTGAGGTTGGCCCAATGCTGTTCCTGTCTGCCGCTTTCCGCAGGAGGCCTCTCCCCTAGCGGATTGTCGGCGTCCTCCACACTCCACATGGCGCGGTAGACGACGACGTCGCGCAGGAGACGCTTGTCGGAGTCCCCGGCCGCGGCGAGTACCTGGCCGACCCATGCCTGCTTGGTTCGGCGCGCCTCCTGTTCGAGGCTGTCGATCCTGGTTTCGATGAGCCGTTCGTTCTGCCGCACCAGGTCGAGGGCCGCGTCATGCTTGCGGGAGCGTATGGGAGGCAGGATGCCACCCACCCAATCGTCGTGCACGCTGCCGTTGACCCGGTCCAACAGGTTGGCGTTCAATCGTCCCGCTATGGTCGCCGCCCAGTCGGGTTCCACGGGCCGGTTTTTCTTTTTCAGGTCCGGATCGTCGTTGATGATCCCGCGTGCGGTTTTGCGCAACGTTCCCATTCGGGGAACATGGACTGGTCGATATCGTCCCGGGCCTGTATATGCGCGTCAAGCATGGCCTTGACGCCGGCGTGTACCGCTCGTCCATGCTGAACCGGCTGCGGCCGGGGTCCAGGGATGGTTCCTCATGGTATGGGATGCCGGTCTCGTCCATCATGTGCCGGACCGTTTCGATCATGTCGGATGGCGCGTCCATGTCGAGCGTGAACGTGCCGCCTGTTTCCGTGCCGGCCGCGGGCATCATGCCGCGTGCCGCGTGGATGGCGGCATGTTCGGCCTTCTCCGCCGTGAGCCTGCGTGGCTTCTTCTCAAGGCTTTGTCTGATGATGGCGGTGGCGCGCTTCGGGTCGGTCATGTAGGCGCGGGACCAGACTCCACGGAGCCATTCGAAGCTTGGACTGCGTTTGATCTTGTCCACGGTCCTCGCGTCATGCGTCTTGCCGAGCATGGCGAGCAGGTGGGGGCCGGCGATGAGGCCGGCCGCGTAATCGTGTTCGCGGAGCAGCCGTTTCAGATCGTACCGGTCCTTGTATTCCTGTTCCATGGTTTCGGTCGCGGTCATGGTCTCCGTGTGGGTCAATAGCGAGTCGAGCATGCGGCTCATGGCGATTTTCCTCGGGTCTTCTTCCGCGCCGGTGAGCATGTGGTCGATATGACGGTCCTCTTCGCTTTTGCATCCGAACAGGAAATGGTTTTCCTCCTTGCCACGCGTGCCGGCCACGTACTGCAGATTGCACGCCGAGTTCGAGTCAGATGGAAACAGGGCGGCGCACCGGTCCACGGTCATGCCCTGGCTGCGGTGGACGGTGGCAGCGTAGCCCGCCTCGCAAGCCTTCCGCAGGACCTCCTTTGGAATGTTCCAGACGGTGTTATCGGAGAGGTTCACGCATCGTGCGCCGGACTTGCCGGTGGCGATGATCCTGAACGTCATACCGTTTTCGAGCGATCGTCCGTTCTGGCCGTGTATGTCCTTCATGTTGTCTCGGCAGACGATCTGGTCTCCGGATCCCACGTCGAGCCCATCGCGCAGTTGGAACAGTTTGTCCGGGTCGCTTTCGCTTTTGCCTTGCGCGCGCCGTTCGAGGATGAACCGTTTGTTGATGTCGCGTACCTGCGCGTTCGTTCCGGCGATCAGCAATGTCGACTTGCCCATCGACTGCCATTTGATGCACATCTGGTACGCGTCTTCCTCCACGTCCGCGTCCTCGCCCCAGTGGATGCGGTCATGCGCCAGATATTCGTCCACGAGCTGCCGGCACTGGTTGACGCTCGCTTCGTCCAACCGGTCGCCGCCGTCGCGTAGCCGTAGGGTCGCTTCCGGTTCACCTTCCACCTGCGGCGGGACGCGGCTCCTTCCGGATCGTTGGCCCATTTCTCCGCTTGGCGGTGAAACGCCATATGCTTGACAGTCTCGCGCACTGGTCATGCCGGTCCGCGTAGCCGAGCATGCCGCCCGCGCCGGATACGGAGTCGAGCTGTTTCGGATCACCGGTGAGAAGGACCTTCGCGCCACGCATTTCTGCGAGCCTGGTTATCCATTGCAGGTTTCTGCTGTCGACCATGCCGGCCTCGTCCACGATGATCAGCTGGTTGGGTTTGATCGTGTTCGACGAGTCCGTGACATGGTTGGCAGTGATGTTGATGCGGGCGAGCAGTCGTTCCAACGGGTTGGACGCGTTCCTCAACTGTTGTTGGAGTCTGCCTTCCTGTTGGATCTCGGCTTTGATCCGTTCGGGATCGTTGAGGGCCATCAGCATGGCGATGGTCTTGCTGTCGCAGCCGATGCTGTTGCGTAGTTCTTCCACGGCCTTGTGGCTGGTAGCGAGGCCGAGGACGCTTCCCGCGCCGTACCGTGCCTGCCATGCCTCGGCCACGGCCTTCATGGTCGTGGTTTTCCCGTGCCGGCCGGTCCGATGATGCTGCTGACCAGTCGTGGATTCTCCAACGCGTACGCGGCCGCTTTTTTCTGGTCCTCTGCCAGCGGATAGCCGCCTTGGGCTTGTTTCCTTTCGTTCCACCGGTCGAGCCATTTCTCGCCTTCGCCATGCGCGTAGCCGACATTGGCGGTCTTGTTGAATCCTTCGATCATGTACTGTTCGGCCTGAAGCACGTCCTTGGTCGTGTATTTGTCGAGGTCCGCGTCGTCGAACACGCTTCGGCCCTGGTGCGTGGCGAGGCTCAGATCATCCATCATGTCTTCCGGCAGCTTGTACCGGTCGGGTGTGAGTTTGACGCATTGGCCGAGCGCCCTGTCGGCGATCTTGTTCGCGACGATGATCCGCTGCTTGGGGTCTATGCGCACGCCTCGGAGCAGGCGTTGGGCTTCGGCCCTCACGTTGCTGCGGGTCCATGTGGCGTGCGCGTGGGTCGTGGCCTGGATTGTGGCCTGGGCCTGCCGGTCGAGGTATTCCTCGCCGCCTCCGGCGAGTTGGGTGAGGTCGGCGAGCTGGCCGAGCAGGAGTCTGGCCACGTCTTCCTCGCATTCGGCGTCCACATGCATGAGACTGCTTTTTATGCGAGTTCACGTCCTTCATCATCTGGTCGAGTTGGATATCCGGTGCGACTTCGCCGAGCTTGTGGTACCAGTGTTCGCGTTTGGCTTGCAGGGATGGTTGGACTGCCGGTTTGGCTTTGCGCGTGTTCCTCCACACTTCGAGATCGATTTGCGCCTTGCGTTTCGGACCGACTTCCTTGCCTGTCTGCCGTTCCTCTTCTTTTGATTTTCTCTTTCGACCAGTTTGGCTATTTCCGCGTGCGTCCGCTGAAGGCGTCGATGATTCCTGCGGCACTCCCTCGACCTCGTTGACCACGGCTTTTGGTGCCGGTGTCCTGTCTGAGGGTCCACGACCAACCGAACCGTTCTGTGAGCAGGTCCTGGAGCAGGTTCTCATGCACTTCGCTGATCTCGACCAGGCTTGCGTAGATCTTCCGTCCGTCCAACGCGGTCCAGACCTTGTCGGACGAACGGCGCACGCGGTTGCTGAGGACGACGTGCTCGTGTGGCTGCGGGTCGCCGTCGCGACTGTCGTAATGGTCGAACACGAAGCCGGCCACCCCGTCGGCCGATACGCTGGCGACGCCGCCCTGGCCCGCGCGCGTGGTCGCGTATTCCTTTTCGAAATATTCGATGGTCATTTCCGTGGCCCTGCGCATGCATTCGTCGATTCCGTCACGGGTCTCTTTATCGCCGAATGCCCAGAGGATGCTGATGCTTTTCGGCTGTCGTGTGGTCAAGTCGAATCCGGCGACCGGAGCTTCGCCGTTGTCTCCCTCGACCAGTTTCACGTCGCCGAGGTATTGGCCGTTGGACGGGTTGCGTCGTTCGTTGATGAGCTCGCGCACGGTTTTGCTGGATGCCGTGGTGCCGACCTTGCCGCCGACGAGCTCGGCTCCTTTGCCGATCCAATAGCCTGGCGGGTTGCCTGTTGCCGTATAGTATGCCGTTGGGTCGGCAGGGTTCAACGCGTTGTCGCCATCGATCGCCTCCCGCGCGTCACGGAGCGGGTATTCGGCGTTGCTGAGTTTGGTGAGGTTCATTGACATGGTTTGTTCACTTGTCTCCGGTGGGTATCGGCCCCGTGTATCCGAGATGCCTGAGCAGGCGTTCCGCATCACCCTGCGAGCCGTACTGGTCAATAGCGCGCATGAGGTTCGCGATGTATCCGTTCGCCGTCGCCTGTCCGATGAGTTCCGGCTTGTAGCTCAGAATGGTTTTCAGTTGGAACATGCATGAGAACCGACTGGTTTTCCTGGCGCTTTTGATTTCCTTGTGCGCGTTCAGGGTGGATTCTCGTTTCCCGTCGGCCCTTTTCCGATAGTCCCCGCCTTGCTTGGTCAACTGGTCCAAGGCCAGTTCCGCCGACTTGTTCTTTTTGAAATCGATCGCGTCCTGTTTCCGCTGGGCGTACGTCTGGCGGCACGACCTGCTGCAGAATCGTGCGGTCGGTCCTCGTTTGGGCTTGCGGATCAGTTTGCCGCAGATGGGGCATATTCCATCGATCCGTCCGTATCTCTCGTCCAGTTCGTGTCGTCTGCGCTTGATCTCGGATGCCCGCATGCGCAGTCCGATGAGCTGCCGGTCTTCCTTCTTTCCCATGACCGATCCTCACTTGTATGTCCACGGACCGCGATCGTCGGCCCATCGGCCTCCCGCGATGTTGTCCTCGCGCCAGATATGCTTCAACGCGGTCTCATAGGTGACCGTCGTCTCCTTGTGGTCCAGGTCGCCCGTGTATTCGTCCTCGAGTCGTTCGCCCGGTTCGTCAATGCGTCCCATGAACGTGCGTGGCGCTCTGCCTTCCGGACTCACGTCCGGATCGTCGTTCCACCGTCTCACGCCGTTCCAGTGGACGCTGTCGGCTATCAGATTCATCCCGTCCGAACCGATCTCGGCGGACAGCCAACGGAAATCGTCCCCGTAATCGATGGGGATCATCGGACTGATCTGGAACATCAATATCGCCTGACGGGTAATCTGATAGACCATTTCGACCACCGCCCTGTCATGCCCGGGAGCGATCTCGTTGTAGTCGGCGATCTCACGACCCAAAGATTCCAAGGCGTCCCGCCGGTCGAGCCACGCCTGCAGCAGACGATCATCCCGCTCCTTCTCAATACGCAGACGTTCTTCCGATTCTTTCACCCGCCTTCGGCCTTTCTTTTCCGATCACCGCACTCTAAGTGCCATTCCCTATACTCACCTTTTCGTCCAGCCGCACCAGTACGCCTGCATACCTCGCTTACGGGTTTGCCGCAGACCGGACAGGTGGGCATTTCACCCATATCAAATATCGTTTCCACGCTCATTCCACATACACGGCATCAATAAGCCGGACGATATCGGGTCAAAACCCTGATATCCGTCTTATTTCACCCATAAAACGGCGGTATTCCGCCGTTTTAGGCGTCAGCCGCGAAGCCGGGTGCAAGACGCGCGTGGTTTCTTTTTTATGCTTATAGTTTTGTTTTGGGGTCTGTTTTGGTTTCTTCTGTCTTTTTGTCTTGGTTGTGGTTCTTTCTTCTTTTTGCTGTTGTCTTTTTTCTTGTTTCTTTTTGTATTGGTCTTTCTTCTTATCTTTTTTCGTTTTGGTTTTCTTTTCTTTGAATCTTTCTTCTCTGTTTCGTGCGAAAGTGCTTTTGCGCTCACGTGCAAACATGACCGCGTCGATATCGGGACCATGCCGATCATGAGCCGGATAATCCTGGTCCGGGGTGGGAAGTCCGGAACGAGGATTCGATATCGGCTCGGCTCTCTCTTCGCGCAGTTTGGACCATACGGGTCAGGATGCGCCGGCTCAATTCTGGCCTATCGGTTTGGCGTGGGCTTGAGCCGATATCGAAGGTCATGCCCCGGCTCCGATATCGGCTGGTGGTTTGTCTTTCAAGCCTTATGGACACGGCCTGTGATTAATGGTCCATAAGGGACCATTTCGGTTCTGGACCGATATATCGGCACGTGATCCGCATGCCGATATCGGTTCGGCTCATTTGGGTCAATTGAGCCTTTGGCTTTATTCCAAGGGTTTGAGGTCATGGACCATATGGTCCATGGTCCGGATGGTCCTGGTCCTTTTCTTTTTCGGTCCGATATCGGGGACGGATGCGTTGGCGTCCGATATCGGTTGGTCGGGGTCCAGTCGATGGCGCTCCTTCGGGCGCATTCCGACTCTGCTGCCGACCGCTCGGCATGTGATTTGGAGCAGTGGCCCGCATGCCGATATCGGATTCGTGGCCGGTGGTCCAATCATGTTTCTCTACATGCCCATCGATGACCGGACGTCATTGTCCGTGTCTTCCGTGATGGCAGTCGGATTCGGTATCGGGAGTCCGATGGAAGGTCGCCCCGACTTGATCCGTTCGGTTTCAAGTCTCCGCGACTCCGCGGAGGTGAGCCCTCCCGGCAGCCGGCCAATGGCATAATCTCTCAACCATGCGCATAACGGAGCGGGATCGTCCGATTCGTAATATCGAAGAAGCCTGTTAGTGAAATCACGCTTCAGAGACGGGCTTATGGCGAATACGCCAATGCCCGCGTTGATGAGCACATGGTTCGCTGCCATCAATGCGGTACGTTTATTGCCGTCGTTGAACCATTGTCCGCGTGTGATGGCGCAGAACATGAGCAGGGCTTGATCCTCTGCCGACCTTTCGGACTTCGATAATGACAAGATCACATCATGGGAGGATTCAATGGTAGGCAGATCCGGAATCCAGTCCGTTCCTCCGATGCGCACATCATTCGTTCTTATCTTTCCCGCATCCCGTATGAGTCCTTCACCAAGAATCCGATTGTATTCGGACACATACTGCCAGTCGATAGGATGCCCGCCGTTCTCGAACAAGAACATCCACGCCCGTTTGATGTTGTTGACCACGATGATGTCGTTCACTGTCATGTCCGCTGGCGCCCGTCCATCGAATATCTCCTGGGTGTCGGGGAACGTTATCCCATCGACCTCAATGTTGGCCGTCTTCCACATGACGTCGATTAATTGGCGTTTTGCCAATTCCATCGCCATTGTTGCCCGGTCCGAATTGTCTTCAGCCATTGACATGTCCTTTCTTCTTTGCCTTCATTTTATTAGTTTGCTTCCCAAGAAAAAGAGAGCCCATGAGTTTTTCATGGGCTCGAATCTGCGGGATTTTCTAGAAGGCCGGCTCCTGTGGTTCGGCGAACTGGTCCTGTGTGGCAGTGGGCCATGGATCATTCGTTGGCTGGGCCGTCTGCTGTTGCGGTTGGACCAGCGGAGCGTGTTGCATGCCGGCGTGGCGGTGGCCTTGGTGATCTGGACGGTGGCATAACGGACGGAGGCGCCGAGATCGTCCACGTTGAGCTCGTAGCTGCTTCGCCTCTCCCCGTCTCGGTCTCGCCAGTCGCGTGCACGTATCGTCCGCTGACTATGACCCTGGTGCCCTTGCGGATGCCGGAGGCGATCATATGGTCCGCCAGGATGCCGTAGGCTACGCAGCGGATGAACGTGGTCTCGCCGTCCTCCCATTTGCCGTTCTTCTCGGCGGCGCTGGTTTGGGCTACGCGGAAGTTGACGACGGTCTTGCCACCTGCCGTGCGCTTGGGTTCGAGATCGGAGACGAGATTGCCCATGAGGGTCATGGGAATCTGGTTGATTGTCGCCATGATTGGTCCTTTCTTTCGAATTGCGGCCCATGTGGTGGGCTTATCCTTCTCACTTCATCGTATGTCGATATTCCATGTGCCCACTCAGTCCCATGCTTGTTCTCTGAATTTGGCTTGTTGCTGGGCGGTTTATGGCTTTTCGCGCCGCGTCGAGCATTCCGCGCGCGAGGTCTTTCGCCCGGCCTGTGTCTATGAAGCTTGACGCCGATCCGAGCATGCTCAGATGAGAGGTGAAGAAATCGGCGGCTGCTTCGACTCCGGCGTCGGTGGAAGGCGCGAGTCGTCCGGCGGCGTACGCTTCGATGATCGCGTCGCCGACGGTGAATGCTCCTTCGATGATCTGGCAGCAGTCGTAGTCCTGACTGTTTGCGTAATCCTCCGCCTCGTCTGTCACGATGCTCATTTCAACCCTCCTTCTTCCGCTGAATAATGTCAGTCTTCCCTTTCATTCCACTTCCCTCGCCTGGTGGCCTCAACGCAAAGCGCTTGGTAGAGCATCTGCTCCTGGATCGCGTCGGACAGTGCGCGGTGTTCCTCGACGTCTCCGATGTGGTAGTCGACGATGAGGTCCGCGACTCGGTGATGACGCTTCTGCGGGTTGAGCTCCCAGCTCATCTCCTTCGTGCATGCCCACTTGCAGTCGAACACTGGCGAGGTCGGATCGTAGACGCGTTCGGCCGCGTCAAGGAAACTGACGTCGAATTGGGCGTTGTGCGCGATGATGGTCAACGGCTCCCCCGCCGGCCAGACATGGTCGATCCACTGGTGGAAGCGCATCATCGCCGCGCCTGCGGTCGGCATGCCTTGGAGCATGTGGTCGGTGATGCCGGTGAGGCCCGTGATGAATTCCGTCAATGGATGCTGCGGGTCAATCAACTGCTCGAACTTCGGCCGGCTGTTCTCGTTTCCGGGTTGCACGAACAGGGCGCCGATCTCGATGAGCGTGGCTCCCTCCTCGGGATTGAGGCCGGTGGTCTCCGTGTCGAGCATGATGTATGTGTCGATCGGCTTGTCAAGCGGTTCGATGCGGCGCGGATTGCGACGGTCGATATAACGTTCCCAATACATTTTGTTGTGTTTCCTTTCTCGTGATTGTTATTGTGATATTCCCGATTATTCTTTCGTTGTTTCGATGAAGTCGAGAAGGGCCTGCTGGTATGACGGCAGTCGTTTGCCTTCGCGTCCTTCCATGTCCTCCCACCACCACCAGCGCAGGCCGTCTTCGTCCGTCTTGCGGTTGAGCCAGCCGGTCTGCCTCGTCTTCCAGGGTGTTCCGGGTTCCGTCGGCTTGGTCTTCAGCATGATCTCCGTGCGGTCCTGGGTGCAGTCCCAATCGCACCAGACCGTGCCTTCGTCCGTATGGCAGGGATAGTGGAAGTCCTCGGGCAGTCCGCCGCGTTCGAGTTCTTCCTTGAGCGCCCGTCGGACGTCCCGCCTGTCGAGTCCTTCGATCCGATGGGCCTTGTAGCGGTCGAGTCCGTACTCCACTCTTCTGGTGGTCGGGCCTGACCAGGTAGGACTGTATCCGAGTTTCTTTTCCGCATCGTCGATGTCTTCGATCATTTCCTTGATGGTCTTCCTACGTCCGTCCACGGTGCGGTAGGACACGAACGCGTCGGCCTTGTCGTCCGGCGCGACGCCGAATTCCTCGTTGGCGTCGTTCTCCTCTTCGGGCGGCCACATCCAGGTCTGACCGGTGCGCTTGTCACGTGCGATGCCCATGCGGCCGTACTCGTTGTCCTTGAATTCGATGGCGATGCCGCTCTTCGATGGACGTTGGTCGGTGAGGGGACGGTTCGCCTTCAACGCGAGGTCGATCAGCGTGTAGATGGATGGGGTCGGATGGCCGTAATGCTGCGCACGGTAACGGTCGACGATGCCGCGAAGGCTGGTTTTGGGAAACGCTTCGTGGAGTCTTTCGATCGTCTCGTCGTCAACGGGTTTCGACGTGTCCGTGATTCCGGCCGCCTCCCACCAGATTCCCATGGTGCCCTGGTCCCACTTGTGGGCCTCTCCCCACTGGAAGCGCGCGAGATGTTCGATGTCGATTTCCAGACGCTTCTGGAAAAGCAGATTCCCTCCGATGATGACGGTCTCCCGTCCGAGCGAGTTCAACCGGTATCGCAGCGGGACCTTCACGTCCAAGGTTTCGCCGGTCGGGAAGACGACGTGGGCGCCGCACGGCTCCGCGCCCTTGTCCAGCATGGAGAAGACCTCCCGCAAGTTCCTGATGGTAGCTCGTGGCGCGACCGCGCATGGGTGGCGGTTTCCGGTTTCGCTGTCGATGATGTAGTACATTTTGATTCCCTTTCACTGTGGGGGTGGCGGCTGGCCTATGCCTTGCCGACACCCCAAGTATATCACACATCTGTGATATTTTGCAAGTGTCTTCCTACTTTTCCAGAGCCCAATCGGCGGCCTTGCCGGTCTCCTTGAGTCCGATGGCCTGGCGTGCCCCGTCCTGTCTTCCGTGCCGGTAGGCGGACTGGCTGGATCCCGTGGGCTTGGAGAGTTTCGGCCGTCTGTCGCTGAAGGTGACGTGTTTTTCGACCCATTGGTCGACCTGGTTGCCGCGGACGGTGATGAGTTCCTTGCCGGCGCCGTCTGATTCCATCTCACGTCGGAGGATCTGGTATCTGCGGGCGATCTCTTCCTGGAATCCGCGGTAATAGCCGTTCCTCCAGGCCGCGTTCGCTTTCGCGCGTGGTGTCGTCCTGGCCCGTTCCCGCCACATGGCAGCTCGGCTGGTCTCCATAGCCGTCCAGATGGCTTCGGTCTTGTCCACGTCGAGCGGGCTCCGTAAATGCTGATGGAGCAGACGACGTTCCGTCCGTTCCCGGCCCGCCGCCATCCGTATGACGCCCGGCATCGGTTTCCCAGTGCGACGATGTTGGCGAGTTCGGCCATGTACCAGTTGCATGGGTTGGCTTCCAGGTGGATCATACGGCGGATGATCTCGATTGCGTCGTGGTCCTCTTCGAGCTGCCATTCCTCGATGGCATGCTTGTTCATGAGTCGTTGCGCCTGTTCGAGGGCTATGCGCTGCTCGTTGTCGGACGCTGCGGGATCGTTGGCTATCGCCAGCAGTCTGCGCACTCGTTCCATGATTCGTTCGACGTCTCCCATGGGACTCCTTTCCATTCTGGTTTGTCATGAGGTGAGGAAATGTATGGAGGCGAGTGGCGGGCACGCCCATCGCCATAGGGAGAGGATGATCGCTGTCCACATCATCAGGAAGACGATGGTTCTGGTGATGATGAAGACGATGGTGTTGGATGGCATGATGCCGGCGTTGAGCCTCCATAGCCAGGTGATCGGCCCTCCGATGTCCCGGCCGTGCCAGTAGCAGGTCATGCGTCGGTGCGAGCACATCCATCCGATGGTGTCGAGCAGGATCCAGATGATGAAGGCGCAGATGCCGAGCACTCCCGTGACTGGCAGGTTCTTCTTCTCGCTGACGATGACGATCCTGCGGCTGATCTTGTCGATCGTCGTATCGGTCGTTTCCGTGTATTCGGCTGGCATGCCGTCGGTCTTGGGCGCCCAGCCGTCGAGCCCGCCGTGGACGATCAGCCTGTGGGTGACGTTGCCGCCGGTCATGATGGGCCAGCAGGTCTGCAGGGTCAGTCCCCGTTCCACGCCGGCCGCGTCCTGGTCGATGACGTCGGTGCGTGATTGGTCGACGATCTCGGGATTCGAGTTGATCCGGTACCGGTACCAGTAGGAGCCCGTCTCTATGAACGCGTCCCCGGGCTTGAGCAACCGGATGTCGGCCATGTCCGCGTATGTGTTGTGCCCGCGCCCATTTCGTCGAGCACGGTCTTGGCGGTGCCTTGCCAGATGGGCAGACGGTATTGTTTGCCCCAGGAGGGGACGCGTAGGTATGCGAACAGTTCGCCGTCCCCCGGCTCCGCCTCGGCGGGCGGGTCGGTGTGGCGCATGGTGGCGGTC
>ENA-OQAL01000182-OQAL01000182.1-human-gut-metagenome-genome-assembly--contig:-NODE-182-length-16458-cov-1.456800_pt1 | contig 16458 bp, 29 predicted proteins | sample MGYA00242491_ERZ504519 | MGnify/ENA primary metagenome ERZ504519 (study PRJEB26092, sample SAMD00036260) | human gut metagenome | host: Homo sapiens | study: EMG produced TPA metagenomics assembly of... | reverse complement strand
GTTTTTATGGGCATTATCGCCCTGTTTTCATCAACGGCAAGCCCTGGAGCTATGCGCTGGCAGCGGTGGCCGTGGTGCTGTCTTACTTTTTGGAGATTCTCATTGACAACACCAACGCCCGCCTCAAGTGGCAGCGTATGTTCAAACCACTTGGGCGGTGACCATGATCATCGGGGTCATCAACATCTTTGTTTTACAAGTGCTAAAGGGGGTATAAGTATGCCGAATGTAACCAAATCACCGTGGATTATGCACTACGATGGCACCTCCTGCAACGCTGCGACATTGAGGTGCTGGCCTGTTTGACCCCCCTCTATGATGTAGAGCGGTTTGGGGTCATCAACACCGGCAACCCCAAGCACGCGGATATTTTGCTGATCACCGGCTCCGTCAACCACCAAAAACGCGCCGGTCGTGCGCCAGATCTACGAGCAGATGAACGAGCCAAAGGTGGTGTGCGCCATTGGGGTGTGCGCCTGCAACGGCGGCGTGTTCAAGGACTGCTACAATGTGCTGGGCGGGGTGGACAAAGTGATCCCCGTAGATATTTATGTGCCCGGGTGTGCCGCGCGGCCGGAGAGTATTATTGACGGCGTGGTGCAATCCCTGGCCCTGCTGCAAGAAAAAAGCGAACGCGAAAGGAGGCCGCAGAATGAACCCAAGCTACACCATTGAAGATGTGGATATCAAGACCCTGTACCGGATGATGCTGGAGCACCTGCGCGCCGGCTTTCGGCTGGTACAGATCGGCGCCACCGGAAGAGAAGATGGCACGGAACTGATCTATTCCGTTGCCAAGGACTACCAAATGGACAACTTTCGGGTATTTGTGGAGTCGGGTGAGATCATCAACTCCATCTCGGATATTTTTCCCTCCGCGGCGCTGTTTGAGAATGAGATCGCCGAGCTGTTCGGGGTGGATATTGACTGTATTAACCTGGACTTCCACGGCAAATTTTACCGAATAGACAAAGAAACGCCCTTTTGCAAGGCCCCTATGGGTGAGAACGTAACCATCGTGAAAAAACGGAGGGAGGTGCAGAGAATGGCTAATCGCACCATCGTGCCCTTTGGCCCTCAGCACCCGGTGCTGCCGGAGCCTATTCATCTGGATTTAGTCCTGGAGGACGAAAAGGTGGTTGAGGCCATCCCCTCCATCGGCTTTGTCCATCGGGGACTGGAAGAACTGGCCGGTCGTCGGGACTTCCATGACTATCAATATGTGGTAGAGCGCATTTGCGGCATTTGCTCCTTTAAGCACGGCATGGCCTATTGCGAGACCCTGGAGCAGATCTTTGGCGCAGAAGTGCCGCCCAGAGCCAAATATCTGCGCACCATTGGGGCGAGATGAGCCGAATCCATTCCCATCTGCTGTGGCTGGGTCTCTTGGCCGACGCTTTGGCTTTGACGCCCTGTTTATGCAGTGCTGGCGTATGCGGGAAAAAGTGCTGGATATGTTTGAGGCCTCCACCGGCGGGCGAGTGATCTTTAGCGTCAACACCATCGGCGGCGTGCTGAAAGATATGGACAGCGATATGCTCAAAAGCTTTGTTGCCATCTTTGACGATATGGAAAAAAGAACTGCACACGCCTCGCCATTGTTTTTTGAACGATTACAGTGTGCAAAGCCGCCTGCGGGGCGTTGGCGTGCTCACCAAGGAGCAGGCGCTGCTGTACGGCGCCGTAGGGCCAATGGCCCGTGCCTCCGGCATAGAGATTGACACCCGCAAGCTGGGGTATGAAGCCTACGGCGATGCGGAATTTGACATCATCACCAGCACCGACTGCGACGGCTACCGCCCGCTGCCGGGTACGCATTGGTGAGCTGTTCCAGTCCATTGGTATTATCCGCCAGCTGGCAGCCAAGGTGCCCGACTCCCAACTGACCGTGCCCATCAAGGGGATGCCCAAGGGCGAGGCCATTTGTGCGGGTGGAGCAGCCGCGGGGCGAGGCGTCTATTATACGAAAGCCAACGGGCACCAAGTTTTTTTTGGAGCGCTTTCGTGTGCGCACCCCTACCTTTACCAATTTTTTGTATGCACTCCTGCACATTTTGCCTGGCAGCGAGCTGGCAGATGTGCCGTTGCAGATCCTAACCATTGACCCGTGCATCAGCTGCACGGAGCGGTAAGGAGGTTCCTATGGCTTTTATGGATTTTACACGCACGGCGCTGAAGAACCTGTTTTCCAAGCCTGCCACCCGGCAGTACCCGCAGGTGCCCCGGGAATACCCGGCACGCACCGCGGCCATGTGGAAATTGATATGGACGCCTGCATTCTCTGCGGCCTGTGCAGCCGCAAGTGCCCCTCCGGCGCATTACCGTGAACCGGGCTGCCGGTACTTGGAGCATTGACCGTATGGGCTGCGTGCAGTGTGCAGACTGTACCACCGGCTGCCCCAAGCACTGCCTGACCATGCAGCCGGGCTACACCCCGCCGGGGCCGAAAAAGCTGGTGGATGTGTACCAAAAGCCCCAGCCGGAGCAGAAAGAAGAAGCGGCACCCCAAGGCGGCAAGATCGTCAACGATATGGAGAAGTGCATTCTCTGCGGCCTGTGTGCCCGCAAGTGCCCCCAGGAGGCCATCACCGTGGACCGGAAAGAAAGCCGCACCTGGGTCATTGACCGCAGCACCTGCGTGCAGTGCGGCGCATGTATGGATGCGTGCCTCAAGTTTCACGCCCTGTCCTTTGCCCCGGACGACGGCGCTGCCGGCACGGAAAACCTATACCAAACCCGTATGATCACGAAGAATATATCTTTAGCGGCATTGTGCAGGGTATGGGTTTTCGCCCCACCGCCCTGCGACTGGCTACGGAACTGGGATCACCGGCACGGTGTGCAACACCGGCGGGCGGGTGACCCTCACCGCCACCGGAGAGGGCGCGGCGCTCACTGCCTTCGAAAAGCGGCTGTGCCGCGCCTTTTCCATCTACCAATATGAAGAGAATGAACTGCCGTTCCAGCCATTTTCGGGCTTTACCATCACCCACAGCCGTGGTGCCCGGGGTCTGCCTTTTCTGCCCCCGGACCTGGCCACCTGTCCGGACTGCCAACGAGAGTTGCTGGATCCCAAGAACCGGCGCTATCGGCACCCATTCATCACCTGTATTCACTGCGGACCGCGGTACACGGTTATGGAGGCCCTGCCTTATGACCGGGAACGCACGGTGATGGGGCGCTTTCCCCTTTGCCCGGACTGCCGAGCGGAGTACACCACCCCCGCAGACCGGCGCTGCCACGCCCAAACCATTGCCTGCCCCCACTGTGGACCGCAGCTAACCTGGACATAGAGACAGCTGCCCAACTGCTGCGGCAGGGGAGAAGTGGTAGCCGTCAAAGGCATTGGCGGCTATCACCTGTGCGCCAGCGCTGCAAATCCGCCAGCCGTGGCAAAAATACGGCAAATCAAACACCGGGGGCAAAAGCCCTTTGCGGTGCTGTTTCGCAATATAGAAGAAGTACGGCAGTATTGCAGGGTGAGCCAGGCAGAGGAGAAGCTGCTGCTGTCTGCTGCCCGACCCATTGTGCTGCTGCATAGCAAGCGACCGCTGCCCACAGAGATCACCTGCGGCAGTGACCGGGTGGGGGCGTTCCTGCCCTGCAATCCGCTGCAAATTCTGCTGCTGGAGGCGATCTCGCCCCTGGTGGTCACCAGTGCCAACATCAGCGGCGCGCTATGTGCACAGACGATACAGCCGTGCAGCAGTTCGGCGTGCCGGTGCTGGGTCACGATCGTCCAATCCTGACCCCTATTGACGACTCTGTGCTGCAAGTGACAGAGGGCAATCCTGCCTTTATGCGCCGGGCGCGGGGCTATGTGCCTTTGGCCGTTGAACTGCCCTTTGCCGCCAAACAGACCACCCTTTGCCTGGGCGGTGATCTAAAGCCACCTTCGGCTACCATGCCGGACGCTATGTGTTTCTGTCCCAACCCTTTGCGACCTGGAGCACCCGGACTGCCTGGCTGCCTATCAAGAAAATATAGAGCGCTTCGCCGCCCTTCACGGCTTTACGGCAGAAAAAGTGATAGCAGACCTGCACCCGGGCTATACCGCCCGCCGGTTTATACGCCGGATATGCAGGTGCAGCACCATATTGCCCACGCTGCCGCCGTATTGGCGGAGCACCAACTGACCGAACCGGCTCTGTGCTTTGCCTTGGACGGCACCGGCTACGGCACCGACGGCCAAATTTGGGGCAGCGAGGTATTTAACTTTGACGGTGGGCGCTTTACCCACCTGGGGCATCTGCAGCCCTTTACCTGTCCCCCCGGAGACAGCCGTGGCAACGGACGCCCGACGTGTGCCTTAGCTGCTATCTAGGCACCCAACCGCTGGTGAACCGAGCGAAAGACGCCGGCGTACCCCTGCTGCAAAACAGCAGCGCAGGGCGCCTGTTTGACGCTGCGGCTGCCGCCCTGGGGCTGTGCGATACCAACACCTATGAGGGGCAATGCGCCGCCGCGGTAGAGCAAGCGGCTCGCCGGGCAAGCGGCACTTATCCCTTTGACCCGGCCTGCACCCCGCGGGAGCTGCTGGAGGAATGCAGTGCCAAAGGCAGATGTGCCCGCCCTGGCACTGGGGCTGCACCACTGGCTGGCCCGGTGGATTCTGAACCAAGCCCAAGCCTACCGACGCAGCACCGTGGTGCTCTCCGGCGGCTGCTTTACCAACCAAATTTTGACCCGCTGCACGGCAGATCTGCTGCGGCGCAACGGCTACACCGTTTATACCGCCTGCAAGGTGCCCCCCGGTGACGGAGCATTGGCACTGGGACAGGCGTATGTATCGGCACTGGAGGAATGACTATGTGCGTTGCCGCTCCCGGCAAAATTTTATCCATCAACGGCACCACCGCCACGGTAGCATACAGCGGCAACCGGGTGCCTGCCAACCTGGGCGTTGTCAAAGCCCAAGTGGGCGACTGGGTGCTGGTGCACGCCGGGCTGGTCATCCAGGTGCTCAGCGAAAGCCAGGCCCAGGAGATAAACAACCTGTTGGCAGAACTGGAGACCCTGCTATGAACCTGCCGAACATTCGCCGGGCGCTGGCCGACTACCACGGTCCGCCCCTGACTTTTATGGAAATTTGCGGCACCCATACCGCCGCCATCAGCGAGAACGGCATACCCGCCATTTTATCGCCCCGTATTCACCTGATCAGCGGTCCGGGCTGCCCGGTGTGCGTCAGCGTATCAGCCTATATTGACCGGCTGTGCGACTTGGCCATGGAACCGGGGTATGTGTGTGTGCACCTTTGGCGATCTGCTGCGGGTGCGGGCAGTACCCGGGCGTGGAGCAGTGCGTGGCTGTGGGCGGGCGGGTGCAAATGGTCTATTCTCCGCTGGAAGTGCTGTCTCTTGCCAAAGCGGAACCGAGCACCCGGTTTGTGTTTGCCGCCGTGGGATTTGAGACCACCGCCCCGGTGTATGCGGTGCTGGCAGACACCATTATGAAAGAACAGATTTCCAATGTGCAGCTGCTGACGGCGCTAAAGACCATGCCCCCGGCAGTGCGTGCCCTATGCAAAGGCGAAACGAAGATTGACGGTTTCTGGCTCCCGGCCATGTGGCGGTAATCACCGGCGAAGGCCCCTGGCATCAACTGGCTGCGGCGCAAGGTCTGCCCTTTGTGATCAGCGGCTTTACCGGGGAGGAGCTACTATGCAGCCTGTACGCGCTGGTTCGCTTAGCCGGGCAAGGTGTATGCAAAAATCTCTACCCTGCCGCCGTTCGACCGGGAGGGCAACCCTGCGGCCCGAGCGCTGGTGGATCGATACTTGAGCCTGCGGACGCGCCTGGCGGGGACTGGGCATTTTGCCCGGCTCCGGACTGGTGCTGCGCCCCCAGTACCAACATTAGACGCCGGCAGTGCCCAACTAACCACAGACGCGGCGGCCCAAAGCGGCTGTCGGTGCGCGCAAGTGATCACCGGTGCAATCCCCCCAACGGCCTGTCCCCTGTTTGGCACGGCCTGTACCCCCGTCACCCCGCGGGCGCCTGTATGGTGTCCGGTGAGGGCAGCTGCCACAACGCATATCTTAATCACAGGATGTAACCCATTATGAACATTGCTATTTTTGACTCCGGTATCGGCGGCCTGTCCGTTCTCTACCAGGCAAGGCGTATGCTGCCGGAGGCCCATTTTTTGTACTATGCCGATGAGGATCATGTGCTTATGGACGAAAACCAGAGAACAAATTTTAACTTACACAGATGAAGCGGTGCGCTTTCTCATAGACCGGGGAGCGGACGCCATTGTGCTGGCGTGCAACACTGCCACCAGCGCGGCGGCAGCCACCCTGCGGGATCGCTATCCCCTGCCCATCATCGGCATGGAGCCGGCGGTCAAGCTGCGCTGAATCAAGACGATACCCACCGGGTGCTGGTAGCAGCCACGCCCATCACCATTCGGGGCAACAAGCTGAAATGCTTGGTAGAGCACTATGACGGCCACCACTTGGTGGATCTGCTGCCTCTGCCCGGACTGGTGCGCTTTGCAGAAAAAGGCATTTACTCCGGCGCGCAGGTACACGCTTATTTAAGCGAGCAACTGGCCGAATTTAACTTGGAAGATTACGCCGCCTTTGTGCTGGGATGCACCCATTTTAATCTGTTTAAGCAGGAACTGCGCACCTTGCTGCCGCCACAAATGCACTTTGTAGACGGCAACGCCGGCACCGTGCGCCAGCTGATCCGCAGAACGGTTGACCTGCCTGCCACCCACGCGAGCACCCCGGGTGTCACCTACTTTGCCTCCGGGCGGCCGATCACCGACCCGGCACAACTGCAATTTATTCAAAATGTGCTGGCGCATTTAGAGAAGATGTATCCCATAGAATAAAAGGAGCCGTTATGGAAATTACCCTTGCTCACGGCAGTGGCGGCGCGGCCACCGGAGAACTGATCCGCACCGTGTTTGCCAAGGCTTTGACAATCCCATTCTGCGCCAAATGGACGACAGCGCCGTGGTGCCCGGCAGCGGGCAGCTGGCTGTTACCACAGACAGCTTTGTGGTGCAGCCCTTGTTCTTCCCCGGCGGCGACATTGGCCGCCTGGCGGTGTGCGGCACCGTCAATGACCTGCTGATGCGTGGCGCCACGCCCAAGTACCTGACCGCCGGTTTATTTTGGAGACCGGATGCACCACTGAGGACCTGCGCCGTATTGCCCGGTCTATGGCAGCCACCGCCGACGAAGCCGGTGTGACCATCGTTGCCGGCGACACCAAGGTGGTAGAGGGCAGCGGCAATATTTTATATCAACACCGCCGGTGTGGGCTTTTTGCCCACCGACACACACATTGCAGCCACTGCGTTACAACCGGGAGACGCTCTGCTGGTCAGCGGCGCCATGGGCGACCACCATGCAGCCATTCTCTCTGCCCGCATGGGCATAGACAATACCGTTCGATCCGACTGCGCCCCTCTGAGTGATATGGTCACCGCCCTGCTGCAAGGGGGCGTGAAGTGCACACCTTGCGGGACATTACCCGGGGCGGCCTGGGCACCGTGCTGTGCGAACTGGCAGAGGCGGCAAACTGTGGCATAGAGATCGACGAAACGGCTATCCCGGTGCACGAAGATGTGCGTGCCTTTGCCCATATCTTAGGACTGGAGCTGCTGCACATGGGCAACGAGGGCAAGCTGCTGGCTGCCGTACCTGCCCACCAGGCGGATCAAGCGCTGGAGCTGCTGCGCGCCAGTCGCTACGGTGCAGAGGCCGCCGTCATCGGCACCGTAACGAACGGGGAGGGCGTGATGGCACTGACTCCCATTGGCGGCAAGCGCGTGTCAGCGTACTGTACGGCGAAGGTTTACCCAGAATTTGCTGATTTTGATTTTTTAAAGGAGCTTTTTATGATTTTATACTACACCGGCACCGGCAACAGCCGCTATGCGGCGGAACTGCTGGGGCACCGGCTAAACGACACGGTTCGGGACTGCACCCCCTTTATGCAAGGCGGCACCACACCCCGGTTCATTCCGTAACTCCATGGGTATTTGTTTGCCCCACCTATGCCTGGCAGATCCCCCATATTTTTGCGGATTTTCTGACCCGATGCCATTTTTCCGGCAGCAGGCAGGCATACTTTGTGATGACCTGTGGCGGTGAAATACACAACGCCCCGGAGACAAACCGGAAGCTCTGCACCCAACTGGGGCTGGACTATATAGGCACGGCAGAGATCGTTATGCCGGAAAATTACATTGCCCTGTTTTCCACCCCAAACTCGGCGGAAGAAGTAAACCACATTCTTGCCGCTGCGGTGCCTGCGCTGGAGCAGACCGCTGCTGCCATAGAAAGCGGCGGTCCGGGTAACGGAACCGAAACCCACGGTGTTTGGCAAATTTATGACCTATATCGTCAACCCGATTTTTTACGCCACCTGCGTCCATGACCGGGCGTTTACGGTGGACGACAGCTGCATCGGCTGCGGCAAGTGTGCCAGCCCTGTGCCCCATGAACAACATTGAACTGCAAGGCGGCAAGCCTCGGTGGAACGGCCACTGCACCCACTGTATGGCCTGCATCAGCTATTGCCCCAAGGCAGCCATCGCCTATGGCAAAAAGAGCCGCACCCGCCGGATCTACACCTGCCCGCCCTATCGGCCGGCAGACCGATAATCACAATTTCCAAATCAACCACCGCAAAACAACAGAATGAAGAATGCGCTTCTTAAGTTGCTTTCTATGTCTCTCTCTGTTTTTCTTTTATCCCCTGTCGTTCATGCAGAATATGGCAGAATATGAAAAGACAAATGGCTGATATAAAAATTATCATGGGGAAGAAACAAAATCATTTACAGCAAATAAAAAAATCGCCACCCGGAAAGGTGGCGATTTCTCATTTGCAAAGCGCTTTACACATATTAGGTGTTTCAATCAATCATAATACTTGTCCAGTTCCGCATCGCAGGCAGGGTACTTTTTGATTTGCGGATGATCGTAGACCTTGCCGCGAGCCACCACCATATATGGCTGCTCCAGGGCACGGAAGTCTGCCAGCGGGTCGCTGTTTGCGATGAGCAAGTCGGCGCACTTGCCCACCTCTACGCTGCCGGTCACATCCCCAAGCCCCAGAATACGAGCGTTATTTAATGTGGCGGTATAGAGCGCAAACTCCGGTGTAACGCCCACTTCCTTTTGAAAATAATGCAGCTCCCGCCACATATTGTAATGGGCGGTGTACGGACAACCGGTATCTGTGCCCATACCTACCGGCACGCCGTCTGCCAACGCAGCCTTTGCGCCCAGCACCATATTGTTATACACCAAATCAGAGTTATACTGCACCGCCTCGGTAATGCCCAAAGTCTCTCTTTGGACTTGGCCATGGGCAGGCGCCGGAGACAGGGTGCACACCAACACCGCGCCGCTTTTATGGAAGGCAGCCAGCTCCGTCTCTGACAAAGTAGAGCCATGCTCAATGGAGTCCACACCGTTGAGCACCGCTGTGCGTACCCCCTCCGGCTTTGCACATGGGCAGCCACCTTCAGACCATAGCTGTGGGCGCGATCGCAGCAAGCCTTGATCATATCCGCCTGCATCATCAGCCGACCCGGCTCGCCTTTCACCTTGGCGTCCATCACGCCGCCGGTGATCATCAACTTAATCAGATCCACATTTTGGTCGTGAAGCTGATCCACCATGCGAACTGCGTCCTCCACCGTCTCTGCCGGGCGGGTCACGGAGCCAACCATATGGCCGTGGGGCACACCGATGGCATAGTTGGCTGCTAAGATGCGCGGACCGTCCAGCTTGCCGGCATGGATCCGATCCCGCAGCCCGGGTGTCCAAATTATCCAGACCGCCCACCGCGCGCACCGTGGTCACACCGGACAGCAGGCCCTGCATGGCATAGGCGTGGCACATGCGCAGCACCAGCGCCCGGGACAAACCGGAGGACAAGGCGATTTTGGTTAGTCGATTGGTGTTCATGGGCTTGTTCCGGGGCTTGCCCCCGCAGGCAAGTGCACATGCAGATTGATCAAACCGGGCATCAAATACTTGCCGGTCAGATCCACCACCCGGTCCCCCTTATTGGGTGTGATCTTGCCGATCTGTGCAATTCTGTCATTTTCTATTGCCACATCCGTGCCGGGGCGGAGCGTCATTTGCTCCGTACCGTCCAGCAGCGTACAATTTTGAAATACCGTTCGCATAAGGCTCCCCCTCATTTGTTTTGATACTCTCATTATACCGAACCGACAACCAAAAGGCAACCGACCCTTTGTGGCTCTTTTGTTGCATAAAAAGCAATCTGCCGCTTTTGTCGCGTAAAGGAAAGCGCCGCGTGCTGCATAAAAGCAAAAGCACCTGTGTACCCAGTGATACACAGGTGCAGTTTTTATCCTGTTATTGCGCCGCTTTGGCGGTCATGGCCTGTTGATAAAAAGCAAGCGCTTTATCAATGGCTGCCGTGCCTGCCGGTTCAAAGGGCTGTAACACGCTGAACACATGGGGCAGCGACTGGTTATACTCCGCCTTGGCGTAGTCCTTGATCTCTGCCTGCACCCCATGGGCTTGCAGCACTTCGTACAATCGATGGGTCTGTTTGTTAGCCAGGGTGTCGCCGCTGCTGGTGATCAAATACGTAGGCGGCAGCGCCTGGGCATAGTCAATGATTTGGTCAAAATCCATGTACGGATAAGTGGCTTTGTCTTTGTAATCCGTGCCCCACATGGGCTTGGTGTACAGGCTGAACAGCCCGCCGTCCCGCATAAAGGCCACCGGCGAGGTAAGCAGCAGTGCCGTCAGCTCCATTTGCGGATCCACTGTGTCAAAGGTTTTGCGCAGCTGGGCACTTTGCATCAGCACCGCGCTGTATGCCGCCAGCTGCCCGCCGGCAGAGTCGCCGGTAAGCATAATATTCCGCATATCGCAGGGATATTGGCTGCCGTGGTCACGAATCCAGCGCAGCGCCCGGGCCACATCCTGCAACTGCTCGTTCACTGTCACATCCGGCACCAGTCGGTAGTTGGATATTAAAAAACCACATACCCCCGATCCGCCAGAGCGGCGCAGTAGTGGTGGTTCAGCCCCTTTTCCGCATACATCCAGCCGCCGCCGTGAATGTCAATGATCACCGGCAGCTTAGCACCGGGCTGTGTATCCGCCGGATACAGCACATCTAATGTGTGATACAGATTGCCGTCCTCTATATAGGCAGGTCGTTCACTTCCGTCACCGTAGGCGGATTTCTGGGCCGCGTGCTTGGCTTTGTCGCCCCCATCGCAGTAGCGCCACACCATCTGCATAATCTTCACCACCGGGTTGCGCAGCAGCCCCTTGCCGCTGCCGTCGCGTACTCCACGGTGTCTGAGGAGACCATACCGCCAATGTAAATCACATCGTCCGCCGTGTCCTTGCGGGGCAAAGTGCTCAATTCAATAAACGCAATAGCCACCACAATCACCGCCAACAACACGCCGATCACCACAGCCCATACCTTCTTTCTGCTCTTTTCCCCTTCGCCGCACCGGTCTGCGCCTGCACAGCCTTTTCTTTGGTTTTCATACCCATTCCCCCTAAAAATGTCTATTCGCATTATACTCCATCCTGCCAATCCTGTCAATTTGTAGCAGCGCTGCCAAAAGTCTCTATTTATACTGCCATATTTTTTATTTCTACCCTGTACAACAAAAAAGAGCAGACATAACTGCCCGCTCTTTTGTTGGTGTATTATATTTTATCTGCCAAATCTTACCGCTTATTTCTTGGTCGTCACGCTTTGGCCTTACTCCACCCGGAATAGAGCTTTACATTTTTGCCGTTCACCTTGACCGTCTTATAGGTGCGTACCCGCACATAATATTTCTTCTTGGCGGACAGTTTACTTACCGACTTAGAAGTGGTCTTATTTTTGCCTACCGTTACGGTCTTATTGCCCTTTTGAAGTTAGAAGATGTGCTGTACTGCACTTCATAGCCTTTAGTCTGGGTAGTCTGCTTTTCCAGTGACCTTAAAGCCTTTCTTAGCCGCCGTGACCTTGGACACACTGGTGCCCTTGGGATTGATGGTAAAGGTTTGGACATGGAGCCAAATCTGGCGTACTCTTCTTAAACTTCACCTTAACTGTGTACTTGCCTACATTCTTGCAACCGCCGGAATAAGTCACATCATAGAACGCACTGGAGATTTTCTTCCCGTTGCTGTCCTTCACGGTAACAGACGGCTTTTTCACCTTACCGTCATAGGTATAAGAGGCAGCCGACAGGGTCAGCGTCTTAGGCTTATAGAAATATGAAGATGTGGAATGAGCGCATACCCGGCAATTATAGTATGCAGAGGTGTAATCGCTGTATTTATAAGTGGTCACTTCATAATCGTGGCTGTGCTTATATACCTTAATGGTTGCCGGAACCGTATGGTAAGCGTAGCCCTGTACCTCTGTTTTCATGGTTTTTCCACATCATAATCATCATAGGACGCATAGGCCACAATATAGTAGGTCTTGCCCTTTTGAAGATACGCTGCGCCACGGGCCGTATTTCTGTACACATTATAGGTGGAAGACACAATGGACGCCTCTTTTGAGGTATGGATATTGTACTCATAACTGCCATTTGAAACAGAATAATACTTGTTGTCCTTTATGCTCTCTGCATCACTGTAAGCGAACTGTACCGTCATGTGCTGATTCCGCTCGGCAATATAAATGGAAGCCTCATAGTACCCATTTGATGTGGGAATAAACTTTTAATACCTTGTTCGGCTCATACACATTGTACAGTTCCGTTCGCTCTGGATTGGTATAAACGCCGTTCTTAAAGCTCACGCGGTATGTTTGGTTGAGTTTTAATTCCGGTGCAGTCTGCAAGTTGTTTTCCTTTTCGTCCTGCCAAACCGGAAATGCGGAATAATTGGCAGCCTGCGCAATCATGGTGGTTCCCATCAAACTGGTAATCACCAAAATAATCGCAAGAACGGTTGACATCATCTTTTCATCACTAGAATCACCTTTTCTTTTTAATTTATTGTAGGTCGTAGAGCTGAGTGATTTTATCATCACTGTTATCTATGCCGTTCCAAGTCGTACCCACAAGTTTAGAACCCAGGAATTCCATACCGCCGTACTCTGATAGCAAACCGTGCTCAGATATACCCGGGTCTTTATAGTCGAATTCTTTGCCGTTCCAAACTGCAAAGCCATCTCCTGCACCGGTTCCGCTGGTGATGAACACTTGGTCATGGTAGACAAGTAAATCATGAATCGGCGCATCGCTTTGTATCGTACCAAGTTGTGTACACTCCCCGGTACGCACATCCATTTTGAAAATGGATTTAGTGTCACCCGAGGATGCAAAATACATTGTATCCCCAAAGATCCCAATGAATTGAGTTCTGTCTATATTCAAATCTATTTTGCTTTCTTTCCCGGTTGTCAGATCGTACTTGCGAAGAGCATAATTACTTCCCCATGCCTCATCATAGTAATCTGATGTTCTGTAATACAAATCATTCCCATAGGTAAAAAACGAATCGTAATATGTATAATTGATGTCCAATTTTTTCGATTGAGAAGTCTCTGTATCGTAAATTACTAATTGCGCTGTTCCTCCGGCGGCGTCAGCTATTCCCGTAACGCACAGAATTTGATGATTTGGCAGTGGAATCAACTGGGTGTAACAGTAATCGTTTTTGTAATCGTAAAAGAAGCGCATTTCTTTCCTTTGATCGCCGCCATCCAGGTTGCAACTATACAAACCTCCGATATTGCAATAATAAACCCGATCACCCACAAAGACAAAGCCCTCTGTGCACTCGGTCAGCACTTTTTCTGAACCGCTTGCATCGCCTAAAATCAAACTATAATAATATCTATAATTTTCATCTTGTCTGGCGAATTTCGTGTATATATAGTGCCCGTCCGTAGAATAATCTAATTTCCCATTCTGTGCATTCCACTGGCGTTTTTGCAGGTCATCATCTGCGCTGGCGTCAATCTGCAAAGCCTCGTCCTGGGAGACGGTTTTGCCGCTTTGCAAAAAGGCCTGCGTCCCGGATCTCTTGCTGATTATTGGCTATGTTCTCCTCCATCTCTGCAAAATTATCAAAATGTTTGCTTTGGATAGCCAAATAATACAGTGAAAGGACCGTGTTAATGGTTCTTAATTCTGTTCTTATAATATGTAGCCGACATATCGTATTTTGCTGCCAATTTGTTGGCAGCATCAAAAGTCTGCTTGCAAGCAATCAGGTAGAAAATGGCAGCCTGGCGATAGTTTTCCGTCTGGGATTCGTTGGTGTGGCGGAGTGTATTGTCTAAATCGTTAAAGTCATTAAACAGCATGGTCCGAACCGCTAAATCCAACATAATGGAATAATTGGCGTCTGACGCAATATCACACCCGGCTGCTCGGCAAACCTTGGTGATCACATCCATGGTTGTGGTTGCAATCGCCAGCTGTGAAAGCACCGCATCGGAAGCCGCCTTTTTCAGCGCCGTTTTCACCGCATCGTCTGCGCCGTATTTGATCAGTTGCTGTCCCACCTGGCCCATAATGTTAGAGACGGTGCTGCCGCCATATCTGGACTTGACCTTAAGCAAAGCCACACGGAATGGGAAATCCGTATCAGACTTCAACTGGCGATCACCAAACTGCGCCAGCATATTCTGGTTGTCTTCACACATACTGCCCAGCTTTAGATAATAATCCGCAAACTGCGTAATCTTGGACAAATCGGAAAATGCGGTGTTCCAGTCGCTGGCATCTTTCCAAAGCAGCGATGCACTCAAATTATCCTCTTTCAGCGGCTGCGTCACATCCGTTATGATAGAAGTCAAATCCGCCAGCTTTTTGGACGTATCGTGCACATCTTTATTCAGCCCGGCTACGGTGCTAAACCGATTGATCAGATCATCGCCGGAGGTCAACGCATCCATGTACGCCTGATTGTCCGTAACGCATTTGTCCAAAAAGCTCTCATACTCTTTGATGTCGCCGGTATGGAAAATAAAGTCCAGCTTGGAAATCCGCGTTCAAATACGGTAGAGCCGAAATAGCCCAATATGCCGGAGAGCTTGAATAGCATTTCACTACCATCAAAAATATCGTCCACAATATTGCCAACATCGTAACGCAGCAAATCCGATTTACTCTGAATTTTGCTCATGGCATATTCTGCGTCTACCAAGCTGTAACCGCTGTTGACCACCCGCACTACATCGTCTTTAATGGTCAAACTGCATTTTAAGTAAGCCGCCATTTGATTGAGAGGCAAGAATGTGGTTTGGCCAAAGGTATAAACGCCATGAAGGGTATATTCTTTGGACGAAACGGGTTCATATATACTGTGGCTTTTTTGCTGTCCGGGTTGATCTCAACTCTGCCGAACTTGCTGTTTGCCTCTTGTCCCCTGCGCACAAAAGCATGGGCATCGCTGTTATAATAAAATAGCGTGTACTTGGCCAAGAAATTGGTAGAAACATACAGCTCCTGCCCGACAACATACGCCGCTTCCCGGCTCTCCGTTTTGCTGCCGTTCTCACTTACGCTCTCCACCTGGAAAGAAAGAAACCGGCTCTCCGCTGCACTGACCGGCAGGCTACCCAGTAGCATCACCAGGGATAACACCACCGCCAACACCCGGGCAGGGAGCGTTTTGCACCTTTGTTTCATCATTTGAGTGCCTCCGTCAGGGCCTGCATCGCGTCTGTGTACGCATAGCCCAGCATCGCATTTGCAAATGCGTCATTAAACTGTACATGGTACTCACCGGCATCGTCCACGATCACATCCACGGGTTTGGGTTGTGGTCTTGGGCGTAGCATTTCTCAATCATTTTGCAGATCGCCTGGTCCATATCCGAATCGCTAACCGACTTTTTCGTCTTTTTGCGCCTGGTACTTCTTCAAATCCCCACTGATATCCGGTGAAGTGACCTGCACAGTCACTGTATAATAGCCACTTTTGCTGCTTTTTCTGCACCGGTGCAGGTCAAGCTAGCCTGCTTATCCAGCGCATCCAAAAAAATCCGGCTGCTTATCCGTAACCGCCGCCTGCCACTGGTGGTGATCTGTGTTTCAAATTTCTTTAACCGATCGGAACGCACCTTCATGGTAATACCGACAATACCGCTAATCACAAGCGCCATTGTCAACACACTGGCAATCACGATCACTACAATTTTTTGTTTCTTTTGTGCCTCAGTGTCTGCCGTCTTTGTGCTTTTGACCGGCACAGAGACTATGCGCTGCGCACCGGTCTGCCTAGCCGCCTGCACCTGCGCCGGTGTAAACGGATGACCGCAGTGTACACAATTCAGCAGTCCGTCCGGCGTTTCCTTACCGCAATACGCACATTTCATATTTTACTCCTTTGTTCATCCGTTCGTTAAATGAATGCATGAATCATCATGTCATACATATCAAAGTCACTGAATGCCGCAGCGGTGCCAGCTAAAGTTCCGACTATAAGAATTATGCCACCAATACTTGCACTGCCAAGCCAAAT
>ENA-OQAL01000181-OQAL01000181.1-human-gut-metagenome-genome-assembly--contig:-NODE-181-length-16513-cov-3.202612_pt1 | contig 16513 bp, 18 predicted proteins | sample MGYA00242491_ERZ504519 | MGnify/ENA primary metagenome ERZ504519 (study PRJEB26092, sample SAMD00036260) | human gut metagenome | host: Homo sapiens | study: EMG produced TPA metagenomics assembly of... | reverse complement strand
CCAACCGGGGAACCACTCGCCGAGCGGCAGCAAGAGATAAACCTACAGCACAATCCCATTCCACGCAAATCGAGCATGACGAACAAGACGCGAACCCTTGCAAACACTGGAAAGTGTCGGCGTGTCGAAAACACGGGAAAACGGGCTGCGGACGCCATCGCGTAGCGAAAGACCGTCGGAAAACCCTGAAACACCTCACCGCAAACCAACATCCGGGCGTGTCGCAACCACACTATCCGTTTACGGCCCATCCCCCAAGCCAACCCATCCGAGAAAACCTCCCAGCCGAAAGCTGAAATAGGAGAAACAGAAGAAAGCAGATAAACGAAACCGCACCGCCGATCGTTGTCCTGAACACATTCAGATCCCAACTGATCGAAAGTGCGGTTTTGCATATGCGCGTGCAAGCGACGGCAGAACAAGGCAGCGCAGCCAAAAATCGATTAATCGGTGCAACCGAAACGGTAGAGGGCCCAACCCTGGCCGTATTGCGAATAATCGGCAACCTTCACCAACGTGCCGCCATCCACATACGTATCAATCAATTCCTCATTGTGGAAGGAATCGTACTGGGCGCGATACGGGAATGACTGCAGACTCTGCGCCTGGTCGCCCATCGTAAGGAAGTATTCCGGAGCGTCGGTCAGCGGACATACCGTGCCGAGCACCTGCTGCGCATCGCCGGAAGCAAACGCGGTCTCCACTTTGCCGAACGGAGCGGATGGCACATCGGTGCGCGCATTGATGATCGGATACAACATGTTCGCGTTGAACAGCGTCTCCGCATACATCGAACCGTTCAACGGATCGGAAATGATGGTGGCCTGGGTGCCCGTACGTTCCGTGACCTTGCGCAGCACAGCGATCTTTTGCTCGGTGAGCTGCTCGTTGGGGTCGCTTTGGTTCAGACTGGAATGCGCGATGATCGTGTCGCGAGCCGCGGAACGCGATGGGCATACGATCTGCGCGGAAACCGCAAGTATCGCAATCACAAGGAATACGGCGATTAGGACGATCCAATTGGAAGCGAAAGAAGCGTTCTTCACGGAAGAAACAGCAGACGCAGAAGAAGGGGAAGGAACGGAAGAAGCACTATTCTTCGTGGAAAGGAAGATGCAGAAGGAGCGAAAGAAGCGGATGCGGCGCACGCGGAAACGCATTCGGCAAGAGCGTTGATTCCAATGACAAGCAGCGGCAGCGCGACCAGCGGAAGCATGGTCATAATACGGTTTTCATCGCGATACCACGGAGCGCTGATGATATTCGGCAACGCGCCGACCAGCGTGACCGTGCACACATACACCAGCGCGACCAGCAGGAATGCGGCCGTCAACGCGATCACGTCACGCAGGCGATCGTTGCGACGAAGTCGAGATGATTCGGACGACGCGGACGCGGCATCAGTGGCGTTGGAGTGCGACGCAGGTGGCGGACAGGAAACGGAAACCGGGGAATCAGCGGCGGAAACCGCAATATCAGAAGTCGAAGCATCAACATCGACATCAGCAGAAGCCACGGGAACCACAGTGGAAGCAGCCGACGAAAACGAATCCGAAGCACGCGCAGCCGCGCGGCGGGAAGCGCAAACGAAAGCGGCCGCAGTTCCCGCAATCAGCAACAGTGCGAACAGAATCGCAGGAAAACCGTCAAGCCCATCCGTGAGACAGAACGAAATCGACTCCCACAAATTCTTGGACGGCTGATGGCTATGGAACCAGGAATCGGGATTCGCCCAACGGTCCGATTTGAACGACGTCAGCATCAACGCCACAAACGCCACCGCACCGACGCACATGGCAATGAACGCGCCAAGAATCAGCTTCCACGGCAAGCGCAGCACAATGAACGGCACCAGAATCAGAGCATACGTGAATGCGATACGCGGGTGCGCAACGAGGCAAACCACGCCTGCGACAGCAGTGATCGCAAGCCATTTTGCTATATGCTCGCGCGCGGCGATCGCATCGAACAAGCGCAATGTGGCGGCGATGAGGAACGGCAGCAGCGACGTGGCGAAACCGAATGCGATCAGCGGACCGGCATTCAGCAGTCCGTACGGGTGGCACACCGAGCTGACGGCAAGCACGGGCACGAACAGTCCAATCAGATTCTGCAGAACGAAAGTAGCGTCGGAAGCAGCGTCATATTGCCGATTGCCGGCTGACGGAACCTGCTGATTCGAGATATTCGACGATTCAGATACGGACGACGATTCAGACGTAGACGATGCTTGAGAAATACGTGAAATTGGATTGGAAATTGGATTACCGCGATTCCAACGTTGCGGGAAATACCTGCATAATACCAGCATTCCGGCAGGGAAAATCACGCCCGAAGCAATGATCCACGTGATATTGAATGCCGCGTAGATCGAACATTGCACGCCGAACAGCGCCGCGATCTTAATCACAAGGTAAGCACAGATGTGAAACAACGGCGGATAAAACGAATCATGCGGCCACAAATGCAGAGCCGCCCCCAATCCCTCGTCAAGCAGACGGTGAATGAAATAGTAATGCGCGGGGGCATCGCTGCTGACGATCGGCGTATTCCACACCGTGGAGGGGAACCACGCAATCACCAGGCATAGTGCGGACGCGACGCCGATAATCGACGTAAGCCACGGCAATAACGCGCGGAGCGACACCGGACGCAACATCGCGTGGCACCGCTGCAGGCCATGTTTCTGCCCGGACGGACCGCCCTTGGCCGAATCATTCCTGGCTGGACCATTCGTAGCCGAACCATCCTTGGCCGAGCCATTCTGCCGAGCCTGAGTCTGCACATAAGCCTGCACATGAGTTCGCGCACGAGCCTGAGCCGAGCCACAATCGCCCGACACGGAACCGGTATTCGTAATCTGTTCGGAAGTCATCGATTCCATCGTAGCGAGTGCCGCAACCATGCTCAACGCTTATTCTCTAGAATCACTTTTCAGGAATCATTCAGACTTCATGCAGGGGTATAACAGTGTTGCGCAAGAAAACAATCACGTTGGAAGCACAAGATGATTGCACGGGACGCATCATGCGCTACGGGCCTGCCTTGCTGCGGAGCGCGCGTCCCGGCCAACGCTGACGTCGGCATGCGCCGGCGCGCTATAACAGAGAACTGGAGAAGTACCGCATGTTCGTTCTCAAGAACGCATGGGCGGCGCTTGGTCGCGTCAAATGGCGCACCGCGCTGATCGCCCTACTCGCACTACTGGTGTCTTTCTCGGCTGCCGTGGACTTGGCAGTGATTCGAGCCGACGACACCGCCAATAATGAAACATACCAGTCGCAAAAAGCCACGGCGGTGATTCGGCCGAACGCGCAAACACAAGCCAAGCGCGACGGTGCCGATTCCAGCTATACCGACAAGTATTTGACGTGGGAAAAGTACAGCACGTATGCAACGGCCGCACAGAGCAACAACGTGACCTTCAATTACACGTTGGCAACATCGGTGCCGGTGCGCGAAAGCAAGTCGTTGCAGGCGATCGCCGCGAAAAACGACACCAGCGAAGACAAGACCGGCGGCAACCTGACCCTGCAGGCGTTCTACACGTTGGACGCCGCGAAAATCAACGACTACGGCTACTACAAGGTAGTCAAAGGCAAGCATCTGAGCTATAAGACGCAGAGCGACGGCGTACTCATTTCGCAGGCGCTGGCCGATAAGAACAATCTCAAGGTCGGGAGACAAGGTGACGGTCGGCAATCCGTCGAAGGCTTCCGACACATACACGTTCACCGTGCGCGGCATTTACGAATACGACAGCGACGTGCCTGAGGGCAACGGTTCCGACGCGAAATACGCAAAGGACAATCGTGAGAACGTGATCTACACGACGTATATCAACTTCGCCAAGAACGGGCTTGACACGACGGAGGCCACGGGATGGGCCATTCCGAATCTGAATATCATCTTCTCGCTGGCGAATCCTTCCACCTACAACACGTTCGTGCGCTTGGTGAAGAAGGCCAAGTTGGACACGAAGACGTACGAGATCACCTCGCCGTCGCTTACCGCTTACAAGAAGTCGATCGAGCCGCTTGATTCCGCCGCTTCGGCAGCGCGCATCATGCTGATTGCCGTGACGATTGTCGGTGGCATCGCTTTGCTGGCATTGATTGCATGTGCTGCGATTGGCGGCCGCCGCGATGAGATCGGCATGGCGATGATCACAGGTGTGACCAAGGGCCGTTTGGGATGGCAGTTCATGCTGGAAACGTTCATGATGACGGTTCCGGGTTGGATTGTCGGTTGGTTGCGGGCGCGCTGTTGGCGAAGCCGATCGGCACCGCATGGGCCGGCGGGCAGGCTGTGTCGATGACGTCCGCTTCGGTGTGGAACGTGATCTGGTACGGCTTGGGCGCATGCCTGGTGCTTGGCATCGTGGCATTCGCGCGCGTGGCCTGCTTCAACCTGAACCAACTGTTTGAGGAACGCTCGGAGGTGAAGGCATGAGCGACAACATGAATGATAAGAACGAGAACCTCGACGAGACCGTGGTCGACGAGACTGCCGAGACCGCATCAAACGAGACCGTCGATGATGTTGCGACTGACGATATTGCAGCTGACGCATCTTCCGCTGATTCCATTGAATCCATCGATTTTGCGGTGGTATACGACGATGACAATGCAGATATCGAAATTGCCGCATCTGACGGCGCGGAAATTTCGACGATGTAAACGATGGCGATACTGCAGTAGCTGCCGACGGCGATGCTGTGGTGATCTGCAGATAATGCAGATACCACCGAAGTTGCAGATGACGCTGCAACTGCTGCTGATACTGCGGATGGTTCGAATGTGGTCGCCAACAATGCGAATCAGGTGAGGGAAACGCTTGCCTTGCGTTCTTCCGACGAACCGACCGTGCTGGAATCGCATGAAATGGTGAAAGCCGATTCCGCAACCAGCGTCTCCTCACAGCTCGACCGCGAAATCAAGCATCATCGCAAGAAGGATGCGTTTTTCTTCAAAGCGAATCCGACGTTCGCACTCGATCATGTGACCGTGACCAATCGCAAGACCGGCCGCAATATTCTCGACGACCTATCGCTGTCGTTCCATGCGGGCGCCACGCATGCGGTGCTCGTGGACGCGGAGGATCGCGAACAGCATCAGGCGTTGCTGGCCACCATGGTCGGCATGGTACGCACGGACCGCGGCAACGTGATGCACAAAAGCACCAACCTGAGCGACGTCGAACCGGTCGAAATGTTGGGACACCGTATCGGATTCATTCCGCAACGTTTCGCTTTCCGCCCCGATCTCGACGCGGAAAGCAATGTACTGTACGCCATGGATGCGTCGAACCGCAACTTCCTCAAGCCGAAGCCTGTGATCGCCCGCGAACTGCTCAAGCGCGTGCTCTGCCGAAGTGACGTCCGGCCTGGCAGTCGGCGAAGTAAGCGAACTGAACCAGCGCCGCGTGGCCATCGCCCGTGCGCTGAGCTGCGAGGCTGAAGTGATCATCGCCGACGAGCCGACCGCTGGATTGGATGCCGACGATGCGGCCGTGGTGTTGGATCTGTTGAAGAAGTTCAAGCGCGATGCCGACCGCAAGCGCGCCATCATCGTGGTGACCACCAATCCGGAGGTCGCCGATGCGATGGAGCACAGCGTGGAACTCGACTAGCCGCCTAGTGCAACGGGCGCACGAACATAGACTCTTTCGTACGCCCATAGGTAAGCCCTTTGGAATTCTGGTTTTAGCCAAATTCCAAAGGGCTTGCGTGTTCTGGAAACGGTCTGCCCTACTCCACGATACGCATGTGGTACTGCTCGGCGAGCGGCGTGACGTCAAGCACGCCGTATCGTTCGAGCAGCCGCAGCCATTCGCGCCTGTTGCTTTCGCCGAAACGGGCCGCCTTGCGCGCATAGGCTTCGGCCGTCAGGAACTTCGGCGGAATCGACTTGCTGTTGTACTTGTCGGCCACCATCACCACTTCCTGCTCAAGATTCATGGGCACATAGTCGGCCGGAGGCAATGGCAATCCTTGCGATTCCACCGCTTCTTTGGTGAGTCCCACACCGGTGTGGTTGCGCGCGAACGTGGCGCGATAGACTCTCAACCACCCTCATTCCAACAAATATCCGTCAGCCTTTAAGCCCATGCCGCACGTAATTCGGACCGTCGAATTTCAGCGTCCACCGTCGGAACCGTCTTGCTTGAGCAGAAAATACGTGCCGATATCATGCAGCAGACCACCGATCACCACCAGATGCTCGTCGATCAGCCTCGGCGGAACGGTCCCGCCCGTAAGCCCGTCCGATGATGGAATGGAGGGGATGCGAAGCATACCGAACGATTCGCTTCCATTGCCGTCTTGCGTAAGCCTAAGGCCGAAATCGCCCGCTTTTTCAGGGGCATCGTCCGGTAGTGTGCAGCGGCGGGTGAACAGTGCATTCTGCCTGCGTGCCATGCGACGTGCGATGTCGGCGACGACTACGCAATGTCCGTGAATCAAATCGTATGCGGCTTGCGATTGCGCGATTTTTCGATGCAGTTCGTCAACTTGGGCGAGTGTAGGAATATATCCGGTTGTCATACCGCCTATCTTAGGCGCTGTATGACGATTGCCGCATGCTGAATCCGGTCGAAAAAAACTGGAAATCCCCGATGAAAGTTTCAGCCGAAAAATTCCGAAATACGGATTTCAGCTTACGAATTTCAGATGGAACGCACGCGAAATGCGCCGGTACGGTTGGAAGCAACGATCATCTGATTGTTCTCCAAACGAGTCCAGCCATCTTCGGCACACTGATCGAAACCGGAGCTGGCCACAACCACGCCCTTCGGCTGGCCTGCAGCCTGATCCGCTTCGGATTCACCGAGCGTACGATAGCGCATCACACGATAGTCATGCGCCTGGTCGCCACGGCCGTACTGGTCATAGATTTCCACAATGCGCTTGGACGTGACCTCACGACCGGCCGCGCACAGAGCGATGAATTGGTCTTGGCTCTGGATCATGCAGTTGTAGCTGGACTTCGGATAGCTTTTGCGCAGTTCGCGCACCGCCTGCGCGACCGCCTCGTCGAGTGCGAAACCAAAACCGATGTACTGCAGGATCACTGCGAAGAAAATGGCGGAATCGGAACGGCCGCCAGTGGACTGCACGATGTTGGGATCGACCGGGAACGCGCGGTTGGTGATGATGTTGCGACCCTGATCGTCGGAAATATCGCCATTGTGGATGAAGCTCAATCCGTTGGCGTAGAACGGCTGCTGGTTCTCGAGAATCAACGGCAGGTTCGAGCTGGCCAAACGCAGGTGCCACAGGCCTCCACGAGCCGGAGTGTTCGCAAGCTCGTCGAAAATCGGATCATGTCGGGCTGCGATCGTGTTCTTGTAGACGGCGGTGCCGGTTTCCGGGGTGGGAGCGCCACCGTCACGCAGGTACGGCGACTCGCTCGGCACGGTGACCAGCGCGGAGCCCCAGCCATCGTTGTGGATTTCGCTCAGATTCCGGAAATCGCGTACGGCCTGCATGCCGAGCACGCCATTGAGACTGGTGTTGCTTCCGGCTGCCGCGAATCCAAGTAATCTGCACATGGTTGATTACTCTACAGGGCTTGTAATGCAACGCGCGCATATGGCTATCGACATTGCTTATAGCGTGCGAAAAACAGCGTGATTCCAACGATTCTTCGAGATAAGACCATGCAAAAACCTACAAAATGCCCTACGAAAACGGGCTGCGCGACGATGGCAGATACGATCGCCATCATCACGCAGCCCGTTTCACGGCTTGTTTCACACACGCTTTAGCCGCGGAGGACGCTGAGTCGCGAGGAATAGCGGCTGTATCTCAATCAGCGGATTGTAAGGCGCAAGGCCGAACCATTTGACCGGAGATCCCGCAAAATGACGAATCGCATACTTGACCTCCAAAGAAATCGCGCCACGCTGCGACACCTTCGACTCAGGCATAAGCGCCTTGTGTATCAGCACATATCGAATCGGACCGATATTCGGATCAGCATCAAGCTTCGGATAGCGGCTTTCCTGCCTCGGCAGATCCCCCGACTTCGACAAATCGTTCATGATCTGATGAATGTAAGCTGGAATCGACTGAGAAACCTTGAAACCAAGCCGAATGCGAACACGGAACATATAATCCGTACCGAAATTCTCAACCGAATACTCGCGGGTGAACGGCTCATCGGCAGTCTCGACGGAAACCGCCCACCAAGCGCGGGCACGTTTTGGATGGTCGGCGAAAATCGAGAAGAAGATATCGGTATCGATACGCTTCGTCTCCGGATCCGACGTGAGGTAGACGATATTGTCGGCAAAATACGGAATCGTATCGTCATCATGCAACCGCTTCAGCACCGGTAGGCATTCGGCGGGCTGCATATGGCGACGCTGCGCACGTTCCAGCTTCGTGCCTTCGTTCCACGTGTACATAACCAGCAGAATCGCGAAGGTAAGCAGCATCGTGAACCAACCACCATGCAGGAACTTCGCCATGGAAGCGAAGAAGAACATGAATTGGATCGCAAGGAACAGCACGGTGAATACGACCGCTCCGATACGACGCCCCGAATGCCAGATGTAGACGGCAAGCAGAATGGTGGTAGTGATCATGGTGATGGTCAACGCCAGGCCATACGCCGCGGAAATATGCTCGGAATCACGGAATAGCGCCAAAACCAACAGCGTGGAAACGCAAAGCACCGCATTGACCACAGGAATGTACAGCTGACCGCGGGTACGGGCCGGGTAACGGACCTGAAGATGCGGCATCCAGTTCAGATGGGTGGCTTCAGACACCATCGTGAACGCACCGGTGATCAACGCCTGCGATGCGATAACGCCCGCGACCACGGAAAGCACGACGGCCACGTAACGCACGCTGGGCGTCATCATTTCGAAGAACGGATTCAAACCGTGCGTGCGGATATAAGCCGAATCATCCCAATGATTGAGCATCCATGCGCCTTGGCCGAAATAACAGAGCACAAGCGCGATTTTGATGAACGGCCACGTGAAATAGATGTTGCCACGGCCAACATGACCCATGTCGGAATAAAGCGCTTCGGCACCGGTGGTTGACAGGAACACCGTACCCATGATGGCAAGCCCGGCGGCATTATGGCTGCTGAACAGGAATCTGACACCGTACACGGGGTTGAGCGCCGCGAACACGCTCCAATACTGACTGAGGTTCGCCAAGCCGACAACCGCCAGGAACGAGAACCAGACAAGCACGACCGAACCGAACGCCTTGCCGATACGCTCGGTGCCACGCGACTGCACAGAGAACAGCATCAGAATGATGGCCGCGGTGATCATCAGGGTCAGCTGCTTGTTTCAGTGAAAGTTTTCAAAAGCTGGTAGCGTCTCCAAGCCTTCCACTGCCGAGCTGATGGACACAGCCGGGGTGAGTACGGAATCGGCGAGGAACGCGGCGCCGCCGAGCATGGCAGGAATCGCAAGCCATGCACCGTACTTTCGAACCAACGAGTACAGCGCGAAAATGCCGCCTTCGCCCTTGTTGTCGATACGCATGGCAATCAGCACGTATTTGACGGTGGTGATAAGCGTGATTGACCAGAACACCAACGAAAGCACGCCGAGCACGGCTTCGCGGTCGGCATGCGCAAGTCCGCCCTGCCCGTTGAGGAACGTCTGCATGGTGTACAGCGGCGAGGTGCCGATATCGCCATATACCACGCCCAACGCCACGATCGCCATGGCGGGCGTGATTCTGTTTGGACCGGATTGCAGACGGCTCCACCAACGACCGACGGGACCCTTGCTGGCCACCTGGTCAAGTTTGGCGGCCTCCTGCTGTTTCTCCTCGTGCTGCTTGATCAGCACCTGTCGCTCTTCCTTGGTCAGCACCTTGTGCGAAACCTTCGGCGCCTGCGTGTATGTGGCTGCGTGAAACAGCGGCTCATCCTCGTTTGGCTCGTTAGCCATAACGCTACCTCCAAGTGGCGGGCCTTCCAACCCACTCCCCAAAATAAACGCAAAAAGGCACGTTAGGAGCCTTACGAAGTCTTGTCAAATCTTCACATTGTTTCTTGCGATTCTTGATCTCGCACGAAGTAAACTTCCTGTGGGTTTTTTCTTATTTTACCTCTTGTCTTCTCTTACTCTCTCTTATTTCGGATAAATCGTTTCCGTCCTGTCGATTTTCGGATTTTGTTCAGATTCCGTACACTTCGCGCGTGGTCTTTCGCGTTGCCTGCGCGACTTCCGTCAGCGGTTTATCGAGATAATTCGCCAACGACTGCAGGGTGTAGGGGATCATGTATGCGCGTTGGTGCGGCCCCGATACGGCATCGGACTTAGGTAGGGGGCATCTGTTTCGACCATGACATGGCTCAATCCGACAATGCGCGCCGACTCGCGAATACCATCGTTGCCCTTATAGCTGGATGTGCCCGAAAGGCTGAGATACCAACCGTTTTCACGTGCGATCTCACCCATTTCGGCATCACCGGAATAGCTGTGGAACACGGTCCGTTCGGGAGCGCCGTCCGCCAGCAGCGTTTCGATGACTTCCTTATGTGAATCGCGATCATGGATCTGCATGGGCAGGTTCAGTTCTTTCGCGAGCGCGATGTGCGCGCGGAAGGCTTCTCGCTGCAGTTCTTTGGCGGCTTCTCCGGTGCGGAAGAGGTCCATGCCCGTCTCGCCGATGGCCACAACCTGGTTGGGGTAGGCGGTGGCGAGGCGGTGCACTTCGGCCATGGCGTCTTCGAAGCTGGTGTCGTGCCATGGCTTGTATTTGAGCGGCAACCCGTCTGGGCCCGGCACCCCGCGGTGACCGTGGAGCACGGATTCGTTGGGGTGTATGGCGATGGCCGCATGCACGGTTTGGGGGTGCTCGCGTGCCATGTCGATGGCCGTCATGAGGTTCGGCAGTTCGCATCCGCAGTCGATGACGCCTTCGACTCCGACTTGTCGCGCTTGGTTCAGCAGTTCGTCGACGCTGTATACGGGGACTTCCGGCTGTCCTTTTTCTTGCGCTTCGTGGCTCATGGCCCGCGAGAACGGCACGACGGACGCCACATGCGTGTGGTTGTCGATGACGTGCGCGTTCTCGGGAAGTGGTTGCGGTGCTGGCGCCCAGCTGCGGTCACGATGGTGTTTGCTCATGCCTCCAGCCTACGCTCGATGGCAGTCTTGCTTCGGAAGCCGCGTTATTCATCGATGGCAGTGGGATTAACCAACGCACCTCCATATATTTTGCGACGTAGCGCTGAAACGCTTTCCGCGATTAGTCATGGAGGGTGAGGGTGGTGAAGGACCAGGAGGGGGCGGTGTAGGCGCCGCTGGTTAGGTCGATTGCGGTTTCAACCGGAACGGTTGGCGAAGCCTTGCCGATTTCACCGGCGTACGGGTCGGTTCCGGCGAGCACGGTGGCGGTTGCCGAAGCGCGGGATTCCGCGGAAACACCAAGCTCTTCAAGCACTTGGTTCAGATCAATCTCGGCTTCAGCGTCGAGCGCGTTGACGATACGCACGTAGGTGACGCCTTCAGCATCATTGCGAGCCACGGTGACGGTACGGCGGGGCTCTTCCGGCTTCTCAACACCCTGCGCAACAAGCTCTCCATCGATATACAGCTTCATGCTTTCGCCGCGATCGGCCACTTCGATGCGCACCTGCCACACGGTTCCGGGGAACACTTCGTCCATGGACCATTCGGTGCCGTCAAGATTGTAGGCGGTACCGTCGCGCACCACCTTGATTTCGAAAGCAACGACCGAAGGAGGTGATGTTGTGGTTCTTGCCGTTGATGTCGCCGTGCACCAGCTGCAAGCCCCAACGACCCTGATAGTAGGTGATGGTGGCGTTGATGGTGTAGGCGTCAGAGTCAATGTTGAGGCTCGTGTTCATCGGACCATTGCCTGCGTAATGGCAGTCCTCAAGATCGACATGGCGGCCATCAGCGGTGTCAACGCTGAAGTTGGTGATGTCGGCGTGAGCGGCACCTTCCAAGCGCAGTCCAACGGTTGGTGGCAGTTCGCGACGCAGCGTGGTCTTGCCTTCCACCGCGACCGGCCATGCGGTATCGGACGTGGTGGTGGCATACATCTGCTGCACCCAGTAGCTGTACGGCAGGTAGGTACGTTCGTTGTCGAAGTAGATCAGATCAGGATTCCAGCTGTGATGCCCGTTCTTGGCAAACAGCGGCGCATACGAAGACATGACCACGGCATCGCCGTTCAATTCCATGCGACCCATGAACGCCGCTTCGGAAAGACCGTTGATCAGCTGCGTGTTCCACGAACCATACTCGCCCAAGTACACCTTCGGGCCCTCACGATCCGTGGTGTCGTAGTGGTCGAGATTGTGGAACCACCAGCTGGAGGACTGATAGGAATGCTCGTCAACGATGGGAACGCCGGCTTCACGCGCATACTGCCAACCAGCCTCGTAGTCGGGACCGCTCGGAGCCGGGCCGACCGTGCCAACCACAACAATATCCGGGTAGGTGGCCTTGACCGCGTCGAAGATCTGCTGGAAGCGGTTCCTGAACACGTCATCGATGAGATCTTCGTTGCCGATGCCCAAATATTCAAGGTTGAACGGTTCCGGATGACCCATGGCGGCACGCTTGGCACCCCATTCGGTGGTCGCGGCATCGCCATTGCAGAATTCGACCAAATGCAGCACTTCATCGATGTATGCCGGCATGTCTTTCTGCGCGATCGGCACCGGGCCCTGACTGGTGTTCTGGCAGCTCACGGCGGCGGGCAGCACCGGCAGCGGCTTCGCGCCAATGGTTTCGCACAGGCACAAGTATTCGTAGTAGCCGATACGGAACGACTGGTGGTAGCCCCACAGGTTGAAATTGTGCGGCCGATGCTCAACATCACCGATGGTGCGATCCCAGTGGTACATGTTATCCATGCCAAGACCGTGGGTGATGCAGCCGCCCGGGAAGCGCATGAAGCGCGGCTGCAGGTCGGCGAGCGCCTTGACCAAATCGGGACGGAAATGCTTGAGCCCGTTGTAGGTGGTGCGTGGTTCGAGGGTAACGAAATCAAGATCGACGGTACCTTCCGTGGTGAAGGTGAGTCGCAAAGCGCCTTCATGTGCAACGATGGCATTGCTTTCACCGGAAACCGTCAGCGAAACCTCTTGCTTACGCCAATCGTTGGAATCGACGGTGATATCTTGTTCTGCAATCGCATTTCCATCGTCGTCAATCAGAGCGACGGTGACGGGAAGTGCGGAAGCTTCGCAATTGCTGGAAATACGCATCCATGCGGAGAAATCGTAGGTTTCGCCGGCACGGAAGACCATGCCGTCCCAGCCGATATTTTCAAGCGAAGCCGGCGCCTGTTCGACTTCAACGGACGCATAGTGCGGGTTTTCTTCGGCTACCGGATTGTCGGTGAGCACGTCGAAGGCTGCGAAGGAGCCGGCGGGCACGATTTTGCGCCAGAAGCTGTAGTTGCTCCAGTCGGAGGAGTCGGCGCGATTGTATTCGAATGCGCCGTTCTGTACGAGGTCGGCGTTGAGTCCGCCGTCGCCGGAGTAGCTGATGTCTTCGTAGAAGATGCCCCACAGGTCGGTGCTGATGTTGCGCACACCTGCCTTGTTGAGGGTTGCGATGATGGTATCGGTCATGGCATTCCTTTTTGTGTTTGGTTGGTGGTTTGTCATTGAGTTTTGTTGGAAATTTGATGATTGATGGCGATTTATAGCGACTGCTGGTTGCCGTCAGCGCGGGTCGAGTGCGAACCAGAGCACGCCATGCGCTGGTATGGTTCCACGGATGACTCGATCTTCGCCCTCACCTTCGATACGTGCGCCGGTTACATCAGTTTCGCCAGTTGCGTTGGTTTCGTCGTCAAACAGATTGGTAATCGTCCACGGATCGTTGCGTTGGCTTAATCCGACGATGGATTGCAGCTCGATGGTTGCCGGCAGTTCGTAGTCGCGATCGCCGGTCCAGAAGATGGCTGCATAATGTCCGCCCGAATGTGCGGAAGGAGTGCCATCCGCCCAGTCGGCCGCATCGGCGGCCCACACCACGAGATCCCCAAGGTAGGAGTTTTCGTCATCCCAACGTTCGAAGATGCGTTCGTACACGGTTTCGTGATTGTTGGTGGATCCTGCGGTGACTTCGCGCAATGCCGGATTGGCGAGCAGTTCAATGGTTTCGCTGGTACTGGTCGGCAGGTCGCCGCCTACCATAAGTGGGCTGCGTCCCATGCACCAGAGGGCAAGCAACGTGCGGCTTTCATCTTCGGTGAGGCGGCTTTGGCGATCGTCTCCACGTTCGGCCCGCAATCCAATATGCCCCAACGGCAGCATGTCGGCGTCAGCCCAATGACCGGTGGTCTGGAACGGCGCCCACCTCGCAAGACGCGGGAATTGCTGGTAGATGTCTTCCCAACGATCCCATAAATCGTCGCTGATACGCCACATTTGCGCGCTGTCTCGCAGAAATTCGGTGTAGCCGGTGCTCACCCAACCGCCCGGCGAGAGCGACAGGCTGATGCTGCGACCGTATTTCGCTTCAGCTTTGGCGATGGCGTTATGGTAGGCGGCGATTTCCGCGCTGTGGAATGGCGTTTGCATGTCGTCGACTTTGAGGAAGTCAAGCCCCCATGAGGCGAACAGGTCGAGCTGTTCGTCATACCAAGCTTGAGCTCCGGAGTGGTTATGGTTCAGCCCATAATTGTCTGAATTCCACTTGCACACGTGGTTAAGGTCCGCCACCTCTTGCGCCGTGTATGGAGTGCCTTTGACCGGCAGATTGTTGTCGACTGCCAAGCGCGGAATGCCTCGCATCATATGTACGCCAATTTGAGTCCCATGGCGTGGATCTGTTCGGCAAGCGGTGCGAAACCGTGCCCGTCTGCAGCGCTGGGGAATCGTTCAGGGTCGGGCAGTTGCGCCCGTATTCGTCGAGGATCAGCGGCGCATTGGCATTGTAACCGTGTGCGCGGGCGGTCGGGTCATACCAGTCGATGTCGACGACGATCGTATCCCAGCCGGCGTCTTTCAGGTGTTCCGCCATGAATCGTGCGTTGGCAAGCACTTCGCTTTCGGTGACGGTGGTGCCGTAGGAATCCCAGCTGTTCCAGCCCATTGGCGGTCGCCATGCTTTTGGCAGATCCTCGGTAGTCGCCATTGCCTTCTCCTTGTACAACGTTAGAAAAGCGTGCCGTTTACAGTATCTGACGTCATCCTTGACTTACTTATTCGACTTCATCATCTTGGAAAACTTCAGATATGTACCGTTACATATTTTATAGCATATTTCAGAAATCACAATCATGATAGGATATCGGTGATTCTTTGAAATTTCAACGATTACCAGAAAATCATCATATATAATATCGTTACAGAAAAACTTGGCTGTAAGGAGCGGTGCATGGCAAACGGCAAACCGACATTGCGCGACGTGGCGGCGGAAGCCGGCGTCTCCCCCATGACCGCATCGAATGCGCTGCACGGCAAAGCCGGCGTCAAGGAATCGACCCGAGCCAAAGTGCTGGCAGCAGCGAAAAAACTCGACTATCGCATCAATCTGACAGCCAGCATGCTCAAATCAGGTCGCAGCAACATTATTCACATCATCGTCAACGAATTCGATTCGCCGTTCTATTCGAGCTGACGCAAACATTGAGCCGCGAGATCACCTCACGTGGACTCACGCCGTTCATCGAACAGACCCAGTATTCGCCGGACGCGGCCGAACATGCGCTGACCAGCAATCCGTTCTCCGGGCAGCTCTTCGACGGTGAGATTCTGCACGCCACCGGATTGGGCACGAATCTACCGCTCGCCAAACTCAACGGCGGGCGCCTCTCGTACTGCTCGACGCATGCGAGGAAACGCCAACCGTGGATGCCGTGAATTTTTCCCAACGAGGAGGGCGAACGCGCTGCGATGCAGTATCTGATCGCCCAGGGATGCCGGAATATTGCGATTGTCGGGCATACGTTCGTGCCGCGCGCGAGTTGGCGCATGCGCAGAACGCATTTGCATTGCGACTTCGAGGAGCGTGCGCGGCGTTGCTGGACGCAGGATTGCCATATGACGAAACCATGGTGTTCGAAGGCGGTCGCTCCGACGAAGGCATTACCGCCGGGCACGCGATCGCCGAACGGATCATGGCGGCGCGAAGGACGGGCTGCGGAGCCGGCGCGGGTGCTGGAGACCGCGAAACAGGCACGGCCGGAACCGCCGATTTCAACGATGCAAGCGGCAAGATTACGGGCAGATCGATCGAAACGACCGACAAGATTCCCGCAATCGCGTTCGACGGAGTGTGCTGCGCCAATGATTTCGCCGCATTCGGCGTGATTCGCGGCCTCGCCGACTATGGCATCCATGTGCCGCAAGACGTGAAGGTGATCGGATTCGACGGCGTGACTTCCGGAACCTACGCCACCCCTTCGCTGAGCACCATCCAAGTGGATCTCGACCAGCTTGCCAAATTCGCGGTCGATATGATTGTCGAACGGATCGAACGCGGCGAAGTGAATGATAATTCCAGCAAATGCCGGAAATTCCAATGAATGCAGGCACGG
>ENA-OQAL01000180-OQAL01000180.1-human-gut-metagenome-genome-assembly--contig:-NODE-180-length-16550-cov-5.287584_pt1 | contig 16550 bp, 16 predicted proteins | sample MGYA00242491_ERZ504519 | MGnify/ENA primary metagenome ERZ504519 (study PRJEB26092, sample SAMD00036260) | human gut metagenome | host: Homo sapiens | study: EMG produced TPA metagenomics assembly of... | reverse complement strand
CTCCAAGTTGAAAGGCTTTAGAGCACAACTACGCGGTGTACAGGATTTACCTTTCTTTATGTTCAGAGTGTCTATGATCTTTGGATAACATGATTATATTGCCACGGACTTATGCAACTGTGCCGTAAAAGGAGCTAGAATTCATTATTCCGATGATTGGGACCAGTATAATTTTGGTTTAGCAGGAAGTTCCACATTCCAATATAATGGAAAAGATGTGCCTAACGCTATCCTGCAGTATACTAAAGACGGAAAGTGGAATACCTATCTAGATAGAAGTAAAGAAGAGAGCAAATGGGTAACTTATCCGGATAACGTATTCTGTGGATTGTGTAAAACAGAAGATGGCACACGTGACGATGAAAAGAATGACTATAGTAGTCGTGATGGCGTATTAGCTCGTGTTGGCGAAACTTATTTATTGAAAGCTGAGGCATTAGTTCGTCAAGGCAAATATCAAGAAGCTATTAATGTGGTTAATATTCTCCGTGGTCGTGCTGCTTACAAAGCTGGTGAAGACCGTACTCTTCACACAGATGGTAATCAAGCTTTCGAGAATAATGTTCAATACGATCAATACAAAGAACAATATAAAGCTTATAGTAAAACCAATACATATATTTTGTCAACTGGGGTAAGCGATTTCTCTCACGCAACAGATTTGCAAATAGCCAGCTACACACAGCTACCAGAAGAAGATGAATTGATTTTATCTAAACTAAATGGAGTAAAAGGCTACAATTGTTCAGGCGATTACGAACGTATGCTTAATTTCATTATGAATGAGCGCACACGTGAATTGGATGGTGAATGGGTACGTTGGGAAGACCTTGCACGTACTAAGTTGTTAATTCCACGTGCTTATGCTTTCAACCAAGAAGTAGCAAAATCCGGAACATTGGATGAACACCATTTATTACGCCCAATTCCACAATCATTTATTGATGGTCTGGTAAATGATGATGGTTCACCTTTAAGCCAAGAACAAAAAAAGATGCTTTGCAAAACCCTGGATATTAATTGTATTATCCATTAAATACCAAGAGGTGTTTCTCTCCAAAGAGGAACACCTCTTTTTTTTGTACAAATTTACAGCAACATGTACAATCTTCCATCCCTGAAAAGAGCAGCTTTCCCGTACTTTGTAAAATAAATATTTTTCCAATAAGACTATGAAGAAACTGTGGTTAATAGGACTCTTGATATGTAGTCCTTTTACAATGAATGCACAATCCGGAACAACATCCGGACTGGACAAAAGCCATTTCAGCAAATACTGGAAGGTAGAATCCGAATCTCCTGACTATAAAGTTTCCTTTTCAGGAGATACCTGTGAAATTTTATCTCCTAAAGGACTGACTTTATGGAGAAAAGAAAAAATGTCGGGCAACGTAACCATTGAATACGATGCCTGTGTGGCAGTAGAAGGGAAACTAGGTGACAGACTAAGCGACTTAAACTGCTTCTGGATGGCTTCTGACCCGAAAGCTTCTGACATCTGGAAACGCATGAACTGGCGAAACGGAGTTTTCGTAAACTGCTACAGCCTTCAGCTGTATTATCTGGGATATGGAGGAAACTATAATTCGACCACTCGTTTCCGTCGTTATGACGGCAATGAAGCCGGGGTTACAGATGAAAAGGTGCGTCCTGCCATTTTGAAAGAATACAAAGACCAAATAATCTGTTGACAGCAAATAAATGGTATCACATTAAGATTCCAAAATACAGACAACAGAATACGCTATTACATCGACGGGAAATTACTTGTCGACTTTTATGATCCGTCACCGTTGACTTCCGGCTGGTTCGGTTTCCGTACCACATTATCTAGGACACGTATCACTAATTTCAAATACTCCATTGAAAAAGAAAAAGCTACCGAAGCTCCTTTACACTGGATTGGAAAGGTTCCAGAACAAGCACGCCCCATCAGTTTTGGAGTTCCGTTCAAACAAGGTAAAGTAAAATCAGGTACCCCCTTGTGCGTACAAACTGAAAACGGAGAATTAGTGGAAGCCGACACATGGACCACAGCATACTGGCCCGATGGCTCTATAAAATGGGCCGGTATGGCTGCTGTTATTCCGGGTAATACCCGTTCGGTAAAAGTAATACCTTCTTCTAAAAAGAAAAAAACAACCAATACAGAAGAAATTCATGTCACAGAATCCGAAGACCAACTGACTATAGCCACTGGAAAAATTACTGCTTTTATTCCTAAATCTGGAACTTGTATTCTCGACAGTCTTCTGTATGGAAATGTGAAAGTGGGTGGAAAGGCGGATTTGATTGCCAGCACACAGGATTCTCCATCACGAGAAGACGCCACTGAGATTCATTATCAGTCCTTCACAAGCCTCATCAAAAAAGCCGTAATTGAACAGCAAGGAAAAATACGTACTACCATCAAACTGGAAGGTGTACAGCAAGGAAAAGACGGACGTGAATGGCTTCCATTCACTCTGCGAATGTATTTTTACGCAGGAAACGAACAAATCAAGATGGTACACTCTTTCATCTACGATGGAGACCAAAACAAAGATTTTATCCGCTCATTAGGAGTACGATTCCAGGTTCCGATGAGAGAGGATTTATATAACCGTCATGTAGCCTTCGCCTGTGCCGACGGAGGTGTATGGAGCGAACCGGTTAAACCGCTGGTGGGAAGAAGAATCCTGACACTCGACAAAGACCAAAGCTGGCAAAAGCAACAGATGGAAGGCAAACGCATCCCTGAATACCAGCGTTTTGATGCAAAAACAGAAGTTTAATTGACAATTGGGCTGCATGGGATAATTTCCGTCTCTCTCAACTTACAGACAATTCTTTCAGCATCCGCAAACGGGCTACAGAAGACAGTCCCTGGATTGGTACATTTACAGGCACACAAGCCGGAGGATATGCTTTTGCCGGTGATGTCAGCGGAGGAATGGGAGTTGCCTTACAGGATTTCTGGCAGGCCTATCCTTCTACCCTGGAAGTACAACATGCACGCAGTCAGGAGGCTTCACTGATTGTCTGGTTATGGAGTCCGGAGTCAGAAGCTATGGATTTAAGACACTATGACAAGGTAGCACACGACCTGATAGCCAGCTATGAAGACGTACAGGAAGGAATGAGTACCCCCTATGGTATTGCTCGCACACACACGCTGACCGTTGTTCCACAAGCTGCTTATCCGGGTAAAGCCGGCATTGCAGAAACGGCACAGATTCTATCAGAAGCAGCTCCGCTGATGTGTACACCGGAATATCTCCATGCCTGCCGGGCTTTTGGCATCTGGTCATTGCCTGATCGAAGTAATCCGCAGCGCAGCAAAGTAGAAGACCGTCTGAATGCTTATATCGATTTATATCAAAACGCCATTGCCCAACATAAATGGTATGGCTTTTGGAACTATGGTGACTTAATGCATGCTTACGATCCGATACGCCACTCTTGGAGATACGATGTAGGCGGATATGCGTGGGATAACACCGAACTAGCATCCAACATGTGGCTGTGGTATAATTTCCTGCGTACAGGAAGGCAGGACATCTGGAAAATGGCAGAAGCCATCACACGTCATACGGCAGAAGTGGATGTATATCACATCGGTCCCAATGCAGGTTTAGGAAGCCGTCACAACGTCAGCCACTGGGGATGCGGTGCAAAAGAAGCTCGTATCAGTCAGGCCGCCTGGAATCGTTTTTATTATTACCTGACTACAGACGAAAGAGCCGGCGACTTAATGAAAGAAGTAACCGATGCAGACCAGAAGCTGTATACACTCGACCCGATGCGTTTGGCTGAGCCAAAGAGCCAGTTCCCATGCAGCGCACCTGCCCGATTACGCATCGGCCCCGACTGGCTGGCCTATGCAGGCAACTGGATGACTGAATGGGAACGTACACAGAACACGAAGTACCGAGACAAGATCATCACAGGCATGAAGAGTATTGCAGCCCTGAAAAATGGATTGTTCACTGGAAATATGGCCTTAGGATATGACCCGGCAACCGGAGTAATCAGTTATGAGGGCGATCCCAATAGACAGAATACCAATCACCTGATGACTATCATGGGAGGCTTTGAAATAATGAATGAAATGCAGGAAATGATTCAGGTCCCGGAATTCAACAAAGTATGGCTGGAACATGCACGCGATTACAAACAGAAATCACTCGAAATAACACGTAACCGTTTCCGGGTTTGCAGACTGATGGCATACGCAGCGTCTCATCTATATGACCCGAAAACAGCCGCAGAGGCCTGGAAAGATTTATGGAGCAAACTGGAACATACTCCGGCACCGGAATTCAAGATAGAAAAAGTGCTTCCCCCGGAAGTCCCGGCAGCTATGGATGAATGTAAGACAATCAGCACCAACGATGCTGCATTATGGAGCCTGGATGCGATTTATATGCAGGAGGTAATTCCGCAGTAAACCACATCAAATAGATAATAAAAACGGCTTTAAATGACAGGAGAACATCATTTAAAGCGTTTTTTTACATCCTATATTTTCTCTCTTCTAAAACTTGAAGACCAATACACCGGCTGTAGCAATATTAGGAGTACCAATCAACACTTTTGCTCCTTGAGGAAGTGCAAACTGATAAGGCTGGTCACTATAGTTTAGCACTATACCTAATCCGTTACGATATTCCATTGTTACGCCGTAAGGTAGATTCATTACTTCGATTTGCAAACGACTATACAACTTATCCAAAACCTGACGCTCCAAAGCCCCGTCTGAACTGTCTACTCCGATATAAGTCACAGACCCCTTTCCTAATTTACGGAAAGTAACCGCAGGTTTTCCTTCATAAAACTCATTCGTGTAAGTAGCCCAAACCTCATTGGAAGCACCGGGTTGCAGAATCTCTCCCCAAGTATTCCAGGTATAGACTTTTCCATCCATCTTTACTTGTCCTGGATCTTGAGGCAACAACAAGTCATAAAACTCCATGTGATTCCCAGTCAACTCATCAATCATTGAACCAAAAGGAGCCTCTGGCAAACGTCCGAAACGGTCTTTCTGTGCGGTACGGCAAGTCAGTACCAAGTTTCCTCCTTCTTCCACATATTTTTTCCACCTTGCTACCAGTTCTTTATCAGCCAACTGATATGCCGGAACTATCATCACCGGATATTGTGAGAAATCTTTCTCTTCAGAAATAAAATCTACAGGAGCTGCATACGACTTAAGTGTACGATAATATTTATCTACATGAGCAAAGGTATTCCATGTTGCATTCTGTTTCTGACGGTCAATACTCCAATAGTTTTCCGGATTCCACAAAATAGCAGTCTTCCGTTTCAGATAGGTTTCCGGTTTATCTCCTTCGGACGATAATCTTTTCTCAAAGAACGGATTTCTTTCATGAACTGTTCATACTCTCGTCCACCAGGTGTCACTGTCACACCATCTGTACCCACAATACCATAATGATACTGCTCAGTTCCATACAAAGGCTGACGATAGCGATACGTACAGATAAAATCAGAACCTCCGGCAAATACACTCCATAGCCACAAACGGACAGCACCCGGCAAGGGTTGAGGATTGATACTTCCCCAGTTTACCTGTCCCGGCTGCAACTCCATTACCCCGTAAGTACCATTTACCGGACGGAAAAAGTCATTGCCATGGCAATACGTAAAGGATTTCCCACACGATACCCTCTACGACCGATACCTTCATTGTCACCATATACCATATAACGGGTATAGCTGACAAAATCCAGGTCCTTGCTACCTCCAATATGTCCTTTGTCATAATCTGGAATATAATTGGTAGTCACCCACTGATTCTTGGCATATTTCTTGATTAATCTGCATTGCTCATTCAAAAAATCATTAGTCTGCTTAGCTGCAAACCGACGATAATCCAGAATCTGATGATGATTCATAAACATTTGGGCAGTTTTAGGCAAGGTGATTTCCTCAAACTGAGAATAGACTTCACTCCAGAAAGCTGTTCCCCAGGCTGCGTTTAGTTCCTGAATATTGTGATGATATTTCTCTTTCAAGAATTCCCGGAAAGCTTCTTCTGCTGCCTGATTATAGTCAAATTGTACAGCAGGCTCATTATCCAGCTGCCAGCCAATGATACGCGAGTCATTTCCATAATGGCGGGCCAGTTCTTCAATCATACGATAGGCCAATTTCCGGTAAACAGGAGACGCAAAAGAAGCATGCTGACGTGCCCCGTGATCTTGCACAGTGCCATCTTCAGACTTCAGCAAAATCTCCGGATATTTACGGCTTAACCACACAGGAGGAGTAGCGGTGGAAGTACACATCACGACCTTCAAATCATATTTGGCCGCCAACGCAACCGCCCGGTCCAGCCAAGAAAAATCATACACTCCTTCCTGAGGCTCCAGCTGTGCCCAGGCAAACTCTGCAAAATGGGTAAATTCAAATCCTAGTTCATGCATTTGTTTTAAATCGCGTTCCCATTGACTTTCCTCCCAGTGCTCCGGATAATAATAAGCTCCTGTCAATGTCAAGTCTTTGTCATTAAACCAGGTATGCTGGGCAAAAATCCCCCCCACAGAACAGACAGCCGCATACCATTGCAAGCAAGTTTTTTCATTGTATTCAAGTATTAGTTTTGAAATGTATTACCCTTGCAAAGGTAGAAGGAAATCGCAATCAACTTGTATGATAGTTCATTTTTTTCAGGAAAGTGTATGATAATCGAGGAACATGTATAATAATCCATGCTCCTTTCAATTCAAGATGCGTAACTTTGCTGAAACAAGGACAACATTTTATCAAGAACTATGAATTCACTGAAATCATTTGTGACTGGATTTTTTTATGGGGCATTTTAGAAGGTATTTCTGCACAAAATAAAGTACTTTCTTTCTCTATGCCCGATGGAGTAGGCACACTCCGATTAGGCATTATTGAAAACGACTCAAGCCGATGGCTGGATGAGAAACAGACACAGCTGCATATCGATTGCCATCCACTCAGTGATACAAAAGGATTCATTCTGGAAATCGAAATAAGAGAGAAGATATTACGTTGGGATGGCTTTCGGAGGATGCGACGCAATCGCTCCCGAATCAGGTATTCAACCTCAATATTGCAAAGACAACGTTTTCAATATAGAAGGTACACAGGTTACAATCTACCACGGGAAAGTCATGCAATTAAAAGTGACCAATCTCATAGTTCCTTCAGCTTCTTCCATTCGTTTATCTGACGGACATAAACAAGATACTCCGCTGACACTTTTCACATCCGGGAAAAAAACGGATGCACCCGTATTAGCAGCAACCTGCCTGATTCGTAAAGGAGAGAAGGTGTACTTCTGCGCATACAAGCAAAATGCAAAGGCTGACTATACTGACTACATGTTACCTGAATTGTTTACCAAGAAAAACAGCAACCATGAATAAGACAATCATCATCTGCCTGTGGATTTTGTTCCTCTGTACAAACATACTGCAAGCAAAAAATATATAACGTAAAAGATTTTGGAGCCGTAGGCGACGGACAGCACATTGATTCTGAGGCTATCAACCAGGCTATCGTGCAAGCTGCCCGCGAAGGAGGTGGAACAATATATATTCCCGCTGGAGAGTATGCCTGTTATTCTATCCGGCTTGCCAACCAGATTCATCTGTATCTGGAACAAGGCGCTACAGTTGTGGCCGCTTTCCCTACAGCCGAAAAGGGATATGACAAGGCAGAGCCTAATCCTCATAACAGCTTCCAGGATTTCGGACACAGCCACTGGAAAAATTCCCTTATCTGGGGAATTAACCTGCAAGATATTACAATCAGTGGTCCAGGAAATATTGACGGAAAAGGATTGACACGCGAAGAAAGCCGACGCGACGGAGTAGGCAATAAAGCCATCAGTCTGAAAGAATGCAAGAATGTTACACTGAAAGATCTGTCCATGTTCCGCTGCGGTCACTTCACTCTACTGGCTACTGGAGTAGACAACTTGACCCTCAACAATCTGAAAGTAGATACCAACCGTGACGGATTTGACATAGACTGTTGCAAAAATGTACGTATCAGCCGATGCAGTGTCAACACTCCATGGGATGATGCTATTGTACTAAAATCATCTTATGCATTAGGATACTTTAAAGATACGGAAAATGTAACGATTTCTGACTGCTTTGTCAGCGGATACGACCGTGGAAGTATGCTCTGCGGTACTTGGGAACTGGATGAGCCTCAGGCACCGGACCATGGCTACCGTACAGGACGTATCAAACTGGGTACAGAATCTAGTGGAGGATTTAAGAATATCACCGTAACCAACTGCATTTTCGAACATTGCAGGGGACTGGCTTTGGAAACAGTAGACGGAGGACATCTGGAAGACATCGAAATCAGCCATATCACCATGCGACACATTGTCAATGCCGGCATCTTTCTCCGTCTGGGGGCCCGTATGCGAAGCCCCGAAGGAACTCCAGCCGGAAGTATGAAGCGCATCCGTATCAGTCACATTAATGCATACGATGTAGATTCCCGTTATTCTTCCATTATCAGCGGTATCCCTAATGGGATTATAGAAGATGTTACCTTCGACCATATTCACTTGTATTATAAAGGAGGATATACAAAAGAGGATGGAAAAAGAGAGCTTCCAGAACAAGAAAAGGTATATCCTGAACCATGGATGTTCGGTACTATCCCAGCAAAAGGATTCTACATTTCACATGCTAAGAATATTTCGTTTCATCATATCAATTTCTATTATGAGAAACCGGATGGACGTCCTTTATTCGTAACCAAAGATGTAGAAAACATTCGCTTTACAGATATTCGGGAGAATGGAGAAGATGTTTCAATCACAATAAATCAATAATCAAATATCACATAAAATGAAGACACAAAGGAAATGGCTCATGGCATTAGCTGCCTGCAGCCTAGGAGTACTCAGCTCCGCACAAACGAATTATGATTTCAGTAAACTACAGCGAGAAAAACTCGGAAGAGGAGTTGTCGCCGTCAGAGAGAACGCACAAAAGTAGCCGTTTCATGGAGATATTTTTCTTCCGACCCGATGGAAACCGCATTCAATGTTTACCGGAACGGAAAAAAGATTGCACAAGTTCCAGCTGGAACAGGAACTTTTTATACAGACAATTATTCAGGAAACCAGAAAGTGGTCTATACGGTAAAACCTGTGGTCAATGGAAAAGAAACTTCAAATGAAGGGAGCTATACCCTTCCGGGAAATGCTCCTTCAGGATACATTGACATTCCACTGGACAGACCTGCAGACGGTGTCACACCTGCTGGAGAAAAATACAGCTACAGCCCCAACGATGCTTCCATCGGTGATGTAGATGGAGATGGAAATTATGAAATTATCCTGAAATGGGACCCATCAAACGCACACGACAATGCACACGATGGCTACACAGGAAACGTATACTTCGACTGCTACCGCCTGACCGGAGAAAAACTATGGCGCATCGATATGGGAAAGAATATACGTGCCGGCGCTCACTACACTCAATTCATGGTATATGACCTGGATGGAGACGGAAAGGCTGAAATTGTAATGAAAACTTCCGACGGTACCATAGATGGAAAAGGAAAAGTAATTGGAGATGCCACAGCCGATTATCGCGAACCGGGAGATCCGAACCAGCCCAAAGGAGGAGATTTCTCTCCGAACGACCCACGAAGCAAAGGAAAGCCTACCGATCCTCTTCGCAACCAGGGACGTATATTGACAGGAAATGAATACCTGACTGTCTTCAATGGACTGACAGGCGAGGCCATGCAAACCATTGACTATATTCCATTACGTGGCGATTTGAAAGGCTGGGGAGACGAGCGTGCCAACCGTAGTGACCGTTTTCTGGCATGCGTTGCTTACCTGGACGGAGTTCATCCTAGCGTAGTCATGTGCCGTGGATATTATACACGTACCGTGCTGGCTGCATTCGACTGGAACGGAAAAGAACTGAAAAATCGCTGGGTATTCGATAGCAACAACCCGGGATGTGAGAAATATGCCGGACAAGGCAACCATAACCTCCGTGTAGGAGACGTCGATCAGGACGGATGCGATGAAATCGTATATGGTTCCTGCACATTCGACCACGACGGGAAAGGACTTTATTCCACAGGAATGGGACACGGAGACGCCATGCACCTCACTCAATTTGATCCAGCTTCAGCCAGTCTGCAAGTATGGGCCTGCCATGAAAACCGGAAAGACGGTTCTTCATTCCGCGATGCAAAAACCGGAAAAGTATTACTTCAATATCCCGACAAGACCGATGTAGGACGTTGTATGGCTGCCGAAATTGACCCGACAAGTCCCGGTGTAGAAATGTGGTCACTAGCCTCTGGAGGTATTCGTAACATCAAAGGAGAAGTAGTAGCAGAAAAAAGTTCCCGGACTGTCTTACAACATGGCAGTATGGTGGGATGGCGACTTGCTCCGTGAACTGCTTGACAAAGGAAAAGTAAGCAAATACGACTGGAAAAACAAACGCTGCGACACTATCTTCACATTAGAAGGGTGCGCATTTAACAACGGCACGAAATCTAACCCTTCACTTCAGGGCGATCTTATCGGTGATTGGAGAGAAGAAGTGCTGGTTCGTACGGACGACAATAAGTCTCTCCGCTTGTATGTAACTACAATTCCTACCGAATACCGCTTCCATACTTTCCTGGAAGACCCTGTATATAGAATCAGCATTGCTACACAGAACGTGGCTTACAACCAACCCACCCAGCCTGGTTTCTATATCGGGCCGGAACTGAAAGGCACTTTCAGAGGATATACATTCAAATAACCCATTACGCTTACATTTAAAATTAGTTATATGAATAAACTCGTCTTAAACTTCGCACTGCTGGCGGCTCTTTCTGCCGGTCTTAGTGCCCATGCACAAAAGAAAAAGGAAGTCATCAATGACTCCAATACTCCACTTCATCTTTTGCAGCCTGATTATCAGGTAGGATATGGTATTGTATCAGCAGAAGACATCAAAAAAAGACATGGACCGTGTCTTGAGATACCTGGAAAGTAACACACCGACCAGAGTAGTCGATAAACGTAACGGAAAAGTCATTACCGACTATGCGAACATGGATACCAATGCACAATTGGAAAGAGGAACTTTCCGTCTGGCCAGTTATGAATGGGGGGTTACTTATTCGGCCATGCTGGCTGCCGCAGAAGCTACGGGTGACGAAGCCTACAAAAATATGTATACGACCGTTTCAAATTCTTATCGGAAGTAGCTCCTTACTTTAAGAAAGTATATGAAAAATACGGTACAACCGATGCACAGATGCTTCAGATTCTGACTCCTCACGCCTTGGATGATGCAGGAGCCGTATGTGCGGCAATGATGAAAGCACAGATGAAAGACAAAAGCCTGAAATTGCAGGACATGATTGACAATTACTTCCATTTCATCATGTACAAAGAGCATCGTCTGGCCGACGGCACATTTGCCCGTAACCGTCCTTACCACAACACATTGTGGCTGGACGACATGTTCATGGGCATCCCCTCTGTTGCTCTGATGGGACGCTATGCATCCGACCACAATGACAAATATTATCAGGAAGCCGTACGCCAGGTACTGCAGTTTGCAGAGCGCATGTTCGTGCCGGAAAAAGGCTTGTTCCGTCATGGATGGGTAGAAGGTATGAAAGATCATCCGGCTTTCCATTGGGGACGTGCCAACGGATGGGCTATTCTTACCATGTGTGAAGTGCTGGATGTACTTCCGACCGACTATCCCGGACGCGATAAGATTATCAACCTGTTGCAGGCACACGTTCGCGGACTGGCTGCCTGTCAAAGCAAAGACGGTTTCTGGCACCAGTTACTCGACCGCAATGATTCTTACCTGGAATCTTCTGCCACTGCCCTCTACGTATACTGTATGGCACATGCCATCAACAAAGGATGGATTGACGCCATGGCATACGGTCCGGTAGTGCAATTGGGATGGCATGCCGTATCTTCTGCCATCAACGCCCAGGGACAGGTAGAAATGACCTGCGTAGGAACCGGTATGGGATATGACCCGGCATTCTATTACTACCGCCCGGTAAATGTATATGCAGCCCATGGATATGGTCCTGTCATCTGGGCCGGAGCCGAAATGCTCAATTTACTGAAGCACCAGCATCCGCGAATGAACGACAGCGCCGTGCATTTCTATCCTACAGAACAGCAGACGAAAGAACCTATTTTCTTCTATTCTGAGCCGGGAAATCCACGTGAATTTGTAGCAGGAGTAAGCCGTATCAACGAAAAGAGTCCTGTCGCTTTCCTGATTGGAGACTCTACCGTAAAATGTGGAGCCGGTAACGGAGAAGATAACAAATGGGGATGGGGAAGCTACTTGCAAAATTACTTTGACACAACCCGCATCAGCATTGAAAACTGTGCATTAGGCGGAAGAAGCAGCCGTACTTATTTCACGGAAGGTCTTTGGAACCGTGTACTCCCTGCCATCAAACCGGGTGATTATGTATTGATTGATTTCGGACACAATGACGGTGGCCCGATGAATACCGGACGTGCACGCGCTTCTCTGCCAGGCACTGGAGATGACTCTAAAAAAGTAGTCATGGAAAAAGACGGAAGCACGGAAGGAAGTATACAGCTTCGGCCACTACATCCGTATGTATATCCGCCAGGCAAAAGCTAAAGGAGCAAAAGTCATCGTGATGTCACACACTCCGGGTAATCGCTGGACCGACAACCGCATGAACCGCTGCGACAAGACTTACGGCAAATGGTCAAAAGAAGTGGCAGAGCAGGAAGGTGTAAACTTTATCGACTTGAACGACCTGACTGCCAAGAAATTTGAAGCCATGGGAAAAGAAAAGACTGCCGCTTACTATGCTGACTCTGTACACAACACGCAGGAAGGTGCTGTATTGAATGCAGAATCAGTAGTAGAAGGTATCCGTTCGCTCCAGAACTGCGACCTGAAAGACTATCTGAAATAAGCATTTACAGATAAAATCAATGCCCCGCGCTGAATTGGTAGTGCGGGGCATTTTTATAAGATACTATTTTTACTTCTTTACTTCTGGAATTCAGCCCAGTCTGTCAGACGCATGTCACCTTTATTGATAAACACCTGATGCATACCCAATGCAGCAGATAAGCTGTGACAAGTCTGTCCTTTCGTAGAATCTTCAGATAATCCCAAAGCAGTTGCTTGTAATCAGGGTGTGCACAGTTTTCAATAACCGCTTCCGCCCGTTCCATCGGGCTCTTTCCACGCAAGTCGGCTATACCCTGTTCGGTGATAATGACATTGACTGAATGCTCGCTGTGGTCCAGATGAGATACCATCGGTACGATAGAGCTGATGCAACCTCCCTTGGCAGTCGACGGACAAGAGAAAATAGAAATATAGGCACTGCGGGTAAAGTCGCCAGAACCTCCGATACCGTTCATCATCTTGGTTCCGCAAATATGAGTGGAATTGACATTACCATAAATATCTGCTTCAATAGCGGTATTCATTGAAATCACTCCAATACGGCGAACTACTTCCGGACAGTTGGAAATTTCAGAAGGACGCAGCACCAGTTATGACGGAAAAAGTCCATATTGTCATAAATATCTTGCAGACAGTCATTCGTCACACTCAAAGAACAGGTACTACCAAACTTGATTCTGCCTTCTTTCACCAGTTTTATTACCGAATTCTGAATTACTTCAGTATACATTTCAAAAGGAGGAATGCTGGGGTCCTTGCCCAACGCACTCAGCACGGCATTGGCAATATTTCCTACTCCCGACTGCAAGGGAAGGAAGGTAGAAGGAATAATTCCCCTGCGCATGTCCGAAGCCAAGAACTCAGCCACATTCTGACCGATTTTATCTGTCACGGGGTCAGATTCATGGAAACCACGCGCCTCATCCGGCATATTGGTTTCTACCACGCCAGCAATCTTGGAAGGGTCTACCTGAATATAAGGAAGGCCAATGCGGTCGCTCGGACGCACGATAGGAATCGGACGACGATAAGGAGGACGTTCCATTTCATACAAATCGTGCATGCCTATCAGGCTTTTACTGTGTGCGGCATTCAATTCCACAATGACTTTATCAGCCAGTCGTGCAATGGTCGGCGTAATACCCACTCCCGCAGTCAGGTAAATACGTCCGTCTTCCGTAATTTCACAAGCTTCTATGATAGCCACACTTACATGTCCCAAGAAGCCGGAACGCAAACGCTGAGCTACCTGTGACAGATGAATGTCTGTATAATTGATTTCGCCGTTATTCACAGCCTTCCGGAAGTCCGCATTGGTAGTATAAGGAGCACGGAACTTAATGGCATGTGCACGTGTCAGCATCCCGTCACAAGAATCTCCCGTCGAAGCTCCTGTAATCAAGCCAATCTGAAAAGATTCTCCCCTTGCGTGTTTTTCTTCTGCTATTTTCGCTAACTCTGCAGTCACAGCCTTCGGACTTCCGGCAGGGGTGAAGCCACTCAGTCCAACAATGTCTCCATCCTTAATATAGCTGGCAGCTTCGGCTGCCGTAATAAAGTTAAAGCTCATAGTATCAAGTGCTTTTTATGTTAGTATTAAAAAAGTTAGTCAATCAGTCATATTTACGGCGAAAAATCTCGGAATAGATAAAAGCCCTCCTTGCATCTGCTGCATTACGAAAAGCTATATCAGGCTTCTGCTCCTCTTTTTCGGTACATTCAATGCTTGTTCTTTCGGAGTGGAAGGTTGGGCAGAAGTATATCTCCGTTTCTTCCTTGCTTCGGGTACAGGAGCCAGAATCACCTCTTCAGGAACCTCCTCTTCCACAGAAAAAGATGCTGCCGGAGGTGCCTGTCTTACGGTCTTTACACGCTTCGGCTTCTTCTGTTTCTGGGTCCTGGCCTGAAAAAGTCCCCAGCCAATTATACCTAAAAAAACAAGAATTTGAATTACATCCATAAATATTAAGTGTTAAGGTTTTCTTCAAAGATACGAATAAAATCTATATCTCCCATCCTTTTATGGAAGTTAACCAAGAAACAGATATCTTTGCAAGCAAATTTTTAATATAGAAAACCTTATGACAAAAGAAGCTACAGGAGCAGACTTTAAATCTGCAACTGAAAACGAAAGCAAGAAATTATTTATCGAGACCTACGGATGCCAGATGAATGTGGCAGACAGTGAAGTAATTGCATCTATCATGCAAATGGCCGGATATTCTCCTTGTGACACTTTAGAGGAGGCCGATGCCGTGTTCATGAACACCTGCTCCATCCGCGACAATGCGGAACAGAAAATTCTGAACCGACTGGAGTTTTTCCATTCTTTGCGCAAAAAGCGGAAACACCTGATTGTGGGCGTATTGGGATGTATGGCCGAACGAGTGAAAAACGAACTGATTGAAAAACATCATGTAGACTTAGTAGCCGGTCCGGATGCCTACCTGACCTTACCCGACCTGATTGCAGCCGTAGAAGCAGGAGAAAAAGCCATCAATGTGGAACTTTCTACTACGGAAACTTACCGTGACGTAATTCCTTCACGTATTTGCGGAAACCATATTTCAGGATTCGTTTCCATCATGCGAGGATGTAACAATTTCTGCCATTACTGTATTGTGCCTTATACACGCGGACGTGAACGCAGCCGTGACGTGGAAAGTATCCTGAACGAAGTACGCGACCTGCAACGAAAAGGCTATAAGGAAGTAACCCTGTTGGGACAGAACGTCAACTCATACCGTTTTGAAAAAGACGGCCAAACAGTAACCTTTCCTATGCTGCTCCGTATCGTGGCCGAAGCGGTGCCCGACATGCGCGTACGTTTCACCACTTCACACCCCAAAGACATGAGTGACGAAACGCTTCATGTCATTGCAGAAGTGCCCAATGTATGCAAGCACATCCACCTGCCCGTACAGAGCGGAAGCTCACGCATCCTGAAACTGATGAACCGTAAATATACCCGCGAATGGTATCTGGAAAGAGTAGCCGCTATCCGGAGAATCATCCCCGACTGCGGACTCAGTACCGATATTTTCTCGGGCTTCCATTCTGAAACAGAAGAAGACCATCAGATGTCTTTGTCGCTGATGCGCGAATGTGCGTACGACTCGGCTTTCATGTTCAAATATTCTGACGTCCGGGTACATACGCTTCCAAACACCTTCCAGACGACGTGCCCGAAGAAATCAAAATCCGCCGACTGAATGAAATGATTGAACTGCAGAACCAGCTTTCTGCCGAAAGCAATGCCAAAGATGTAGGAAAAACTTTCGAAGTATTGGCAGAAGGCGTATCCAAACGCTCTAAAGAACAGCTGTTCGGTCGTACGGAACAAAACAAAGTAGTAGTCTTTGACCGTGGCAGCCACCGCATCGGTGATTTTGTAAAAGTAAAAATCACGGAATCAAGCTCTGCTACTCTGAAAGGCATAGAAGTAACTGAATAACTCTCCCAGAAATAGATCTGAGAAAACAAAAATAAAAAACCATGCAGACATCTTTTCAGGATGTCTTTGCAGGTTTTTGAATCGTTTCACTAAGGCGGAAAGCCTGAACCGTTTACCGGCTACGT
>ENA-OQAL01000179-OQAL01000179.1-human-gut-metagenome-genome-assembly--contig:-NODE-179-length-16567-cov-6.217762_pt1 | contig 16567 bp, 17 predicted proteins | sample MGYA00242491_ERZ504519 | MGnify/ENA primary metagenome ERZ504519 (study PRJEB26092, sample SAMD00036260) | human gut metagenome | host: Homo sapiens | study: EMG produced TPA metagenomics assembly of... | reverse complement strand
TTGAAACTCGTCGTCATCGACTACCTGCAGCTCATGACCTCCGGCAAGGCCGTGGAAAGCCGCCAGCAGGAAGTGTCCGACTTCTCCCGTGCGCTGAAGCTGCTCGCCAAGGAGCTGGAAGTGCCGGTGGTGGCACTGAGCCAGCTGAACCGTGGCCCCGAAATGCGTCAGGACAAGAAGCCGCAGCTGTCCGACCTGCGTGAATCCGGCTCTATCGAACAGGACGCCGACGTGGTGTTCCTCGTGCACCGTCCGGACGCCTACGACAAGGAGGACCGCCCGGGCGAGGCCGACATCATCATGGCGAAGCATCGTAACGGTCCGACCGACACGTTCAATCTTGCGTTCCTTGGCGCGTATTCGAAGTTCAAGGACATGCCCCAGGATTATCAGTCCCAGCAGGAGGCGGTGTGATATGGCTTGGAATTCCTTCGCGACCCCGTTGATCGGCAAGGCCGTGCGCGCGGCCTCCCGTTTGGCGCACGGCGGTGGCAGCGCATTCCCCGGCAAAATCGTGGAACGCATCGACCCGCAATTCCTGTCGCGCACATTGGCGCAACTGCCGCTCGGCGTGGTGCTCGTCTCCGGCACGAACGGCAAGACCACCACCACACGCATGGTGGCCAGCATGCTGCAATCGCTCGGATTGAAGGTGTTCACCAACCCGACCGGCTCGAACTTCACCCGTGGCGTGGTTTCGTCGCTGCTTGCGGAAGTCTCGCTTTCCGGCAAACTCGACGCCGACATCGCGGTGCTGGAACTCGACGAGGCGTACGCCGTGCATTTCGTCAAGCAGGTGCCGCCCGACTACTGCCTGCTGCTCAACGTGATGCGCGACCAGCTTGACCGTTTCGGCGAGATCGACAACACCGCGCGACTGCTGTCCAAAGCTGCGGAAGCCACCACCGGTACCGTCGTGCTCAACCGTGAGGACCCGCGCATCGCCCGTCTTGCTGACGTGGCGCATACGGAAGACGGCGTGGAAGTACGCTACTTCGGCCTTGACGAATCGTTGCGCGGCTTCTTCCCGTCGGATGACGACATGAGCACCACTGTTGACGCGGAAGCGCACGACAGTGCGGAACATGGCGGAAATATTGGCGATTCGGGCAATGCCGGCGATACTGCCGATGTCGTTGCGGCTGCCGCGCCGGCCACATCGCAACCGCAGGACGGTCCCGACGCGCTGCCCGCCGACGTGACGTTGCGCGCCGTGGGCGACCACCGCGCCACCTTCGCGATCGACGGCGAAACGTATGAGACGGCCGTGAAACTGGAAGGCGTATACAACCTGTACAACGCGGCCGCCGCGCTCGCCGTGGTGCGCGCCGTCGCAGCGGACGCGCAGGCGATGTTCCTGCCGTTCGAAGACGCGCTCGCCGACAGTGTCGACGCGGACGGCGCCGATACCGGTACCGAAACGGACGGCAACGGCTCGCATGACGCCATCGACCAGGCCGCTGCGGACGAGATTCTGCGCGCGGCAGGCGTCTCACCCCGTATGATCGCCTTCGCGCACGCCACCACGCAGGCCATGATCGACACCGCCGGCGAGGTCACACCGGCATTCGGCCGAGGCGAGGTCATCACCGTGAACGGCACTCCCGTGGAACTGCTGCTCGTCAAAAACCCCATGGGCTTCCGCCTGTCGCTGGCCTCGTTCAAGCCCGAAGGCTGCGACACCATGATCTGCATCAACGACGAATACGCCGACGGCCGCGACATGAGCTGGCTGTGGGACGTGGACTTCACCTCGCTGCGCGGCACCGGCGTCAAAGCCGTGTCCGGCGTACGCGCGTGGGACATGGCCCTGCGCCTCGAATACGATCAGGTGCCGGTCGAATCGGTCAGCACCGACCTGGAGGAATCGGTCGTGAACTTCGTGAACGCGAATTCTGGCACCCCCAAACACATCTACTGCACGTACACGGCCATGCTGAAAACGCGTGCCGCGCTCGCCAAAATCGCCGACGTGGCCGACGCCGGCGTGGGCAAGTGAGCGCCGCGCGAAACGAAACCGCGCAATCGCAAAGCAAAACAGCGGAAGGAAGACGAGGAGACGATATGAGCCAGGTCATCGACATCGTGTCGCTGTATCCGAAGGATATGAACATCTACGGCGATTCCGGCAACGTGCTCACCATCCAGCGCCGGCTCGCGCTGTACGGCTACGAGCCGCGCGTACACGCCTACAACCAGGGCTGCGACTGGCCCGAGCACGTGGACATGATTCTGGGTGGCGGCGGCCAGGACACCGGCCAGAAGAAGATCATCGACGACTTCTTCCACGCGCCGACCTGCTGCGTTCGCTCGCGGCGGACGGCGTGCCGATGCTGATGATCTGCGGCCTGTACCAGCTGTTCGGCGAGTATTTCGAAACGGTCGACGGCTCCCGACTCGACGGCATCGGCGTGATTGGCGCGTACACGGTCGGCCAGGAAACACGCATGATCGGCAATCTTACGGAAACCTCCGCCGATTTCGGCAAGATCATCGGCTACGAAAACCATTCCGGACAGACGTTCCTGCGTGACGGCGTGCAGCCGCTCGGCACCGTCGAACAGGACGGCACCGGCAACAACGGCGAGGACCATACGGAAGGCGCGCGCGTCCACAACGTGATCGGCACGTACATGCACGGCTCGCTGCTGCCGAAGAATCCCGCGATCGCCGATTTCCTGATCCGCACCGCCGTCGAACGCCGTTACGGCACGTTCGATCCGGCCGCCGCCGGACAGACGGACGCGCAACGGGCCGCCCTGCATCGCATCGACGAAAATCGCCGACCGTGCTCGCCGCGTGGCCATGTCCCGTCCGCGCTGACGGCTGCCATGCCGGTTCGCCGGCAATCGCACCGCCTGCGCTGAACGTCGATATCCGCCCACTTTTTTATGCGATTGACCGGTTTCGCTCGGCGCAGATGTGAAGAAAATGCGATAGAGTGGTACCACCATCACCTAAAGGAGGACATCATGGCTGATTTTAATTTTGGTGACGGCCTGCGCAAGGTCTTTCTCGCCGGCGTCGGTGCCTTGGCGACCACTGTTGAGAAGAGCCAGGAAATCGTCGACGACCTCGTCAAGAAGGGCGAGCTGACCGTCGAGCAGGGCAAGGCCCTCAACGCCGAACTCAAGCACAAGGTCGAAGAGGCTAAGGAAGCCCCTGAGGCCAAGGATGCAGCCCCGGCCGAAACCGAAGACAAGGCCGAGTAGCTCCAGTCTTTCGTATCGCCGTCTGCCGCGCATGTGAGCGCCCGGACGGCGATTTGCTATGCCCGCGCGACGCCGGCGAAACGTTCGTCTGGCATCGCGGGCTTTCCAGCCGATTTCCCAACCGTTTGCGAGCAGTGACATGTCTTTGAAACACCCATCCGACAAGCCGGACGCGGCACGCCCCGAAAGCGTGGAGCCCGTCACGCTGTCCGACAGGGTCAACGCGGTCATCAACCCACGCCGACCTCGCCGGACGCCGCCTCCACGCCAAACAGGACTGACGGATGAGCTTGCCCACGAATCCGCGGACGATGCCGGCGAAACGGACGATACCGGCAAAGCGGCCGGTGCCAACGCACAATCGTCCGAAACCATCGGCATCTTCGGAGCGCGCAAAGACACGTTCTCCGCGCGCTACCATCTGACCCGCCGCGGCAAACTCCGGCGTCTTGCGCAGATCGCGCAGATCGCCAACAAATTCGACGTGGTTCACGGACTCACGCCCGTCAAAATGCGTCTCATGCTCGAAGCGCTCGGCCCCACGTTCGTCAAGGTCGGACAGATCCTGTCCATGCGCTCCGAAATCCTGCCGCAATCGTTCTGCGACGAACTGTCCAAACTGCGCGCCGACGCCGACCCCATGCCATACAGCACGGTGCTGCAGGTGCTTGAGGACGAATACGGCCGGCCCGTGGACGAGATCTTCGACCATATCGACCCCACCCCGCTCGGCTCGGCCAGCCTTGCGCAGGTGCATCGTGCGAAACTGCTCACCGGCGAGGACGTGGCCATCAAAGTGCAACGTCCGGGCGTGCGCGAAACCATGGCGCAGGACGTGTCCATCATGCGCACCATCGCGGGAATCGCCACCAAAACCATGCGCAGCGCGCAGGTGGTGGACCTGTCCGGCGTGGTCGAGGAACTGTGGGACACCTTCGAATCGGAAACCGACTTCCTCATCGAAACGCGCAATCTGGCGGAATTCAAACGATTCTGCGAACGCTACAAATACATGGACTGCCCGAAGCCGTACCCGGAACTATGCACCGAACACGTGGTGGTCATGGACTACGTGGAAGGCATCTCCGTCTCCCATCCGGACGAGCTGCTTGCAGCCGGCTACGACCTGAAGGAAATCGGCACCAAACTCGTGGACAACTACGCCACGCAGGTACTCGACGAAGGCTTCTTCCACGCGGACCCGCACCCCGGCAACATCATGGTGCGCGGTGGGCAGATCGTGCTGCTCGACCTGGGCATGACTGGCCGGCTCAACGCCAAAACCCGTTCCGTGCTGAAGGACATGATCTTCGCCGTGGCCGAGCAGGATTCCCCCAAGCTTGCCGACGGTCTGCTGCGTTTCGCCGGAGCTGAGGCCGATCCGGAGGATTATCCGGCATTGCTGGCCGATCTGGACGTGATCGTCAAGGAATTCGGCACAGTGGATCTGGCCGAACTGGACATCGCCGCCATGCTGACGGCCCTGACGCAGATGGCGCAACGCCACGGCATCGAGGTGCCGAGCACCGTCACCACGGTCGGACGCGCGCTGGTCACCTTGGAAGGTTTGCTCGACGAATTCATTCCCGACGTGAACATGATCCAGATCATCTCCGACCACATCGCGTCGAGCACGCGAAGAAGGATTTCGTCAAGGACGAGACGAAATCGCTGGCTCTCGAAAGCCATCAGGCGCTGCATAGCCTGCTGGCCGCCGCCAACGAGATGAAAGTGGCCTCCCGCATGCTCACACGCGGACAGTTGCGCGTGAAACATGGGAGATGGTCGGCTCCCCAGGAGCCGATCCACCTGCTGGCCAAACATGGTGAAACAGGCTGACGATGGCGCTGATCGTGGTCGGCCTGTTCATCGGCTCGTCGATTGTGTATTACGCGGGCATCAAGCCGGTGATTTTCGGCATTCCGATTGTCGGTTTCCTTGGCTACGTGATCGCGTTCATCCTGTCCGTCTGGATCGTGTTCGACATCTACTTCAAAGGACGCGATTCGAAGAAGCGGTAGCCGGGCGTCTTGCGTTGCGGGTGGCTTGTGTTGCGGCGCGCTCGCATTCGTGTTGGTGATTGCGTTCATATCTGCGTTTGCGATTGCATTTGCGTTCCCGGATTATTCGATAGGACACGGCTTTTTGCTGAATAATCAGACAAGTTGTCAATGATTTCACTCCCCCTAATATGGACCCATTGACGGGGTACTGTTTTGGTGGCATAATGCTCAATGTCGACGATGACATCACCACCCGGTTCCCATGGAGGAGAGGACATGCAGGCCGGGAAATCCCAGCGGAGCGTGCTCGCGCTCGTGATCGCCTGTGCCCTGATTCTTGGATTTGGTATCCCCCTTATTCCCCTTGTCGGAGTGGATTCCGCCGAAGGGACGGAGGTTTCCGCCGCTTCCGACGTTGCCACCGTCTCCGCCGAAAACAGCCTGCAGAACGGCAGTTTCGAACAGCCGGACGTGTACCAGTACCGTGAAACCAGCGATGTTCCGTATTGGAAATCCACCACGACTTCAGGCAGCATCGAAATCGGCAGTGTCTTCAAAAACGGCAACGGAGACAATGACTCCCTGCGCATGCGCACCGGCGAGAAAGTGGCCGCGGCCGAAGGCAGCCAATTCGGCAAGCCGGCCACGTCGAACGGCAACTATTCGATCTACCAGCGGCTCGCCACCACACAAGGCGCGAAATACCGATGGTCCCTGAAGCACAGGGCGCGTCCGTCCGGTTCGAAGAGCGGTTTCGATACACTCGCGGTCATCACCGCGGACACGCATGGCGCCGAACCGCCATCGTTCTCATGGGGTAGCGGCACCGACCTGTTCCACAACATGTTCGAGTGGATGTTCGGCAACGGTTGGGACAGCCCCGGCTGGACCTTCCCCGACAGCGGCGAAGGCGCGTTCAAGCTCTGCTCCGCCACCTTGGGCAACGGAACGGTCAACGGCTACCAGAGCCACTGGTACCGCGCCGGCAATGACTGCTCCGACACCGAGCATTTCCCCATCACCTGGACGATCACATTCGTCAGCAGCGTCTTCAACCAGTACACGCGCAACGGATGGAACGAATACGAAGGAGAATTCGCGGCGGACGGCGACGACACCGTATTCGCGCTGGCGCCTACAACACGCTCAACGGCAACCTCGCATACGGCAATCTCGTGGACGACGTGTCCGTTGCCGCGGAAGGCGGCGACGGCGGCAACCTCGTGACCAACGGCGGTTTCGAATCGCCATCGCTTACCAAGGACGGCGAAACGGGCTCCGCCAACGCTCCAGCCAACGCCGCAACGCAGCGGCCCGCACCCCGCATCACGCCGCCGATTGGCCGCATAGCCTCACCGTCTCAGTCCGCTAATAAAAGGCGATTAGCCAGTCTTACCGACTCGGCAATCGCCCTTCCATATTTTGTCCCGCGAAAGCCTTTCGAGGCCGACGTGGGTGCCGTTAGAGCGTGGGAATCGCCATATGCAACGACGAAACTGAATAATCGGTGAAATCGTGAGCGAAAACCGGCAAACTGGGCTACGCTCGTAACAAGTGGCTCATTGCGCGCGCAAATGCGGTGAGCAGGGTCAATCGCAAGGGAGGATGCCCATGTCAAAGTCGTTTCTCAAGAAAGCGCTGCTCGGCGGCGCGGTGGCGGCGGGAGCCGCGGTGTGGGCGATCGCCCCGCGTTCCTTCTCCGACAAGCGGCGCAACTATGTGCCGGCCGTTCCGGACGTGTGGTACGCGCACCGCGGTCTGCATGACGCCGGTTCCGGCCTGACCGCGCAATACGCCAACGAAAGCGGCGAATACGTGGCGCTCGCCCGCCGCATGGCCATGAAAGCCGGGTACGGCAGCCCTGATACACCCGGCGTGATTGCCCCTGAAAACTCGCTTGCCGCGTTCGCAGCCGCCTGTGAAGCCGGGTACGGTATCGAACTGGACCTGCAGATGACGCGCGATGGCGAGGTCGTGGTGGTGCATGACGGCGACCTGATGCGTGTTGCCGGAGATCCGCGCCGTATCGCCGATCTCACGTATGACGAGCTGACTCGTATTCCGCTGTTCCCGACCGACGCTCCGGGCGCATGCAAGGCCGCGCCGTTGCCGTTGGCATTGGAGGAACCGCCGCTGGTCACCACGCCGGACACGCGCCGGAAGGCTACTATCAGCATGTGCCGCTATTCGCCGACGTGATCAAAGTGGTGGCTGGTCGTGTGCCGCTGATTGTGGAATATAAGTTCGATGACAACTCCAAGTGGGATCCGCGCGACGTGGAGCTTATGGAGAAGGGCGACGCACTGCTGCAGGCATACTCCGGCAAGTACGTAATCGAATCGTTCAACCCGGCCGCCGTGAACTGGTACAAGGAGAACCGTCCGGAAGTGTGCCGCGGCCAGCTGTCTTGGTGGCCGTACGGCGAGGACAAGCCCACCGATCCGGTGGCGCTCGGCAAGGAATACGCGGCCGGCGCGCTGTTGTTCGACTGGATTTCCCGTCCTGATTTCGTCGCCTACGATTGGAAGGGCGGCAACAGCCCGCAGGTGAAGCTGGCCCGGTTCATGGGTGCGGTGCCGGTGTCGTGGACCGTGCGCAGCCGCGACGAATTCGCGCAGTGCTGCGACCAGTTCGACCGCCACATCTTCGAAGCGTTCGTGCCCGACGAACAGTAGCCGACTGATAGTTGCCCGGCGAGCGACAGCGGCCGGGCGCTAGTCGACGGACTATGATCGACAGGCGACAGCCGGTTTTATATGGTTTCGGCCTGCCATCGCATGATTGGTGCGGTAGCAGGCCGAATTTTTATTCGATTGATTTATTCCGATTGGCAGCTCAGTCGATCACGCCGTACAGACGGTCGCCGGCGTCGCCCAAGCCCGGCACGATGTAGCACTTGTCGTTGAGCTTCTCATCGACGGCGCACAGCACCAGCTTGAACTTGATGGACGGGTCGAGGTTTTCCTCAACGAACTTCAGACCTTCCGGAGCGCCCAGAATGCACACTGCGGTGATGTCCTTCGCACCGCGCTCGGCCAGATAGTGGGTGGCCGCAACGAGCGTGCCGCCGGTGGCGAGCATCGGGTCGATCAGGAAGCACTGACGGCCGGTGAGATCCTCCGGCAGACGGTTCGCGTACGTGATCTGCTGGGTCGGGTTCTCCTCGTCGCGCTTCATGCCGAGGAAACCGACTCAGCGGACGGAATCATCTTGGTCATGCCGTCGAGCATGCCCAGACCTGCGCGCAGCACCGGCACGATAATCGGAGCCGGGGCGGCGATGTGCTTGCCGATCATCGGAGCCACCGGGGTTTCGATGGGCTTGTCCACGACTTCGATGTCGCGGGTGGCTTCGTAGGCCTCGAGCATCACGAGTTCGGAAACGAGCTCGCGGAACGTGGAGGACGGAGTGTTCTTGTCGCGAAGAACGGTGAGCTTGTGGTCCACCAGCGGGTGGTTCAAAACATGAATATCCATGGTTTCTAAGCGTAGTCCATGTATCGGCTGTTCGGCAACGTGCCGGTAGGTCGGTCAAATGAAACCCAGATGAGCGCCGATTGGATGGCAATCGAAAATCGCAAGAAAGCCAGAGAAAAATCAGGAAAACATCAAAAGAGGAGAAAAGCGCCGAACCACGAAAGCGCCTGTCGGCGCAAAGGCCGCTCGCAGCGGCAAAAAATGGAGCCCGGGGCTATGCATGGCCCGGCGCGAATTCCTATTGTACAGTCGCGCTCGACGCTTCGCAGCGCCGTGTCGCGTGGGGTATGAAACGGGGGGAAAATTACGGAAAGCGGCGGTGGAAAGCAGTAGTGGAAAACGACAGTGGAACGGCCTATTCCAATCGTCCGCGCCGCCACAGATTCGCCCCGTGGCGGAAATCCTTGGCCGTGGCGAACAGGTTGCCGGCTGTGTGCATCAGTTTCGCAGCCTTCGCGCGCGCCCGCTTCTCAACGGCCGACGGGTGGCTGCCGGCCGCAGCAGACGCAGCGGAACCGTCGGAAACATCAGATGATCCGGCCTCGCTGGAACCGCCCAGCGAAGCCAGTTTGCGCGCTTCGATACGCAATCCCAACGCAACCACGTCGGTGAAGGCGGCGGCCCGCTCAAGTGCCACGGCGAAATCGCCTGTAAACGCGCCGGCCAAAATCGAATCGGCGGTACGTGCGATGTCGTCTTCCGTCGGTGCCTGGTCCACGCCGGCAATCGCGGAAGCGGTGGTGGCGACGGGCTCGCCGACGCGCCACAGTCGCGCGATCGATTCGCGGTTCTTCCGCATCCACGTACGCAGCAGATACAGTCGCCACAGAATGCCCGGCAGCGAGTCGGGGTCGGCATGGCTCCACAATTCGGCGATCACGTCCACGCCTTCGCGGTCCACCAGCGTCAGCACACGTTCCACCAGTTCGGCGTCCTGCGTGTGGTGCACGCGGTCAAGCAGCGCCGCGGCCGACGCATGGCACATTTCGTTGATTTCCGCCGGATCGGCGCCGCCGGCGATATTGTCGGCCATCATCTGGTCGAGCTGGCTGGGGCGTGCCGGACGCGGCGAACCGGTGTTCGTGAAACCGGCGGAACGGCTGGGAACGACTGAACCGGAACCGTAGTGCATGTTAGTAGACAATGGGGGAGACCTTCTGAATGTCGATGATGCTGGGGCCTTGCGGTGTGTCGATGATGAACAGCGACATGGCGGTGCCGGTAGGCATGTATGGCGATTTTGCGATGAGCTGCTTGGCAAGCTGCTTACGCGCGCACAGGCCGCGCAAATGGTCGTACATGCCGCCGATGACCGGCCGGTGCATGCAGATGGCCGTGGTTTCGCGGCTGTTGAGCGTCTGCGTGATCTGCTCGCGGAACGCCAGCCATGAGGCCGCCGGATGCTCGGCGAACGCGTCCTCCGTCAACGCGTTGATGTGTTCCATCGGCCGTTCGGTCTGCCAGCTCAGCACCTGCAACGTCTCCTGGCAGCGCAGCCACGGCGAGGTGGCCAGTCGCGTCGGGTTGAAACAGGCGAGCTCGCGGTTGAGGGCAAACGCCATCGCCGCGCCTTTCGGCGTGATCGGACGGTTCGCGTCGGTGCCCTTCCACGACTTGCGCGATTCAGCCTTCGCATGGCGTACAATCAGCAGATTCTGCGCGGTCGCGCCACCCTCCTGCACGCGGTCCACGAACACTGCCAACGTGTCCTTATCGGTCGAATGAGACAGTATTTTGCGCGCCTCACGCACGGAAACCCAGACGATATCGTTGATCTCGCCCACGTCCGCGCGGTGCACCGGGCCGAACGCGTCCAGCAGATGTTCGGCATCGTCGGCGGAAATCGGCTGCGCCATCCAATACAACGTGTGCTTGGTGTCGGCCGTGCAATCGTGCGAATGCCGGGTCTTCTTGCCCTCTTCGGACAACGGGTATTCGACTTCGCACAGATACGGTCCGAGTTTGACCGGCGACCCCGTCTCTTCGCCGATTTCACGCACCGCCGCATGCCGATGCGTCTCGTTCTGCTCGAGCTTGCCTTTCGGCCAGCTCCAATCGTCATACTTCGGACGGTGCACGATACATACTTCAATGCTGTCGAGCTGTTCCTGCGCAGATTTGCTACTGGCGATCGCAGGATCGTTCGCGATATCGCTGCCCGCCTTCCATCGCCATACGATCCGCCGGCGGCTTCCACGATGCGTCTCATCTTTTCGCTCATATTGTCCTATTCTAGGCTGGGCCGGGCTGGCGGCGGCGCGTGACGTCCGAACATACAGAAAATGGCCGGGCCCGCAAGGTGCGGAACCGGCCATTCGCCTCGATCGATCAGTGCCTTACCGGTCGACGCGTGTGTTTCTTGATGAGGTATTCCTGGCTGTCGACCAGCGGTCGACCTTCCTCATCCTTGCAATGGCGCACATAGGTGCCATCGGCCTGCATATGCCAAGACGCGGTGGAATCGGCCATCTGCAGATCGACGTACTTGATGAGCTCGTCGATCTGCTCCGGAGCCACGATGCGGACCAGCGCCTCGACGCGACGGTCGAGGTTGCGGTGCATCAGATCGGCGGAACCAATCCACACTTCCGGACCGGCCGCAGGGCCTTCGCCGATCTGCGGGCCATCGGAGTTGGCGAACGCGTAAATACGGCTGTGCTCAAGGAAACGGCCCAGGATCGAACGCACGCGGATGTTCTCGGAAAGCCCCGGAACGCCCGGCTTGAGCGCGCAGATGCCACGTTCCACGATGTCGATCTTCACGCCGGCCTGGCTTGCACGGTACAGCGCGTCGATGGTCTTCTCGTCGACGATGGAATTGACCTTGATCTTGATCCACGCTTCCTTGCCGGCGCGTGCGGCGTCCTCCTCGCGGCGGATGCGCTGAATCAAGCCGGAACGCACGGTGCGCGGCGCCACCAGCAGACGGTGGAAGCTCGACTTCGGCGCGTAGCCGGACAGCTGGTTGAACAGGCGGGTCATATCCTGGCCGACCACCGGATCGCAGGTCAGCAGGCCCAGGTCGGTGTAGATGCGGGCGGTCTTCGGATTGTAGTTGCCGGTGCCCACGTGGCAGTAGCGGCGCAGGCCGTCGGCTTCCTGACGCACCACAAGGCTCAGCTTGCAGTGGGTCTTCAGGCCGACGATGCCGTACACCACGTGCACGCCCGCGCGTTCCAGCTTGCGTGCCCACGCGATGTTAGCGTCCTCGTCGAAACGCGCCTTGATCTCGACCAGCGCCAGCACCTGCTTGCCGGCATGCGCGGCGTCGATCAGCGCGTCGATGATCGGCGAATTGCTGGACGTACGGTACAGCGTCTGCTTGATGGCCAGCACCTTCGGATCGGCCGCGGCCTGCGCCAGGAACGCCTGCACGGACGTCGAGAAGGAATCGTACGGGTGGTGCAGCAGGATGTCGCGCTCGCGGATGGCGGCGAAAATGTCCTGCGCACGGGACGATTCGACTTCGGCGATCTGACGATTGGTGGTCGGAATGAACGGACGGTACTTGAGATCCGGACGGTCGATGCTGCCGAGCTCGAACAGCACGGTCGCGTCAAGCGGCGCCGGCAGGCGGTAGACCTCGTCGGCGCTCACGCGCAGCTGGTCGGCGAGCAGCTGGGACAGGAACGGGCTGGTCTCGTCGGAGATCTCCAAACGGATCGGCGGTCCGAAACGACGGCGCAGCAGTTCCTTCTCCATGGCGTTGAGCAGGTTCTCGGCATCATCCTCTTCCACGTCGATGTCCTCGTTACGGGTGACGCGGAAGGAGCGGGCCTCCTTGATGATCATGCCCGGGAACAGGGATTCCAGGTGGGCGATGATCAGGTTCTCCATGGTGATGAAGCCATAGCGCACGTTGGTGCTCTCGTCTTCGGTCAGATCGTCGACCGGCACGAGTCGGTTCAGGTTGCCAGGAACCTTCACGCGGGCGAAGTGCGACTTGCCGGATGCCGGATTCTCCACCAGCACGGCGAGGTTGAGGGAACCGCCGGAAATGTACGGGAACGGGTGGGCCGGATCCACGGCAAGCGGCGTCAGGACAGGGAACACCTGCTGACGGTAGTAGCGCGACAGGCGCTCCTGCTCGGCCGCGGTGAGCTTGTCCCAGCTCAGCAGCACGATCTGTTCCTTCGCCAGGTCGGGGAGGATGTGATCGATGATGTAGTGCGCGTGCTCGTCCTGCAGGCGGTGGGCCTGCTCGCTGATAGCGCGCAGCTGCTGCCTCGGGCTCAGTCCGGAAGCGGCCGTCACGGCGATGCCGGTGTCGATGCGGCGTTTCAGGCCGGCCACGCGGACCATGAAGAACTCGTCGAGGTTGTTCGCGAAGATCGCGGCGAAGCTCGCGCGTTCGATGACCGGCAGGTCCTCATCCTGGGCAAGCTCGAGGACGCGCTTGTTGAACTTCAGCCAGCTCAGCTCACGGTCGAAGAAACGGTCGTTCGGCAGCGGTTCCTCGCCTGCCTGAAGCTCGCGCTTATCGTTCTTATCGGTCTCAGCGATATGCTCAGCTATCTGGCTGCGCAGGATCGCCTTTGAGGGTGCGTCAAAAATCTGTGCCATAGTTATCTACTTTATCCTCAAGTGCTTGGAATGTCTTGCAGAACTCAGGAAAATTAAGCAGGAGTTAACATTCGTTCGCCGAGTTGGTGAAATATGCTTCCGACACGCCGTTTTTTCGGGGCAAATGAACGTGAATGAACAGGCAAGCGTTGCGATTCGCACAGCATGGAGCATTTTTGCGATTCTTGCGATCGGAAAGCAACAGTTGCGATAAATACGGAACATCGTCCCGTTTCGGTTTGCACTTGCCGCAATGGCGAGCATAATTACGAAGTACAAGAACAACTGAAGAGCAGAGCCCCACAAGGTGTGTATGACCGAGATAGGTTGTTACGTTGAACGGGCATTGGATAGACTTACCGTTACGACGATGTTGTTGTGCAGCGATTCTGCTCCGAAGATTCTTGCAGGAAGGCCCGCTTCGGCGGGTCTTCCTTTTTTTGTTGCGTTGCGCCGTGCTGCGTTGCGTAATGTCTTGCGATGTGCCGAATCGCGTTGCGGTGGATAAGTGTGGATGACACGCCGAGGGTGTGGATAACCCACATTCTCCGACACAGGTGCCGTTTCGGCTTGAACCCATGTGTGGTTTCGTTTTTCAATCGGCGGTATGAGCGATGCAATTTCTTCATTACAGGTCCCTCCGGTCCCATTGCCGTCATACGGAGGCCGTGACGCACGCGTGACGTGTTCGCCGAAAATCCGGTCGCAGCCAGCGGCCAGAGTGCGGCAGCCGACTCGATCCCAGCAAACCGTTCGGCGGGAAACGGTCTCGCCGCAACGGTTCTATACGCCGCAGAACGCCGTGGACGCGCGAACGTCGGCACGATGGGCCGGGCCTGCCGTGGCGGGCGGTTTCATGGGTTCGCCGTTGGAATCGTCATCCACACGGATGAAACCCGTTGAAGCGCAACCGGAACCTGCTCCACTCAACGTCGTGGTGGTCGGATCCGCCGTCGCCGGAGTCGGTGCCAGCACGTTGGCGGCGCTGCTGGCCCGCGAACTAACGGAACGTGGATGCAAAAGCGTGCTGGTAGACGCAGATCTCAACGGTGGCGGTCTTGACGTGCTGCTCGGTGTGGAAGATGAAGACGGTTCACGCTTCGGAGACATCAGCGCCCCGCTCGGCAAAGTGGACGGCAAAGCGCTGCTGCGAGAACTGCCCGTGTGGGATGGCGTGCCGCTGCTGGCCTGCAATCCCTGGCGAAGCGAAAACCCGCAATCCTGGGAGATCCAGGCATGCATCCGCGCGCTCGCGCAGGTGAAGGACGCGGTGATCGTGGACGCCGGGCAATGGCGTGGACTCGATGACGTTCCGGAACTGGCCCAGGCCACACACATCACCGTGGTTGAAATGACGGTGCTCGGACTGGCCCGAGCCAAAGTGTCCATGAAATCGCGTGGAACGGCGGAACGGCAGAAACATGGCCATATCGTCGGCGTTGAACCACGCGGCGTGGCGCGTGGACGTGGCGTGACCACGCTGGAAGAGACGGAAAACTATCTTGGCCATTCCCTCGCGGCGGTTGTCAAACCGGACGCCAAGCTATGCGGTGAACTGTTGGACGGCCTGGGCCTGCGCAGACCGAACCGCCAAACCGTCAAAGCCTTGGCCGCGCTCACGGATGAACTGCAGGAATCGTTGGAAGGCAAGCGGGTGAAGCATGGAACTCGGACCCCTTAGCGCCATCGCCTCGCAGCCGGGCGTCACGGACATCGCGGTGACCTGCGACGGCACGGTTTGGGCGGATTGCGGCCAAGGCATGCAGGAAGTATGTCTGCTGCGCAGATGCTTTCCGTCAGCGCAGTCGATTCGTGAATTCGCAGTGCGATTATGCTCGCAACTTGGCCGACGGCTTGACGACGCCTGCCCGATCGCCGACGCCTCCACCGTGGACGGTCTGCGCGTGCACGCCGTCATCGCACCACTGGTGCCGCAAGGCGCGGCCATCAGCATACGATTGCCCGATGCGGTCTCGCCCAATCTGGAATCGTTGGCGCGCAACGGCATGTTTCCAGCCGAATGGCTGCCCCTGCTGGCCGGACTGGTGTCCCGCAAGGCAAGCGTGCTGGTGACAGGCGGCACCGGTGCCGGCAAAACCACAATGCTCAAAGCCATGCTGATGCGATGCCCGCCGAACGAGCGCATCGTCACCGTCGAGGAAGTGCGCGAATTGGGCATGATCCAACATGCCAACCACGTGTCTCTGGTCACACGCGAAGCCAACACGGAAGGTGCCGGCGGCATAGGCCTTTCCGAACTGATCTGCGCGACGCTGCGCATGAGACCGGACCGCGTGGTGGTCGGCGAATGCCGTGGCGGTGAAGTCGTGGATCTGCTCAGAGCCTTGAATTCCGGGCATCGAGGCGGCATGACCACATTGCACGCCAATCAAGTGGAGGCGGTTCCGGCGCGATTGGTCTCATTGGGTTTGCTGGCCGGATTGGAGCCACGCGCACGGCGGCGCTCGCCGAGGATGCGTTCGACGTGGTGCTTCATGTGGAACGTATCGCCGGCAGACGGCGCATTGCGCAGGTCGGCAGATTGGAAGCGGTGGAAGGGCGATTGCATGGGCGTCTGCTGGCCGCCTGGGATGGCCGTACGGTCCGTGCCGGCCAACGTTGGGATGGATTCATGAGCCGATGGAGCGCATGATGCGTGATGCGTGTGGTTGGGAATATTGCGCCGCATGGCTGGCGTCGATGGCCGTCTGGCTGTGGCTGAACCGGAACGCGGAATGGGCGGGATTGCGGCGATTACAGCGTGTGCTGGTTCGCTTCGGGCTTCGTTCGGCTGACGATAGCGGCGGAGCCGATGGAGATGGGACCTGCGACGATGAATCCGACGGGCATGGCAGAACAGTCCGGAACGATGGGGAAAACCGGGATGCATCGCCACGGATGCCGACCATCGGCGCTGCCGCATGCGTGGCCGCGCTGCGGGCGTCCGTACGCAGCGGAGCCACCTTGGTCCAAGCGTTCGAGGAATTACAGGGCGCTCCTTTCGCAGTGCCTGAACTGACCCGTTTCCGTATTGACATGGCCGTACGAAGCCGCTGCTCGCTTCAGAAACAACACAAGCATGTGGATCAGTTTGGTGCGGAACTTCATGCGGCCTGCACGTTGAGTCTGCAGTTGGGCTGCGAGATGAGCCGATGCCTGGAGGCCGTCGCGGCGTCGTTGAAGCGGCGACGGCTGCTCGACGACTTGCGTGCCAACGCTTTTGCCATGCCGCAGGCCACGGTGAAGCTGCTGATGGCATTGCCGTTGCTGACGGTGATGCTAGGGGAATGCATGGGAGCCCATCCCTTGCGAT
>ENA-OQAL01000178-OQAL01000178.1-human-gut-metagenome-genome-assembly--contig:-NODE-178-length-16647-cov-4.822094_pt1 | contig 16647 bp, 16 predicted proteins | sample MGYA00242491_ERZ504519 | MGnify/ENA primary metagenome ERZ504519 (study PRJEB26092, sample SAMD00036260) | human gut metagenome | host: Homo sapiens | study: EMG produced TPA metagenomics assembly of... | reverse complement strand
ATATACGGATATTGAGTTTTTGTTGTAGTTTTGCAGAACTGACAACCTTTTTAGGAATATAATGTTTAACCTGTCAACTTTGTCAGGAATTAATCTTCAAACTGACAACTATTTTCAGTACACTTCAAACGCCTTTACGTTCAATTCAAAACGCACTTGCGTTTAAGATCAAACGTAAGTGCGTTTTACTTCAAACGCACTTACGTTTTAGGTCAAAACGCCCTTGCGTTTTTTTCTTGTCTGCTTTTTATGCAGAAAAATAAGAACAGTTTTCTTTACTTTGCATGAAATTGATAACTTTGTGAAACTTATATCTTTTTAAAATGTTCAATTTTTAACAAGTAACAACATGAATGATTCTTTTTGGAAACACGACAGGTCGTAAAACGGTATGCCAACCATACGGCGCTGGATGGAGTAAGCATCGCAGTGCCCGAAGGACAGGTATTTGGTTTGCTGGGACCCAATGGGGCAGGAAAGACCACGCTGATTCGTATTATCAACCGTATTACAGCTCCCGATGCCGGTGAGGTGTGGTTTGACGGACGACTCTCACGCCCGGAAGATATTTATTCCATTGGCTATCTTCCCGAAGAACGTGGACTTTACAAAAAAATGAAGGTGGGCGAACAGGCCATCTATCTGGCACAATTGAAAGGATTAAGCCGTCAGGAGGCCAAGAAAAGACTAACCGACTGGTTTGAGCGCTTTGAAATTATGCTTGGTGGAACAAGAAACTGGAGGAACTTTCCAAAGGTATGCAGCAGAAAGTGCAGTTTGTCATTACCGTGTTGCATCGTCCCCGCCTGCTGATTTTCGACGAACCGTTTTCAGGCTTTGACCCGGTAAATGCGGAACTGCTGAAAAGAGAAATCCTGAAATTGAAAGACGAGGGACATACCATTATCTTCTCTACGCACAACATGGCTTCTGTGGAGGAAATCTGCGACCATATTGCACTAATCAATCATTCAAAGGTGGTGTTGCAGGGAGCGGTAACAGACATTCGTTCACGTTATAAAAGCAATCAGTATGAACTGATGATGCAGTCTTCGAAACCGTTACAGAATTCGGATACCTTTGAAATTGTCAGCAGTGAGGTGCAGGATGAGCAGACGGTAAACTATAAACTGCGGAAGCTCACTTCCATTTCCAATTCTGAGTTATTGTCACTTGTAGGTGCGCAGGGCGAAATCTGCAAGTTTACCGAATGTATCCCTTCCATGAACGATATCTTTATCCGTACGGTAGAGGGGAAAATCTAATCAAAAAATAAATCTTCAGTTATGAACAAGACATGGATTATTATTCAGCGTGAATTCATAAACCGGGTAAGCAAAAAGTCGTTTATCCTGCTTACCATATTGATGCCGTTCATTTTTGCGGCACTTATTTTTGTCCCGTTGTGGTTATCCACGGTCAAGGGCGGAGACCAGAAACAGGTAGCCATTATTGATGCCACCATGAAATATCTTCCTCAGTTTAAAGACGATGAATCCTGGCATTTTGTGGGAGTTCCCCAGATGGAAGCCTCTTTTCGAAGTGACTCCACACAGTTTGATGCGTGGTAGAAATCAAGGCCGACCTGGCTGAACATCCGGAGGCCGTAACGATTTATTCGCGGAAAGAAGTTCCTAACAGTCTTTCGCGCCTGGTGAGTGAGACGCTTGACGAGCAGGTACGTCAGGACAAGCTGCTGCATTATGACATTCCGCAGTTGCCTTCCATCATGCAGGATGTGAACCGCAAGTTGAATATCCGCACGGTAAAATGGGGAGAAGACGGGAGTGAGAGTGAATCCAACGCAGGAGCGGCTATGGCAGCCGGTATGGTGCTGACTTTTCTGATTTACATGTTTGTGATGTCATACGGAGGTATGGTTATGCAAAGTGTGATGGAAGAAAAGACCAACCGCATTGTAGAAGTGATTGTTTCTTCTGTTAAGCCCTTTCAGTTGATGATTGGAAAAATTATCGGTATCGGACTGGTCGGTGTGGCACAGCTGGCTATCTGGGCGGTGTTGATTATAGTATTGTTGGCTGTAGCGGGGGAATCTCTGGTAGTTCGCCCGAACTGATGGGAGGAGCATCTGGTTTGCTGGCAACTCTTCAGGGACTGAATCTGGCCAAGATGGGAGGACTCTTTGTCTTGAACTTTATCGGAGGGTACCTGGTGTATGCTTCCATATTTGCAGCTATCGGTGCGGCCATCAACGGGCAGGAAGACTCTCAGCAGTTTATGATGCCGATTGTTCTTCTGTTGATTTTTGCCCTCTATGCAGGTATTTACAGCTCCGATAACCCCGACGGACCGTTGGCTATCTGGTGTTCCATGATTCCGTTTACTTCACCTATTGTCATGATGGTGCGTCTGCCTTTCGATGTACCGGTGTGGGAAACGATGCTGTCTGTAGTTATTCTGTACGTTGCCGCTTTCGGCATGATTTGGATAGCCGGAAAGATTTATCGGGTAGGTATCCTGATGTATGGAAAGAAACCTTCTTTCAAGGAAATGATTCGCTGGATTACGTATAAGTAAGTTATAGTAATTATACATAAAAAGCGTTCCGGATTCGAAATCCGGAACGCTTTTTTATGGTGAAAATTATTTTTATTCCTCTTCTGCCTCTAACAACAGTTCCATTACCTGGCAGGCCGATTTAGCTACGGAAGTACCCGGACCAAAGATAGCCATTACACCGGCTTTATACAAGAAATCGTAGTCCTGTGCCGGGATGACACCACCTGCAAAGACCAGAATATCTTCGCGGCCCAGACGTTTCAATTCGGCAATGATTTGCGGAATCAAAGTCTTGTGTCCGGCAGCCAATGAAGAAACTCCCACTGCATGAACGTCGTTTTCTACAGCTTCGCGAGCGGCTTCTTCCGGAGTCTGGAACAACGGGCCCATATCCACGTCGAAACCACAGTCCGCAAATCCGGTAGCTACTACCTTGGCACCACGGTCGTGTCCGTCCTGTCCCATCTTGGCAATCATGACACGCGGACGACGGCCTTCTTTCTTCGCAAATTCTTCGGTCAGTTCGCAAGCCCGTGCGAAATCTGCATCCTTTTTACTTTCTGATGAATACACGCCTGATATTGTTCTGATAATTGCTTTATAACGTCCTACGACTTTTTCGCAGGCGTCAGATATTTCTCCCAGTGTGGCACGTACGCGAGCAGCTTCTACGGCTAGTTCCAGTAAGTTGCCCTTGCCTGTGCGTACGCATTCGGTAATAGCCTCCAATGCCTTGTCCACTTCAGCCTGGTTACGGCCTTCTTTCAGGCGGCGCAGGTTTTCAATCTGTTCCTGGCGTACGGCTGTGTTGTCCACTTCCAGAATATCAATCGGGTCTTCTTTTTCCAGACGATATTTGTTTGTACCCACGATAGTCTGTTCACCCGAGTCGATACGAGCCTGAGTACGTGCAGCAGCTTCTTCGATACGCATTTTCGGAATACCGGTTTCGATGGCTTTGGCCATACCGCCTAGTTTCTCGATTTCCTGAATGTGTTCCCAAGCCTTGTGAGCCAGTTCGTTGGTCAATGCTTCTACGTAGTAAGAACCGCCCCACGGGTCTACGTTCTTACAAATCTGCGTTTCTTCCTGAATGTAAATCTGAGTATTACGTGCAATACGTGCCGAGAAGTCGGTCGGAAGGGCAATCGCTTCGTCCAATGCGTTGGTATGCAGTGACTGCGTATGTCCCAATGCGGCAGCCATGGCTTCGATACAGGTACGTCCTACGTTGTTGAACGGATCCTGTTCGGTCAGTGACCATCCTGAAGTCTGTGAGTGTGTACGCAGTGCCAGTGATTTCGGGTTCTTCGGATTGAACTGTTTTACAATCTTGGCCCACAGCATACGTGCGGCACGCATCTTGGCTATTTCCATAAAGTGGTTCATACCGATGGCCCAGAAGAACGACAGACGCGGAGCAAAAGCATCAATGTCAATACCGGCAGCCACTCCTGCACGGAGGTATTCCAATCCGTCGGCCAGTGTATAAGCCAGTTCAATGTCGGCAGTGGCCCCCGCTTCCTGCATGTGGTATCCCGAAATAGAGATAGAGTTGAATTTCGGCATCTTCTGAGAAGTATATTCAAAGATGTCAGAATAATCTTCATGGAGAAGGCAGGCGGATAAATATAGGTGTTACGCACCATGAACTCTTTCAGAATATCGTTCTGGATGGTTCCGGCCATTTCTTCCAGTTTGGCACCCTGTTCCAGTCCGGCATTAATATAGAATGCCATGACAGGAAGTACCGCACCGTTCATGGTCATGGAAACAGACATTTTGTTCAATGGAATACCGTCGAAAAGCACTTTCATGTTTTCCAGTGAACAGATAGATACTCCGGCTTTACCTACGTCGCCCACTACACGCGGATGGTCAGGGTCGTATCCACGGTGTGTCGGAAGGTCGAAAGCTACTGACAATCCTTTCTGACCGGAAGCCAAGTTACGACGGTAGAATGCGTTTGACTCTTCGGCGGTAGAGAATCCAGCATACTGACGGATAGTCCACGGGCGGAAGGTGTACATCATAGAGTATGGGCCACGAAGATAAGGAGGAATACCGGCTGCATAGTTCAGGTGTTCCATACCCTCCAGGTCTTCTTTCGTGTATACAGGTTTCACCTGAATCTGTTCAGGCGTTTTCCAGTTGGCAGTGATGCCATTTTCTTTCTGCCATTCCATGCCATTCTGCGGATGGAAACCGGCAAATATATCGATTTGTTTGAAATTCTGTCTCATAGTTCAATTCAGGATAAGAGTTTGCTGTTGTATTCGCGTAAGGTTTCCAGTACGTTGCAACGCACATGAATGAAGTTTTCAATGCCGGCAGCTTTCAGTTCTTCCATGCAGGCCGGAGCACCGGCTACGATAAACATAGCGCGTCCGTTGAGTGCCTTGAAGGCCGGGGATAGCATATTCTGCATATTCATCATCGCTGGAGCAGATGACCACGATGTCTGCCTGTGCTTTCATGGCAGCTTCAATTCCTTCTTCTACGCTGGCAAATCCTAAGTTGTCAATTACCTGGTAGCCTGCACAAGCCAGGAAGTTGCATGAGAACTGTGCACGAGCCTGACGCATGGCCAGGTTACCGATGGTCAGCATGAAAGCTTTCGGACGTTTGCCTGAATTTTCAGTCTCCAGACGGAGAGCTTCGAATTCGCTGGCTGCACGTGCGGTTTCCAGTTTGGCCAGAGTGCCTTCTTCTTCGTGTGCTTCTCCACCGCAACCGCATTTCTTGCATCCATCCAGCGGACGTTTGTCTCCTGCCAGTTCATTGAAATTCGGATACTGGTTAGTTCCCAACAGGATTTCTTTACGTTTGGAAACCGCTTCATGACGGGCTTTGTTGCTTTGGTTTACAGCTTCCTGAATGCTTCCAGCCTTGACAGCCTGCAACATACCTCCTGCTTCTTCTACAGAAAGGAAGAGGTCCCAAGCCTGTTTGGCAATGGCTACAGTCAGATTTTCAATATAATAAGAACCTGCAGCCGGATCAACGATACGGTTCAGGTGTGATTCTTCTTTCAACAGCAACTGCTGGTTGCGGGCAATTCTTTCAGAGAAATCGTCCGGTGTCTGATAAGCTTTGTCGAATGGAGATACCGTGATGGAGTTGACTCCGGCAATGGCAGCACTCATGGCCTCAGTTTGCGTACGGAGTAAATTCACGTGTGCATCGAACAAAGTAAGGTTGAAATTAGATGTCTCTGCATGGGCTACCATCTTGCAGGCACAGTAACAAGTGCCGTCGGCTCCTGTATTCTTGCAGTCCGTGCGCGGACATTTCGGTGCGTATTGTTTTACGATGTCAGCCCACAGCATACGTGCGGCACGGAATTTGGCAATTTCCATGAAATAGTTGGAACTGATACCAAAGTTAAATTTGATTTTTCTTGGCAGCCAGTGCGGCAGGAACGCCTGCTTCTACCAACTGGTTGAGGTATTCATTTCCCCATGCCAGTGCGTATCCTAATTCCTGATAAATGTAGGCTCCGGCGTTGTTCAACTGTACAGAGTTCACGGCAATGCAACGGAAATGCGGGTATGCAGCCAGTGTTTCCACCAGTTCCTTCCCTGTGGCAATGACAGCGCTTACGTCTTTTCCTTTTTGCATCATTTTGCTGATAGGGTCGAAATTGAGCGAGCCTTTCAGCTTTTCAGGTGCATATCCTTTTTTCTGGAAATAGGCTACCAGCAGTTGTGCCAGTTGCAGCGTGTGACGCTGGCAGGTAGAGAAGTTCAGTTCCACACATTCGCAGCAGATGTCTTTCAGCAAAGTATCGAGGTATTCTGCATTGAGTTCTTTGGCTTTGATATGGAATCCGAGTGAGTCTACACCTTTATTTAATATATCAAGGGCTTTGGCGTTGGCTTCAGCCGCATCGTTTACGTTAATGTCCTGACGGATAAACCAGGTGTTATCGTCTTTTTTGATGCCTCTGATGTAGGGATATTGTCCGGGAAGTCCCTCTGTGGTTTTCAATCCTTCCAAATCTTCCTGACGGTAGAATGGTTTCACTTTGAAACCTTCGTTGGTTCTCCATACTAACTTCTTCTCAAAATCGGCTCCTTTCAAATCTACCGTAATCTTGTCCATCCATTCTTGTGTGGACACGGGCGAAAAATCTGAAAAGAGTTTTTCTTTACTATCTGCCATAGTGAATTAGTGTTTTTGGGTTGATATTCAGATTTAAAATTATCACACAGGTTGTAGCCTGCATGGGCAAATATACAAATTTTCCGCTTGTTTATTCCACATTACCCCTTTTTATAGCTATAGAAAGCTAAAAACATTAAACGTGTGCAAGGGGGCTGAGGGCTTTTGGACAGGAAAAGAGTGTATGGAATACATCAGAAAGAAGGTTGGGATGAAAAAGAAAGAAAAGTTTGCCCTATTATTTTTAATTGGTTACATTTGCCTCCTGAATAAACTAATTTAATATCTATGAACTGGCTACAAGATTTATTGACGAATCCCAACTCGATAGCGCATATAGTGGCATTGTATGCCTTTGTAATTGCGGCGGGGGTACTGTTGGGAAAAATTAAATTCTTCGGCATATCGCTGGGAGTTACATTCGTCTTGTTCGTGGGAATCTTGGCTGGACACTTCGGTTTTACTGGAAATCCTGCCATCCTTTCTTTCGTGCAAGACTTCGGACTGATTCTTTTTGTCTTCTGTATCGGACTTCAGGTCGGTCCTTCATTCTTTTCTTCTTTTAAACGGGGAGGTATTACATTAAACCTGCTGGCAGTGGGAATTGTATTCCTGAACATTGCCGTAGCATTGATTCTGTACTTTGCTTTGCAGGGTAGAGTAGACATTCCGATGATGGTAGGTATCCTGTGTGGAGCGGTTACCAATACTCCGGGGCTTGGTGCGGCAAATGAAGCTTTGCAGCAGTTGCACTATCAGGGTCCTGAAATTGCCATGGGATATGCCTGTGCTTATCCGTTGGGTGTGATGGGTATCATTCTTTCCATGATTATTATCCGTTATATCTGCCGGGTAGATGTGCAGCGTGATAGTGACGAGATTCAGAAAGAAGAAGAAGCCAATCCTCACATGAAGCCTTATACTATCTCACTGAAGGTGCAGAATGAGGCGCTGAGCGGTAAGACCTTGTCACAGGTGCAGAACTTCCTGGCACGTGACTTTGTATGTACGCGTATTATTCAGGACGGCCACATGATTACGCCGAATGCCAATACGGTGCTTCGTCTGGGTGACCGTATGTTCCTGGTTTGTGCGGAAGATGACTCAGAAGCTATCATGGCCTTCATCGGTCCGAAAATCGAACAAGACTGGGATGCCACTAACCAGCAGGACAAACCGATGGTGTCTCGCCGTATTTTGGTGACACAGCCGAATATCAACGGAAAAACGCTGGGAGAACTTCATTTCAGCAGTATGTATGGAGTTAACGTGACACGTGTCAATCGTTCGGGTATGGACTTGTTTGCAGCCCGTCAGCTTCGCTTGCAGGTGGGCGACCGTGTGATGGTAGTTGGTCCACAGGATGCCATCGAACGTGTGGCTAACTTGCTGGGTAACCAGTTGCGTCGTCTGGATCATCCGAACATCGTAACTATTTTTGTCGGTATTCTTTGCGGTATCCTTTTCGGAAGTTTGCCTATTGCCATTCCGGGTATGCCGACTCCGGTAAAACTGGGTTTGGCTGGTGGTCCGCTGATTATCTCTATTTTGATTGGACGTTTCGGACATAAAGTGAAACTGGTAACCTACACCACAATGAGTGCCAATCTGATGCTTCGTGAAGTGGGACTGGTGCTCTTCTTGGCGAGTGTGGGAATCAAAGCCGGCGAGAACTTTGTGCAGATGGTAGTCGAAGGTGATGGCGTATTGTATGTGGGACTCGGTTTCCTGATTACTTTCATACCGTTGGTAATTACCGGTATTGTTGCTCGCTGGCATCATCGGGTGAACTATTTCACGTTGATGGGTTTGATTGCCGGTAGTAATACTGACCTCCTGCCTTGGCATACGCCAATCAGATTGCAGGAAATGATGCGCCGGCTGTAGGTTACTCAACCGTTTATCCGTTGACCATGTTTTTGCGTATCCTGACGGCTCAGCTGCTTGTCTTGCTGATGGCTGGATAAAAAATAAAAACGAAAAATAAAAAAGCAACGCCCTGTATCTGTCACAGACTCAGGCGTTTTTGTTTGAAGTAAATTACTTCTGATATTATTTATAACAGGTCTTTCTTAAATATCCTTATGTGATTATTGTTTTGCCGAAGTAATTTTTATGTCTCTCTGTCGGGAAACGTAGGTTTCCTTTACGCGAAACGTAGGTTTTCCGATAGAGAAACGTACGTCTCAGCCAGCGGAAACGTAGATATATTCGGTCAATTCATTTATTATCCTCTTGGCTTTTGAGGCTTTATTTATTAATGGATTTGTGGACGAAGTGCGGACGTGTAAACGGGCGGCTAATGGTATTCGAAGTCCGGGTAAGGGTTTGTACCTGTGAAACATTCTGGCTATCAAAGTCCGCAAACTCTTCGTAGGTGGTTTCCCGGTTTTCTCCTCTTCTCATCACCATGTCGTAGATGGCTTTTCGTGACGGTGCATTAAATCCACATGTATTGGTATTCATCATACTGTCTTCCGTAGGACGATACACACCGCGCATGTAGGTACAGCCTCCTTCATAAATGCCGATGCCTTCTGAACTATAGCGACTGTCTTTCAGAAAAGATGACCATAAGATGGTATTTTCATCCTGAGTGAAATCCACATTTTGTGCCCATCCATAGCTTTGCAGCACTTTTACGTCGTTTTATTTCATCCGAAGGCATCTTTCCGTTTTCTTCGTAGCTGTATTCATCTTCTAACTTGGCGAATCCATGTCCCACTGCCTCATGTACCAATACTTGCCTGAAGCTATCGTTTTCAAGGTTGTAGATAATCGGGCAATAGGCTATGGCTAATTCGGTTACCTGGTTCTCGCTGTAGTAGCCAAAGTAGGTCGTTCCGGCATACGAGGGAGAATTTAGTACGACTACAGCCAGTGTTTCGGACACATCAATCCCTTCTACACATTGTATATAGTCTATTACATTTTCATCGTTTCCGGTTATCAAGGTACTCATTCCTCCTTCCATTTGGCATCCAAAAGCAGTGTTATAACCATCGAATCTGTTACTGCGGGAGACTGCCGTTACGGAATATACGTTGAAATAGCTTTGCAGCGATTTCAGCGGTTCTTCTGTAAACAGGTTTTCCATGGCTTTGTTCATAACCTCATCGTATGTCCCGTTTACAATGTCAGTGTCCAGAAATCCATCTCCCATCAGTACGATAGGGAGTCCGCTTCCCTGTGTGGCACGCTGAAGTACACGTACTGTCTTGTCGGCAGAATAATCAGTAGACGTGCTTGTGCTGGTGCCTTCTTGTAAAATAGTGACACTATTAAGTACTTCCTCTTCTTCGCCGTTTGTTTTACAAAAACAAAAGATAGGCCGTTCTTTTCCTTTTCCATCTTCGTTCGGCAGAACGGTCAGGTTGACTACATAGGCCTGATCTGTGCGACTGTTGGCAGGTTGTGTTAGCCAGCTGGCCGTGCCATAAATAGCTAGTTCGTCAGTGCTGAGATTGGTGGTGAACTTGACTTGTAGTGAGCCTCCTTGAACTTCTGTATAATACGTTGTTTGTTCCAGTTCCACATATTCTGCAGGCGATTGTGTAACGGTAAACGATTGGGTGAGGCCGGCAGAAACTAAATTTACCGTAGCCGTACGTGAGTTTTTGCTATTATTCTTACTGGAAGCCGTCAGAGCCATCTGATAAGTGCCGGCTTCTCCTGAAGTAGGAGAAATCAGCAGCCATTCGCTGGAAGTGCTTGCTTTCCATTCCCGTGTACTGGTAAACCTGATTACAGTTTGGGAACTGGCTGCAGAGGCTAAAGTAATTGAACTAGTCTCTTCTTGCAGTGAGAAACTTGGTTCTATTTCTTTCTGACTGCATCCTGAAATTAATAGGATGAGAATGAATAATAATATGTTTTGTTTCATGGCGATGAGTTGATGAATCTGTGCAAAACTATTGAGAAGTCTATTGATTCGAAAATAAAATCTATGAATAGGCGAAAAAACTACGAATGGGAGGTGTAAAGTGTTAAACTATTCCTTTTTAGGATGCTTGATGATATCTAGAGCTGGGGAATAGATTCAAATGTGAAATGAAGAAGAGGTATTCTTTGAATTTGCAAATTCAGGATTTTCTTGATACCTTGCACAGTCAATTTAGTTGGAATAGGTACTTATGAATCAAAAACAAAATAGATGGGGAACATTACTACTTGTGTTGGGAATGTGTTTGGTGTCATTCTCTGCTTATGCCGTGCCAGAAGGTGAATTTGCCACCTGGACGGGAGTACGGGTAGACTGGCAATTTAATCCGAAGGTGAAATTTAGAGGTACATTTCAGGCCCGTACCCAAAACGGTTTGAAGGAGATGGAACGGGAACGGTTGAATGTGGGGTTGAATTATCGTGTATTACCGTTATTGCAGCTGAAAGGATATTACGAGTTACAATACCGTGACCGCGGGGCTGCCGGATGGAAAATTGGACATCGCTATCAGGCCGGTTTTATCGTTTCAGGAACCAAACGAAATATAAAGTTGGGCTGGCGGGAACTTCTGCAACATACATTTATTGGTGGAACAAATGAAGCGCAGCTGCGTTCACGCTTGAGGATAGCTTATGAATCGGGAAACTGGGTGGTATATCCTTATTTCTCGGTGGAAGCATTTCAGCCGGTGGGTGACAAGGCTTTCTTCTCCTTGCCACGCGTCCGTTATCGTCCGGGAGTGCGATGGCCTTTTTCCCGTAAAACGGCATTGGATGTATATTATTGCCGCCAATATGACGTAAAGCGCTGCCTGAATATTTTGGGACTTAATTTAGAGATAAAACTATAATATTGAAAATAATATGAATTTCTTGGATTTAGTAAACATGCGTCATTCCGTACGGAATTATGAAACGCGTGCGGTGGAAAAAGAAAAATTGGATTATGTGCTGGAATGTGTACGCTTGTCTCCTCGGCCGTGAATTTTCAGCCTTGGAAATTTTGCCGTAGTCACTGATGAGGCCCGCTTGTCACAACTGAAAAAAGCGTATCCCAGAAACTGGATGGAAAATGTGCCCTGCATTATCGTGGCTTGTGCTAATCATGAGGAATCCTGGCATCGCAAGTCGGACGGAAAAGACCATGCAGATGTTGATGTGGCTATAGCCGTAGAGCATCTTTGCCTGGCTGCAACGGAGCAGGGATTAGGCACTTGCTGGGTATGCAACTTTGATGTACCGCTTTGTAGGGAAGTGCTTTGTCTGCCTGATTCCATGGAGCCGGTAGTGATGATTCCTGTGGGTTATGCAAAAGAACAAGAAGTGCCAACTAAGAAACGCAAATCGCTTGATGAAATATTATTTTGATAGTAATAAGGCGATAACCTAAATAAAATATCAAATATTTAACGAGTTTTAGTAGTAGTTCTTTATGGAATTTCCTACTTTTGGGACGCTCTCTGAATCCTTTTTCAGGGAGCGCCTTTTATGTATATTCTAATTAATTGAGAAATGGAAAACATTGAATTAGGATTATTGCTGATGGTGGTCGGAATGGTCACAGTCTTTGTAATTCTGCTCATTGTTATCTGGTTAAGCCAGCTTCTGATTTCCATTGTAAATAAAGTTGCTCCAGAAGAGGCTCCTAAAAAGAAGGTGGCTGCTACGGGCGCATCTACCGATGCCGGTGCAATGGATGCCATTAAGGCGGCTGTGGATATATTGACAGCCGGAAAAGGTCAGGTAATAAAAGTAGAAAAACTGCAGTAATCTGTTAGAAAAACACGCATGTATTAGTCATGGAACAGAAAGAAGTCAAATTTAGTTTGGTTTTTCGTGATATGTGGCAGAGTGCCGGGAAATACGTACCACGAGTAGACCAGTTGGTGAAGGTAGCCCCAGCCATTATCGAAATGGGGTGTTTTGCCCGTGTAGAAACAAACGGGGGAGGTTTTGAACAAGTTAACCTGTTGTTTGGTGAAAATCCGAACAAGGCTGTCCGCGAGTGGACGAAGCCTTTTCATGAAGCAGGAATTCAGACACACATGCTCGACCGTGCGCTGAACGGTTTGCGAATGAGTCCGGTACCGGCCGACGTACGTAAATTATTCTATAAAGTAAAGAAGGCTCAGGGTACAGATATTACCCGTACATTCTGCGGATTGAACGATGTGCGAAATATTATTCCTTCCATCGGTTATGCACATGATGCCGGCATGATTTCTCAGTGCTGTCTCTGCATCACTTATTCTCCGATTCATACCGTGGAATATTATTTGGATATGGCCAAGAAACTGATTGATGCAGGATGCGATGAAATCTGTATCAAGGATATGGCAGGTATTGGTCGTCCGGTATTCTTAGGTAAGCTGGTGGCAGGTATCAAGAAAATCAAGGATATTACGATTCAGTATCACTCTCATGCAGGTCCGGGCTTCAACATGGCTTCTATTCTGGAAGTGTGCAAGGCCGGATGTGATTATGTGGATGTAGGTATGGACCCGTTGTCATGGGGTACCGGACATGCAGACGTAATCAGTGTGCAGGCCATGCTGAAAGATGCCGGATTCAAGGTGCCTGAAATCAATATGCAGGCCTATATGAAGGTGCGTTCTCTGATTCAGGAATTTATGGATGATTTCCTGGGATTGTATATCAGTCCGAAGAACCGTCTGATGAATTCTTTGCTGATTGGACCGGGACTTCCGGGTGGTATGATGGGTAGCTTGATGGCCGATTTGGATACCAACCTGGAATCTATCAATAAGTATAAGGCAAAACGTAACTTGCCGTTCATGACTCAGGATGAACTGCTGATTAAACTGTTTGATGAGGTAGCATACGTATGGCCGCGTGTGGGTTATCCGTGCCTGGTAACTCCGTTCAGCCAGTATGTGAAGAACCTGGCCATGATGAATGTCATCCAGCTTGAAAAAGGCAAGGAACGCTGGGGTATGATTGCCGACGATATTTGGGACATGATTTTAGGAAAAGCCGGACAATTGCCTGGCAAACTGGCTCCTGAAATTGTGGAAAAAGCTGAACGTGAAGGCCGTAAGTTCTTCACAGGCAACCCACAGGACAACTATCCTGATCAGCTGGAAAAATACCGTCAGATGATGTGGGAAAAGAAATGGGAAACTGGACAGGATGATGAAGAACTCTTTGAATATGCCATGCACCCAGCTCAGTATGAAGCCTATAAGAGCGGAAAGGCAAAAGCTGACTTCCTGGAAGATGTGAAGAAACGTCGTGAAGCTAAGGAAGAGGTACACATGGCCAATGACCAGACTAAAGTCTTGACAGTAGACGTAAACGGTCAGGCTTATCGTGTAACAGTAGCCTTTGGCGATGTCAATCCGTCTAAACTTTCTGCACAGAATCAGCCCGCTGTAGCTGCTCCGGCTGCCCAAGCTCCGGCTGGTGAAGGAAAAGAAGTGCTTTCTCCGCTGGAAGGTAAATTCTTCCTGACGAAGAGTGCGCAGGAAACTCCGGTGAAAGTGGGTGACAAGGTGAACAAGGGAGATGTAATTTGCTATGTAGAGGCCATGAAGACTTACAATGCCATCCGTGCTGAGTTTAGTGGAACCATCACTGCTATCTGTGCAAATTCCGGTGACTCCGTATCAGAAGATGATGTATTAATGAAGATTTTGTAATGGAAGAGATATTAGAAAGATTATATGATATGACCGCTTTCAGCAACATTGCTGCTGACCCGCGGTTTCTCATCATGTATGCCATTGCTTTCGTCTTGCTCTATCTGGGTATCAAGAAGCAGTACGAACCGTTGCTGCTGGTACCCATCGCTTTCGGGGTGTTGCTGGCCAACTTCCCGGGCGGTGATATGGGAGTAGTGCAGGCCGATGAAAACGGAATGGTCATGGTGAACGGTGTGATGAAGAACATCTGGGAAATGCCGCTTCATGAAATTGCTCATGAATTGGGACTGATGAACTTCATTTATTATATGTTGATTAAGACGGGATTCCTTCCGCCGATTATATTCATGGGAGTAGGTGCACTGACCGATTTTGGTCCGATGCTGCGTAATCTTCGTCTGTCTATTTTCGGTGCGGCTGCTCAGCTGGGTATCTTTGCCGTATTGCTGGTATCTATTTTGATGGGCTTTACTCCCAAGGAAGCTGCTTCTTTGGGTATCATCGGAGGTGCCGACGGTCCGACAGCTATCTTCACTACTATCAAGCTGGCTCCGCATTTATTAGGTCCGATTGCCATTGCTGCCTATTCTTATATGGCGTTGGTACCGGTTATCGTGCCGCTCGTCGTACGTTTATGGTGTACAAAGAAAGAGCTGTCCATCAACATGAAGGAACAGGAAAAGAAATACCCTCAAAAACGGAAATCAAGAATCTGCGTGTTTTGAAAATTATTTTCCCGATTGCATGTACTACCATCGTAGCCTTGTTCGTGCCGAGTGCAGTGCCTTTGATTGGTATGCTGATGTTCGGTAACTTGGTGAAGGAAATCGGTAGCAATACTTCTCGCTTGTTTGATGCCGCATCTAACAGCATTATGAATGCGGCTACTATTTTCCTGGGTATTTCAGTTGGTGCAACCATGACTACCGATGCTTTCCTGAACTGGACGACTATCGGTATCGTAATAGGTGGTTTCTTAGCTTTTGCACTTTCAATCTCAGGTGGTATTTTCTTCGTGAAGATATTCAATCTGTTTACGAAAAAGAAAATTAATCCGTTGATTGGAGCAACCGGTCTTAGTGCTGTGCCGATGGCCAGTCGTGTAGCCAATGAAATTGCGTTGAAATATGACCCGAAGAACCACGTGTTGCAATATTGTATGGCAAGTAATATTTCGGGTGTAATCGGATCAGCAGTTGCTGCCGGTGTACTTATTTCATTCCTTGGATAAGTAACGGACGCTTGCTTTCTTCAGACAGGATTACAAAGAGAACACTGTCAGTATGCAGGATAGAATTCTCTTTGTAATCCTGTTTTTGTTTCTATGAACTTCTTCCGGTAAACAATTATGAACTTTTGAATGCTCTCATCGTGCTGTATGAAAACGACATTATTCAATCTGTGTTTGGCTTTTCTGATGTTATTGACTTCTTGTCACAAAGAAATGGAATCTGTTGCATTTGAGAATGTGACGGAAAGTGTGACTTTACAATCAGTTGTCGGGGATGAGGCATTCATTTCATTTACCAGTTTGGGTACATGGAATGTCACCACCGATGCAACATGGTTAAGCCTATCTCCTTTGTCGGGTGATGCTGGTGAGAGCCAAGTGAAAGTGACTGCCGTTTTTGAAAACAATTCAAATCAAGTGCGGGAGGCAAAGGTAAAACTGACATCTGGCGATGAGGCTTGTGAAATTTCAGTTTTTCAGGAGGTGGGAGATTATGTGCTTCCGGAGAAAGAGGAATACCTCATAGGAGTGGAAGGAGGAGTGTTTACTATTTATTTTGAAACAAATGTAGATGTAGAAAAACTAAAAGTGTATACTTCCTCCGAGCCTGGAAGTTGGTTGAGACAGGAAACGACTTCCCGTTCTGCAGCCTCAGAAACGCATGAAGTATCATTGCATGCAACTTCGAATAAAGGCGGAATGTCGCGTTCGGCTTATTTACTCTTTGTAAAGGAAGAAGATGGGTCGCAAAAAGAGTTGGCGACGGTGAAAATATCTCAGCAGGGGGGCCAGGTGCTGGAGTCGGTTGATTTCTCGGAAGATGGTAAGATTGATACATTGCAACAGCATGTAAAAGGAGAGGGGATTCCCATCGTATTGATGGGAGATGGCTTTGTAGACCAGGAGTTGGCCGATGGAACCTACCGGCGTGTAATGGAAAAGGCTATGGAAAACCTGTTTACTGAAGAACCTGTGAAGTCTTTGCGAGAATATTTTGATGTATTTATGATTAATGCCGTTTCCGAAAATAATGATTTTGGTATGGGGTATAAAACGGCATTCAGTTGTAAGCTGGCAGGTGGAAACAGTACGACAATTATAGGAGATGATACATCTGTACAAATTTAT
>ENA-OQAL01000177-OQAL01000177.1-human-gut-metagenome-genome-assembly--contig:-NODE-177-length-16687-cov-4.444686_pt1 | contig 16687 bp, 14 predicted proteins | sample MGYA00242491_ERZ504519 | MGnify/ENA primary metagenome ERZ504519 (study PRJEB26092, sample SAMD00036260) | human gut metagenome | host: Homo sapiens | study: EMG produced TPA metagenomics assembly of... | reverse complement strand
TCATCATAATAACCTCAAAAAAGACTGGCTTCTTTTTTAGACGTGACAAAAAAGGAGAGTCAGCAAATATTACCTGCACATGCAAAATATAGTTTTCACAAGCAAAAAAGCAGGTTTACCGTTCCGTAAAACGGTATTCTATAAAAAAGGATATTTCATTAACTGATTTTCACACCTTGATGCTTTCTCGTTTTTGGGAATCACGGTAGCAGGAGGTATCTTTTGTGTCAGTTAAATAAATCATTAAACCATCATACAAACACAAAAGATTATGACAACTGGAATTTTAAAGTATCGGCTCGTGGAATTAAAGTACCCCATCAATGACCCTGAAACTCCTGAAACAAGATGGTACGCCCGTGCCGTACAAGACCGTACAATTGATTTTGAGGATTTCGTAACCCACATGTCAGAACACAATTCTCCCTACTCACGCGGAGTGATTCACGGAGTACTCATTGATATGCTCTCTTGTTTACAAGAGCTGGTACTCGATGGAAAGTCAGTCCGTCTGGGAGATTTAGGACTGTTTTCGTTAGGCATTTCGGGAGAAGGTGCTCCTACACGCGATGTTTACAACCCCACTAATTATGTAAAAGACGTACACTTGAATGTACGCAACACCAAAACATGGAGTAACGCTGAGTTACGCAAACGTTGCCGCCTACAAGAATTGACTGAATATTCTACAGGAAAAACGGAATAATCAGCCTGATGTAAGTTTCACTTTTTTTATTCACACAACACTATCACACGTATGGAAAACGACAAGAAGAACATCTGGAAAATCGTCATTCAGACACTGGTCACCATCCTGACCGCCATCGGTACCACACTGGGTATCACCAGTTGCATAGGCTGAAAAATGCCCCCGCACGCACAAAAAAGCCCGGCTGCTGATTGTTTCGGCAACCGGGCTTTCCCGTCTCTGTACACATGACGCATCACTTCAGGTACGTCTGGAAGAAGTGCGTAATCTTGTCAAAAGGAATCACATCCAGCCGGTCGTACAGGTCGACGTGATTGGCTCCCGGAATAATCAGCAACTCCTTGTTGTCGCCCTTCAGCTTCTTGAGGGCATCTTCACTGAAATAGCGCGAATGGGCTTTCTCTCCGTGAATCATGAGCACGGCACTACGTATCTCGTCGCTATACGACAGGATGGGCATGTTCATGAACGACAAGGAGGAAGTCTTGTTCCACCCGTTGTTGGAGTTCAGCGAACGCTTGTGATAGCCGCGCGGTGTCTTGTAATATCCGTAATAGTCTTTCACAAACTGGGGAGCATCGTCGGGAAGCGGGTCTACCACCCCACCGGCCAGCGCATACGTACCCTTGCGGTAGTCTTCCGTACGCTGGGCGTTGAGCTGCTTGCGAAGCTCATAGCGCGCATCGGCATCCATGGCATCGAAATAGCCGTTGGCATTCACCCGGCTCATGTCGTACATCGTAGCGGTAACGGTAGCCTTGATGCGCGTGTCGATGGCCGCCGCATTCAGTGCCATGCCTCCCCATCCGCAGATGCCCAGTATGCCGATACGGTCGGCATCTACCTGCTCACAAATAGAAAGGAAGTCCACCGCCGCACAGAAGTCCTCCGTATTGATGTCCGGAGACGCCACATAGCGGGGTTCGCCCCCACTCTCACCGGTGTACGAGGGGTCGAAGGCAATGGTCAGGAATCCGCGTTCTGCCAGTATCATGGCATACAGGCCCGACGATTGTTCCTTCACCGCTCCGAAAGGCCCGCTCACGGCTATGGCCGGAAGTTTTCCTTCGGCCTGCTTGGGCACGTACATGTCGGCCGCCAGCGTAATGCCATAGCGGTTGGTAAAAGTCACTTTCCGGTGGTTCACCTTGTTGCTCAACGGGAACACCTTGTCCCATTCGTGTGTCAAATTCAAACTCTTTTCCATCTTCATCTCCGATTTTAAACCGTCCGTTGTGGCAAGCAGGCTGCCCGTAGTCAGAAGCCAAGCCGCCGATGCCGCGCACAACGTCTTCCACAATATATCCATATAGTTATCACTCTATTATTCTACGAAGGCAAAAATAACACAAAAGCCCCACAGAGACATTTCCGTGAGGCTCAAATATCGTTTCTGAAAAGTTCAAATGCACGAGGGAGCGGCCAGTGCCGTGGGCGGAATGCCGTAGCGTTTCTTGAAGGCCGTAGAGAAATGCGAAGGGTTCTTAAAGCCCACCTCCGCATAGACATCGACCACCTTCCGCCGTTCTTCCTTCAGCAGGTGATAGGCCACTTCCAGGCGCTTGCGAATCAGCCATTTCTCGGGTGTCAGCTCGCTCACCTTCTTGAAGTCGCGCTTGAAGGTGGCCAGGCTACGTCCCGTGTAATGCGCCAGCTCCTCTAAGGTAAACTCGTACATGTAGTTCTCGTTCATGAAGTCAAGAATGTCCATCTTCCACGGTGTGCTGAAGTCGAACAACGCGGTCATGAAGCGCTTATCGGTATGAAGCAGGGCCAGCAATCCTTCCTGCAACTTCAGGTGCATCACGTCGTCCTGCGGTTTCACTTCCGGATTGAAGTAAGGAGTCATCGAAGCAAACAGGCTCTCAATCTCGGCCGAAGGAGGAAGTTTCATCACGCCGGGCACGAACCTCTCCACATGCTCTGCCTTGTCCGTGTGGCGGGCATACTTTCCGTACATCTCCCGAAGGAAGGAGCGGGTGAAGCACATGTAAATTCCGCAATACTGCTCCCCGCCCGAGGCTTTCTTGTACATGGTCACACGATGGTCGCGCGGAATGAACACGCACTCTCCTTTTCCCACGTGTATCTGCCGGTGCCCGTCGTCGAGCACCATCTCGCCCGACAAGACATAGTTCATGGCGTATTCTCTGGAACGGTGCACGCACGCATCGGCATCGTCATAGAAAAAGCTGAAAAACACATTCTGGTAATTGAATATGACTTTCATGGGGTTATGGCGTGAGGTTGTAGGTTCTGTTGTCATCTCTCTTCTCGTTTTTTGTGAATGGAGTATGCACAAAGATACAAATAAAAAACGTCGCGTTTATCATCACGGCGGAGCAAAACAAAAACTCCTTTGAGGGCATCGTTCTAGCCACGCAAAGGAGTTTCTTTCTTCAGGGTTCCCCAAGGTCTGCAAACCACTCGCCTCAGGCGGGCGGTCCGTATACCTTATTATATATTAGTAACCCAGTTCTTTTTCAAGAGCGTTGTATTTTTCCTTATCAAGCTTCCAGTAGATGTTCAACAAGTACTGGCCCCACAACTGACGGTTGTCTGGTTTAGCTTCTTTTGCTTTTTTCGTAGAAAGGAAGTGCTTTTTCGTACAGTTCCTTAATCTTAGCTTCGTTGGTAGCATACTTCGGATCGTCCATAGAAAGCTTAGAGTTTTCTTCTACGATTTCCTGAGCCGGGAAGAATGAGCAGTCACCAATCTTAGAATAAGCTTCAGCTACGAAATCCTTACCTTCTGCAATAATCTGGTTGAATGTAGCGATGGCACCTTCGTAGTCTTTCTTTTCATACTGAAGCACACCCTTCACGTACATGAAGTACGGAGTAGAGTTCTTAGCCAGTATGGCATCCATCTGAGCCAGACCTTCGTCAATCTTACCTTTCTGGATGTAGTAGTCCATCAGGTTACCGATGAAGTATTCCTGTGACGGGAATTTTTCTACACCTTCCTGGATAGTAGTCAACCATTTTGCTGAGTCAGGAGTTTCACCTTTTCCGTAAGCTTCTGCCAGGCACATCAATGAACGGTAACCTTCTTCTTTGTGTTCCTTACCGATAGTAGCGTATTTGATTACGGCTGCATTGTCTTTCAATGAATTAGCGGCAAGAGCGGCATAGTTGGCAATCAACGGAGTCAATGTGTCGTTCTTTACGGCATCTTCATCGGCGAACAACGGGTTCTGCGGAGCGTCTACATACAAACCGAAGAACTTCAAAGCGTTGGCATAGTTACCTGCATTGTAAGCGTCAGAACCGGCGTTAGTCAACTGAGGACGTACGGTAGCCAATGTCTTAGCCAGTTTCTTTCTCAATTTCGGTTTCTTCAATTCGCCGCTCTGTACCTTAGCCTGTTCTACTTCGTCACACTTTGTGTAGTATTCGAACATTTTAGCCAAGCTGTTATACAATTTAGCGGTATCAGCCTGACCACCCGGCAAATACAATTTCATGTTTTCGTCGTCATAGATAGACTTCTGGAAATCACCAGCCAGTTTCCATGTTTCAGGATCATTGGCGGTAGAAGGATCTGTCAAAGCAGGTTCGATGATTTGTGCTGCCTTCACGGGATCGCTCTTGGCAGATTTAGCTTCCTTTACCACGCTTTCCTGAGCAGAAACAGCACATGCGGTAAAGAACAAAGCGGCTGAGAATAATACTTTTTTCATAAGGTTTAAATTTAGTAATACAAATATTCAAGTTAGTTTTTGTCCGGATTATTCATTCGGTTCGTCCGTAACAGGCTGAATGGTTTCTCCGTCGGCGGGCTGGATGTCCGTTGCCGGAGTTGCTTCGTCCTGCACTTCCTCTTCTTCATTTTCAGAAGCTACCTTACATACGGAACCAATCTGGTCGTTGCGCTTTTCAAGGTCAATCAGGCGCACACCCTGTGTGGCACGTCCCATGATGCGCACATCGGCCACCTTCAGACGGATGGTGATGCCCGACTTGTTGATAATCATCAGGTCGTTTTCATCGGTTACCGACTTGATGGCTACCAGACTTCCGGTCTTATCCGTAATGTTCAGTGTCTTCACACCCTTTCCGCCACGGTTGGTCTTGCGGTAGTCTTCAATGTCCGAACGCTTACCGTAACCGTTTTCAGATACCACCATGATGGTTTCTGTTTCAGGATCTTTGATACAGATCATTCCGATTACCTCATCCTGACCGTCTTCATCGAGTGTGATACCGCGTACACCGGTAGCTGTACGTCCCATTTCGCGTACCGCGCTTTCATGGAAACGGATGGCACGACCGTTACGGTTGGCAATCACGATTTCATTGTTTCCGTTAGTCATACGTACTTCAATCACACGGTCGTCTTCGCGGATAGTAATGGCGTTCACACCATTCTGACGCGGACGAGAATACTGTTCGAGCAACGTCTTCTTGATGACACCGTTCTTCGTACAGAAGAGTACATAGTGACTATTGATGAATTCCGTGTCGTTCAGGTTCTTCACACGCAGGTAAGCCGTTACCACATCGTCTGCCTCAATGTTCAGCAGGTTCTGGATGGCACGTCCCTTCGAAGTCTTGTTGCCTTCCGGAATTTCATATACCTTGAGCCAGTAGCACTTACCCTTCTGCGTGAAGAACAGAAGCGTGTTGTGCATAGTAGCCGGATAGATATGTTCGATAAAGTCTTCGTTACGGGTTTCACTTCCCTTCGAGCCTACGCCGCCACGGTTCTGCGCACGGAACTCAGAAAGCGGTGTACGCTTGATGTATCCCATGTGCGAGATGGTGATGACCATTTCGTCATCGGCATAGAAATCTTCCGGATTGAACTCTTCCGAAGCATATACGATTTCCGAACGACGGTTGTCGCCGTATTTTTCTTTCACTTCAAGCAGCTCGTCCTTGATAACCTTCTTGCAAAGTTCCTCGTTGCTCAGAATTTCTTCGAAGTAAGCGATTTGCTTCATCAGGTCTTCGTATTCGGCATGGAGCTGGTCCTGCATCAGTCCGGTGAGCTGGCGCAAGCGCATTTCTACGATAGCACGAGCCTGGATTTCGCTCAGGTTGAAGCGGGCCATCAGGTTCGTGATAGCTTCGTTCGGAGTCTTGGCGGCACGGATAATACGGATTACCTCGTCAATGTTGTCCGAAGCGATAATCAATCCTTCCAGGATGTGCGCACGTTCCTTGGCCTTGCGCAAGTCGTAACGTGTACGGCGGATTACCACTTCGTGACGGTGTTCCACGAAATATTTGATCAGTTCCTTCAGGTTGAGCAGGCGTGGACGGCCATGAACCAGGGCCACGTTGTTCACACCGAAAGAAGTCTGAAGCATGGTCATCTTGTAAAGCTTGTTGAGCACCACGCTGGCGTTGGCATCACGCTTGATGTCGATGACGATACGCATACCTTCGCGGTCGGTTTCGTCGTTCACATTCGAAATGCCTTCGATTTTCTTGTCGTTCGACAAATCAGCGATGCTCTTGATCAGCTCAGCCTTGTTCACACCATACGGAATCTCGGTCACTACAATCTTATCGTGTGTAGGATGCGATTCGATTTCGGCCTTGGCACGCATTACCACACGTCCGCGTCCGGTTTCGTAGGCATCGCGCACACCGCTGATACCATAAATATATCCTCCGGTCGGGAAATCAGGTGCCTTGATGTACTGCATCAGGCCGTCTACGTCGATTTCATTGTTATCGATGTATGCCACGCAAGCGTCAATGACTTCACGCAGGTTGTGTGTCGGCATATTGGTAGCCATACCTACGGCGATACCTGAAGCACCGTTCACCAGCAGGTTCGGGATACGGGTCGGCATGACGGTAGGTTCCTGCAACGTATCGTCGAAGTTGTTGGTAAAGTCTACAGTTTCCTTGTAAAGGTCCTGCATCATCTCCTCACCAATCTTCTTCAGACGAGCCTCCGTATATCGCATAGCGGCGGCACTATCTCCGTCGATAGAACCGAAGTTACCCTGACCGTCGACCAGCGGATAACGCATCGCCCAGTCCTGTGCCATACGCACCAGGGCGCCATATACAGACAAGTCGCCGTGAGGGTGATACTTACCCAGTACTTCACCTACGATTCTGGCTGCTTTTTTTATACGGTTTGTCGGATGTATTTCCCAGTTCCATCATTCCGTAAAGAATACGGCGGTGAACCGGCTTGAATCCGTCTCTTACATCAGGGAGGGCGCGTGCCACGATTACTGACATGGAGTAATCAATGTACGACGACTTCATTTCCTCTTCGATGTTGATTTTTATAATTCTGTCTTGTTCTTGCATTTAATACATTATTAATTATACTTCCTTTCAAGGCTTGTAAAAACCATGCTAAAGTACGACTTTTAGCGGATATACAAAAACTTTTCCACCAAAAAATACGTATAAGCCTGCATTTGGAGACACTTGTAGGAAATGTGGCACGCATTTTGTTAAATAGAAAGAAAGACTTGATGAAGAGTCTTTATAATAATGTATATTTGCAAGCCTATTTTGAATATAAACAATTGGAGAAGATATGAATTTGATGAGCAACGAATTTACACAACAAGTGTCCGACATCGTCGTTTTACGGGAAAGAGGAGGCCAACCGCCTTCAGAACGACCATATCGAACCGGAACATCTGCTATTGGGCATCTTGCGCGATGGAGAGTGTAAAGCCGCCGAAATATTGAAATCGTTCTACCTCGACCTGAAAGGTATCAAGAACGAACTAGAAACACAATTACGGGAGAAGTCCATTCTAGAGAACTACTCACAGGACATCTCATTCAGCGAGGAAGCATCAAAAATTTTGACATTAAGCAAACTAGAGGCACGATTGATGAATGACGAGAAAGTGGACACCCCGCATATTTTATTGGCCATTATGAGAGACAACCAGAATAACGCATATAAGATATTGGAAAAGAACGACGTAACTTACGAAAAGATAATAGACCGTCTAAAGCAGGAGGAAACTCCTTTTGACGGACTGGATTTCAATGATGACGAAGAAGAGGAAGGCATCGGACGTCGCGGAAACGCGGACAAGAACAACGATGGCTTCGGTTCTTCCGCCAACCGCCAGGCCACGCAGACCGAACAGAAACAAGCGGACGGTGGCACGCCCTACCTCGACAATTACGGTATCGACCTGACCAAGGCAGCCGAAGGTGGGAAACTTGACCCCGTGGTAGGCCGTGAGAAGGAAATTGAACGTATCGCACAGATTCTGAGCCGGCGCAAAAAGAACAACCCGATTCTGATTGGTGAGCCGGGTGTGGGAAAATCGGCCATTGCCGAAGGACTGGCGCTCCGTATCGTGGAGAAGCGGGTTTCGCGTGCCCTGTTCGGCAAGCGCATCGTTTCGCTCGACATGACGGCGGTAGTGGCCGGAACCAAGTATCGCGGACAATTTGAAGAACGCATTCGTGCCATTCTGACAGAAGTGAAGAAACATCCTGACGTCATTCTGTTCATCGATGAGATACATACCATCGTGGGAGCCGGCTCGGCGGCTGGTTCCATGGACGCGGCCAACATGCTGAAACCGGCACTGGCACGTGGAGAAATCCAATGCATCGGGGCCACCACCCTCGACGAGTATCGCAAGAACATCGAAAAAGACGGGGCATTGGAACGCCGCTTCCAGAAAGTGCTGGTAGGACCGACCTCACCGGAAGAGACCTTGCAGATTCTCCGGAACATCAAGGATAAATACGAGGAACACCATAACGTGACATATACGGACGAGGCGCTGGAGGCTTGCGTACGCCTGACCGACCGCTATGTGACCGACCGCTATTTCCCCGACAAGGCCATCGACGCTATGGACGAAGCGGGTTCTCGCATCCACCTCACTCACATCTCCGTACCTCAGGAAATTGAGGAGCAGGAACGATTGATTGAGGAAGCGCAGCAACATAAGAATGAGGCCATTCGCTTGCAGAACTTCGAGCTGGCCGCCAGCTTCCGTGACCGTGAAAACCAGTACACGGAGCAATTGGAACGCCTGAAAAATGAATGGAAAGAAAAGTTGAAGGACAACCGGGAAACGGTGGACGCACCACAGATAGAGGAAGTGGTGTCCATGATTTCGGGTGTACCCGTGCAACGTATGGCGCAAGCGGAAGGTGTACGGTTGAAGGGGATGAAGCAGGCATTGCTTTCGAAGGTTATCGGACAGGACAAGGCGGTAGAGACACTGGTAAGAAGTATCCAGCGGAGCCGTGTGGGACTGAAGGACCCGAACAAGCCTATCGGTACGTTCCTTTTCTTAGGACCGACGGGTGTAGGAAAGACGCATCTGGCGAAAGAGCTTGCCAAGAACATGTTCGGTACTACCGACGCCATTATCCGTATCGATATGAGCGAATACATGGAGAAATTCACCGTGTCACGTCTGATCGGAGCTCCTCCGGGATACGTGGGCTACGAAGAAGGGGGACAACTGACGGAAAAGGTACGCCGTCATCCCTACTCCATCGTATTGCTGGATGAAATCGAGAAGGCCCACTCCGACGTGTTCAACATGTTGTTGCAAGTGATGGACGAAGGCCGGTTGACGGATAGCTTAGGACGGACCGTAGATTTCAAGAATACCATTATCATCATGACGTCCAACATCGGTACACGCCAGTTGAAGGAGTTCGGCAAAGGCATCGGTTTCACGGCACAGACCGGCGAGAACGAGAAAGAACATGCCAATAGCGTGATTCGCAAGGCCTTGAACAAATCGTTCGCTCCCGAATTCATCAACCGCCTGGATGAAATCGTGACCTTCGACCAGCTGGATATTGCTTCACTGGAGAAAATCATCGACATCGAGCTGGCAGGACTCTACAAGCGTATCGAAGGTTGTGGCTACCATCTCCTGCTCGACCAGGAGGCCAAGCGTTTCGTGGCAGAAAAAGGCTACGACGTACAGTTCGGTGCCCGCCCGTTGAAACGCTCCATCCAGAACCACCTGGAAGACGGACTGGCAGAGCTGATTATCAACGAAGAACCGCAGGCGGGCGATACCTTGCATGTGTACATGAACGCCCAAGGTGACGGAGTAGAAATGAAAGTAGAAAAAGCATAACGGAATTCTGACAGAATTTCGGTATACAGACAAAATGTCAGGTACAAACGTATCTGGCATTTTTTTTTTGTGTAAGGACTGGAAAAAATTTATTCGAACAATCATAAAAAACAAAGAGATATGCAAAAAGGTAATATCGGGGTTACAACAGAAAACATATTCCCCATCATAAAGAAGTTCTTGTATAGCGACCATGAAATTTTCCTCCGTGAACTGGTTTCCAATGCGGTGGATGCAACTCAGAAATTGAAGACACTGGCCGCTACGGGCGATTTTAAAGGTGAACTGGGCGATTTGACGGTACGTGTAAAAGTGGACAAGGAAAACGGTACCATCACCATCAGCGACCGTGGTCTGGGTATGACGGCCGAAGAAATCGACAAGTATATCAACCAGATTGCCTTCTCAGGAGCAAATGACTTCCTGGAAAAATACAAGGACGATGCCAATGCCATCATCGGTCACTTCGGTCTGGGATTCTACTCAGCCTTCATGGTAGCCAAGACGGTAGATATCGTAACTCTTTCATATTCATATAAGGAAGGTGCCAAAGCCGTGAAATGGAGTTGCGACGGAAGTCCTGAGTTTACCCTTGAAGAAACAGAACGTAGCGACCGTGGAACCGACATCATCCTGCACGTGGATGAAGATTGCAAGGAATTCCTGGAAGAATCTCGCTTGCAGGGCTTGCTCACCAAGTATTGTCACTTCCTGGCCGTACCGGTAGCCTTTGGCAAAAAGAAGGAATGGAAAGACGGCAAGCAGGTAGAAACGGATGAAGACAACCTGATTAACGACACTTGTCCTATCTGGACCAAGAAACCGTCGGACTTGAAGGAAGAGGATTACAAGAAATTCTACCGCGACCTGTATCCGATGGCCGACGAACCGTTGTTCTGGATTCACCTGAATGTAGACTATCCGTTCAACCTGACCGGTGTGCTCTACTTCCCGAAGATCAAGAGCAACATCGACTTGCAACGTAACAAAATTCAGTTGTATTGCAACCAGGTATATGTGACCGACTCAGTAGAAGGTATCGTGCCCGACTTCCTGACCTTGCTTCACGGTGTCATCGATTCTCCGGATATTCCGTTGAACGTATCTCGTTCTTACTTGCAGAGCGATTCGAACGTGAAGAAGATTTCTACTTACATCACGAAGAAGGTATCCGACCGCTTACAATCTATCTTCAAGAACGACCGTAAGGAATTTGAAGAGAAATGGGACGACCTGAAGATTTTCATCAACTACGGTATGCTGACTCAGGAAGATTTCTATGAAAAGGCTTCCAAGTTTGCTTTGTTCAAGGATACAGACAACAAATATTACACCTTCGAAGAATACCAGACACTGATCAAGGATAATCAGACCGACAAGAACGGCAGCCTGATTTACCTCTATGCCAACAACCTGGACGAACAGTACACTTACATCGATGCGGCCAAGAACAAAGGCTACAACGTATTGCTCATGGACGGCCAGCTGGACGTACCGATGATCAACATGCTGGAACAGAAGTTCGAAAAGAGTCACTTCACCCGTGTGGATAGCGACATCGTAGACCGCCTGATTGTGAAGGAAGGCCAGAAGGGTGAAGAACTTCCGCACGACAAACAAGAAGTGCTCAGTTCTTTGTTCAAGGGACAGATGCCGAAGGTAAAGAAAACAGAATTCCACGTAGAAGCACACGCACTGGGCGAAAACAATGCGCCGATTGTCATCACACAGGCTGAATACATGCGCCGTATGAAAGACATGGCCAGCATCCAGCCGGGCATGAGTTTCTATGGTGAAATGCCCGATATGTTCAACCTGGTATTGAATAGCGACCACCGCCTGATCAAGCAGGTATTGAGCGATGCCGAAACAGCTTGTGCGGAAAAACTCGTACCAGTAGAATCTGAAATCGCCATGCTGACTCTCCGTCGTAACGAACTCCAGAAAGCACAGGAAGGAAGAAAGATGAAGAAATCCCGACTGCCGAAAAAGACGAACTGAGTGAGGTAGAAAAGAAGATTGAAGCGCAAAAGACCGAAAGGAAAACATCCTGAACGGTTATGCTGTCGGCAACAAAGTGGTTCACCAGCTTATCGACCTGGCCTTGTTGCAAAACAACATGCTGAAGGGTGAAGCCCTGACCAACTTTGTAAAACGAAGCGTGGAAATGATCTGATTTTCCCCCATAAAATAAGGAAAGCCATTCTTGCAGGTATGCAGGAATGGCTTTTTTTTGTGCTTTTTATGCCCGTGGATAGAAGATAATTTGTACATTTGCCCAGAAACACGCAAGCAGACAACCATGGAAAACAAAACCGAATTGATATTAATCCGCATCAGCGGAGTGGACCGACCGGGACTGACCGCATCGGTGACTGCCATCTTGTCTAAATATCAGGTAGACATTATGGACATCGGACAAGCTGACATTCACAGTACCTTGTCACTGGGTATTCTTTTCAAATGTTCCGATCAGGATTCCGGAAATATCATGAAGGAATTGCTTTTCAAGGCTTCTGACTTGGGTATCAATATCCGCTTCTATCCTATCAGCGACGAAGAGTATGAAACGTGGGTAAACCTGCAAGGAAAGAACCGCTACATTCTGACGCTATTGGGCAGAAAACTTACGGCACAACAGATTGCCGGTGCTACCAAGCTTTTAGCAGAGCAACAACTGAACATCGACGGTATCCGTCGTCTGACCGGACGTATTCCCCTGGACGAGAAAAAGGCAAACGTGAGAGCCTGCATCGAATTTTCGGTGAGAGGTACTCCCAAAGACCGTGAAGAGCTACAAAGCCAGCTCATGCAGCTCAGTGCTTCACTGGGCATGGACTTCTCTTTCCAGCAAGACAATATGTACCGCCGTATGCGCCGACTCATCTGCTTTGATATGGATTCCACCCTCATTGAAACGGAGGTCATCGACGAACTGGCCATACGGGCCGGTGTGGGCGACCAAGTGAAAGCCATCACGGAAAGAGCCATGCGTGGCGAAATCGACTTCTGCGAAAGTTTCAAGGAACGGGTAGCCCTGCTCAAGGGACTGGATGAAAGCGTGATGCGCGACATTGCCGAACACCTCCCAATTACCGAAGGAGTGGAACGTCTGATGTTCGTCCTCAAACGCTACGGATACAAGATTGCCATTTTGTCGGGAGGTTTCACGTATTTCGGCAACTACCTGAAAGAGAAATTCGGCATTGACTATGTCTATGCCAACCAGCTGGAAATCGTGGATGGCAAGCTAACCGGCCGCTATTTAGGTGACATCGTAGACGGAAAACGAAAGGCGGAATTGCTCCGCCTGCTGGCACAGGTAGAAAACGTGGACATCGCACAGACAATTGCCGTGGGCGATGGAGCCAACGACCTGCCCATGCTTTCTACGGCAGGACTGGGAATCGCCTTCCATGCCAAACCGAAGGTCGTGGCTAATGCGCAACAGGCCATCAATACCATCGGACTGGATGGCGTGTTGTATTTTTAGGATTCAAGGATTCCTATCTGGACGAACGCGGCAAATTATAATGACAAGATAACATTACTATATGAAGTTTTCGGAACTGAACTTAGAAGATAGCGTCCTCGATGCCTTGGACGCAATGAATTTCCAGGAATGTACGCCCGTGCAGGAACATACCATCCCTGTCATCCTGGAAGGGAAAGACCTGATTGGCGTGGCCCAGACAGGTACGGGAAAAACGGCGGCCTACCTGCTTCCGGTGTTGAACCAGTTGAGCAAGGGAGGTTATCCAGAGGATGCCATCAATTGTATCATCATGTCGCCCACCCGCGAACTGGCCATGCAGATTGACCAGCAGATGGAGGGTTTCTCCTATTTCATGCCGGTGTCAAGCGTGGCGGTGTATGGAGGAAACGACGGTATCCGTTTTGAGCAGGAAAAGAAAGGGCTGACTTTGGGAGCGGATGTAGTAATCGCTACTCCGGGACGCTGATCAGCCACTTAAGCTTAGGTTATGTGGACTTGTCGAAAGTATCTTTCTTCATCCTCGACGAAGCAGACCGCATGCTCGATATGGGATTCTCGGACGACATCATGCAGATTGTCAAGTATCTTCCCAAGGAACGGCAGACCATTATGTTCTCCGCCACCATGCCGACCAAAATCCAGCAACTGGCCAAGACCATTCTTCACGACCCGGTGGAAGTGAAACTGGCCGTATCCAAGCCGGCGGAAAAAATCATTCAAGCCGCTTACATCTGCTACGAGGCACAGAAACTGGGCATCATCCAGTCGCTGTTCCAGTCCCAGCAACCGGAGCGTGTCATCATCTTTGCCTCTTCCAAGCTGAAGGTGAAAGAAGTGACCAAGGCCCTGAAACGCATGAAGCTGAACGTGGGCGAAATGCACTCCGACCTGGAGCAAAGCCAGCGCGAAGAAATCATGCATGAGTTCCGCAACCGCCGCATCGACATCCTGGTGGCTACCGACATCGTGGCCCGTGGGATCGACATCGACGACATCCGCCTGGTCATCAACTACGACGTGCCGCATGATAGCGAGGACTACGTACACCGCATCGGACGTACGGCCCGTGCCAACAACGACGGATGCGCCATCACTTTTGTAAGTGAAACCGAACAGACCCGTTTCAAGCAAATCGAAACATTCTTAGGAAAAGATATTTACAAACTCCCCGTACCTGAAGAACTGGGCGAAGGTCCGGTATATGCTCCCCGCACTTCCAGAAAAGAAGGAGGCAAACAGGTGAAGAATTTCTCCCGCAACAAAAAAGGCGGATGGAAAAAGAAAGGGGGAAACCATGCGAAAAAGCAGGGAGAAGAACGGTCAAGAACTAAACATAAAATTTCCTGTTTTTAGTCTCAATTATACTAATTCATGAGACTAAAAGCAGGAAATTTTTACTTTAGAAATCCTTTTTTCAAAGCACTCGCTTAACCTATTATTAATTACATATCTAATTTTATAAATCTATTCTCTAGAAGCTTTTGCATTCCATACTAACAATGCACAAATAACAGATAAAAGCGCTGCACCTATCCAAAAATAATTTATAGCCGTAAAATCATAAACATCTTGACCATCTACGATAGTCTTATTTCCTTCTATCAATATTCCACTCATTACATCTTGAATTCCAGCACCTACATAACTAGCTATACCAACTACGCCGAGGGCCGCACCAGAGGCATTTCTTGGTGCTATATCCACAGCCATTAACCCTCCAAGGAAACAAAGAAGTACACCTATCCCAAGGCCAAACATTATCATTGCAATAACATCCAGCCAGTAATGTACACCAGGAACTAACAAAAATATAGATAAAGCACCAACATTAAGTAACCCAAATATCAATGCTGGAATATTTCTTCTCCCATTAAACAACTTATCTGAGATATAACCAGAGAAAGCTGTTCCAACTATACCACATACAGAATTAACTGATATAATAAAACTTGCATCAAGTGTACTATAACCTTTTTGTGCTTCAAGATAAAAAACTCCCCAACTATTAACTGCATAACGACTAATATACATAAAAGCACTTGATAAAGCTAATATCCATATAGCAGGCATTAATAGAACTTGCTTTTGAGCCTCATTATAATCCGCTGTATTTTCAGTAGTTTGAACTTTCTTAATATTAGAAGGAAGTCCCTTACTCTCTGGAGAGTCATGAAAAAAAAATTCCATATAATCAAAGTACCTAATAAACCAAGCAGACCAGCACCCCAAAATCCATATCTCCAACCTAATGCAGATACAATTGAAGCTACTATAATAAAAGTAAGCGCCTCACCTATATTATGACTAGCAGACCAAAACCATAAAAAGAGCCTCGTTCTTTATCATCAAACCAGCGAGAAAGCCCTACAACACAAGATGCAGCCCCCATTGACTGAAACCAACCACTTATACCCCAAAGTACGGCAAAAAGAATAAAAGAGTTTGTAAAACCAAGAGCTAAATTTACAAGAGAAGTTATCAATAGTCCCGTTGACATAAATCTATTGATATTACTTCTATCAGCCATAAAACCTTGGTAATTTTCCTAATTGCATAAGTAAAAAATAAATACAGAACCTATTAATACCCAGCTCTGTTTCTGAGAATATTCCTTCCTCTACAATTGGCTTTTCACAACATTTAAACTTAATCTACATACATAATACATACCATAGCCAAATGTTGCTGAAAGAAAAGTTGACCATTTGTAAATCCGCATCTTCTTTTTATTTCTTCAGACGAACTATAATTACAAGACTTTGGTGTTGAGACTCTATAAAAGTCTATTACTGATTTAATATCATATTTATTCCAATTCTTTAATAAATAATATCTTAAATCACTGCCAGGAATGTAATTTAAAACTTCCATTCCTAACCGCTGTGCTGTATAGCAGTTTTTTAATGAATCGTCTACAAACAATGTTTCATTCACGTCTATTCCGCTATCTTCAATAACCATTTTAAATATTCGTTCATCAGGCTTTGAGGAATGAAGCATATATGACAAATACACTCCATCAAATATATCGTTTACATTTAATCCATTATAACTAAAAACTGTTCCAGAATATCTATTCCAGTGTATAGAGTTTGTATTACTAAGAAGATACAAATTGTATTTTCTTTTTAAAGAAACCAATAATTCAAGTTTATAAAGAGGTACTTTTCCAAGCATTGAATTCCATATAAAATCAATTTCCTCATCTGTAAGGTTTGAAGATGAACATAAAACGAAAATTCATTTCTAAATTGTTTATCCGAAATCACACCCATTTCATGCTCGAGAAAAAAACCAGCTTTATGAGTACTATTAACTTCTCTATTTGTAAACTTCACACCTACTTTTTTACACTCTTCTATAAAAGTTTTCAGGCCTGACATCAAATCAACACATTTCCCCAATCGAAAATAATATTTT
>ENA-OQAL01000176-OQAL01000176.1-human-gut-metagenome-genome-assembly--contig:-NODE-176-length-16702-cov-4.054781_pt1 | contig 16702 bp, 13 predicted proteins | sample MGYA00242491_ERZ504519 | MGnify/ENA primary metagenome ERZ504519 (study PRJEB26092, sample SAMD00036260) | human gut metagenome | host: Homo sapiens | study: EMG produced TPA metagenomics assembly of... | reverse complement strand
CTTCTGTTGTTCGACAAGCACAACTTTTAGTCTGTTTAAATTAGCCATGAAGTAAAATGTTTTAATCCAAAGGCAAATTTATATAAATTGCCTGATAGTATAAGTAACTTCCAATAAAATTATATTATAGGAAGTTGTACAATTAAAATATGACATTGTTTTTTAATTATTTCTTTCTCCCTTCTCTCTTTTACCCTTTCCTGTCCTGGCATTTTTTTAGCCAACACACTTCCTCCTGCAGGAAAATATATAGGAAAAACTTTATACAAGAAACTTACAATATCATTACGCTTCTTACCCATGTTGAAAAAGCAGAACAAACAAAATACATAAGGTCTTGCTGACTACATGTATCTTTTTGCTGAATAGATATTGATGGAGCGATTATCAAGTCATGTTCTGCAAATGCGCAGGCACAGGCAAGAATAGCTTTCTGCTCTTCCTCAGTAAATACTTTGATTTTTTCTGTTAACCATTCAAGTTCTCCTTTGAGAAGTGATTTTTGCTTTTCATTTTGATGTTTTAATAGAGCATTTACATTTTTTTTGTTGCTTTTCTGTCAAGGCATTTTCTAATGCTTGATTTTTTGTTTAAGAAGATTGAATTTCAGCAAACCTGCAATGTACATACAAAAATATCCCACCGCAATATCGAATATTAAAATAAGCAGGTATTCTTCACTTGAAATTTGCGTAAACTTAGTCAAATATTCATTGATAGGAATAACGGCAAATAGCATGATGATGGCTATTGCATAAAGCACTATATATCGAGTTTTATGTTTTACTTGCTGTAAAGAAGCAAACAAAAAAAAAGCGATTACCAAAATGGCAACTATAACACAGAGTGGTATAAGATATATTCCCATAGGTCTATTCTTCTGCTTTAGGATTAATTACAATACGCCAATAGCCACCATGATCTGCTCCCTCTCTGACAAGCAATCCTTTGGCTTTTAGATTTGCAATCTGCATTTCAATGGCTCGTTTACTGACTCCTATTTTTTCCGCCATCTTATCTTGAGATATAGAGCCATCTGATATTACAAGGTCAAGAATGCTTTGTGCAGTCCGTCCCAATCGTTTTTGTTTCACCGAAGAATTTTGCAAATCACCGAAGGTTTTCACCGAAGATTTCTGTAAATCACCGAAAGTTTTCACCGAAGATTCTTCATCGATAGAGTACTTTTCGAAGCTACTATTTACTCTGTTGGCAACTTCTTCTATAGGTATCCTTCCGTTCTCTCCCCAATTCAAATTATAGAATGTGGTATAGAAAGAAATTGCTTCCGTTTGATATTGTGGTTCTTTGCCCGGCAGGAAATTAGGCAGTTTCTCCGTAAGTTCCCGCATTTTCCTTAAGCCCGAACCGCGTTTCTCCATATAGTCCAATTGAGTAAACATATCCGCAATAACTGGATTACGGCGCATGGACGGCACTTTGTATATGTCTCGGTCTTGAATTTGTGTGCCATCAAGCATTGCTCCTGGTGATACCAATTCTACTCGGTCATCATAGATGTCAATATGTACTTCACCACCCATAACTGTGTAATCTCTATGGATAAGATGGTTTACCAACCCTTCAAAGATAGCACGGTCGGAATAGTCGGGGAGATTCAGGCGATAGTTCGGCATCTTCACCCATCCACTCATGGTATAGTTCTTGATGAAGTCCATACCATATTTCAAAAGCAATACGAGATTTGCCCGATGTTCTACGGAACTGATAGCATCGTCTTTATAAAGTCCTGTCCAACGTGTGCAGAAAATTCGTGATTGGAATACAGTGCAATTATCCACAAACAGCAATCCGGCATTGGTCAGTTTACCGTCAGATGTGACAAGTCCGAATGACTCCAAATACTTATCGTTCCATTCCTGATGGGTTTGTTCGAGGAAAGTGTTGGCAAGGATAACGAAAGAATGTTTGTTGGCATCCACTTGTGTAGGCAGCGAATCCCAAGTCATGTGCGTACCCTTTAATACCAATGAAAGAAGTTGTTGCGAATTGCACTCCACACTTTCATTACCAACTCTTGTATAAGCTGTACGTGTTCCGTCTTGATAATAATAATATGGTGTCAGCGTTCCTGCCTTTACTCTTACTTCAAGCAAGGCACGTCCTTCGTGTTCGATCGGGATAAGTTGTACGTCAGGTACCGGGTCAAGTCTTGCCTTTATCATTTCACTGATAAAGTCGGCATCTGCTTGTGGATTCTCCAAGCCTACAATCATTCCGTCATCGTTTACTCCATAGAATAGGCTGCCACCGTCCGTATTGGCAAAAGCCGACACAGATTTAAGCCATGACTTTACCTTCTTACGTTCCAGCATTTCCTTGAAATCGTAAGACGAGCATTCCGCTATCAATGTATTGTTATGAATTTGCATCGTTTTCTTTTTGTTGTTTGGGGATAAAGCCCAAGTTCTATATACAAAGGTAAGGATAAAACCGGATATTATGTTAAAATTGCCCCATTAATTTGATTATTATGTGTTTATATCACGATATTTATCAAATAAATCTGTACTTTTGCAGTAAAGAGTTGTGGTTGCTTATGGATGCTTATTTTCGGGTTTCCGCTATATTTGCAACACGTTCACGCAAGTTGCTCATACAGAGATACTGTTGATTTTGAGGAAGTAAAATAATCTGTAACAAATAGATAGAAGAGATTCCGTATAATCCGAAAGGGTTATACGGAATTTTTTTATGCTTTGATACTTAGTATATATTGCTAAAATGACAAATAAAAAAGTGTAGTCTTCATACTTTGTGGGATTTTCTATATTTGTACAGATTAGCTTGAAGGAACCGCGAACAAGAATGTTTCCAGCTGTACAATCTGGAGATGCAGTCTAATTATATTATACCATGAAAAGAAAGTTTATATTTATATCTGTTTTGTTGCTTTGTTTTAGTACTATTTGCTTCGGTGCATGCATAGATGAAATTAAAATGTTCTATACGAGCTATATGACGAATATTTTAAATGTGGATTCAACCAATGAAATACTGTGCAAGAAGTATTTAACTGAAGAATTGGCTGCTAAACTCCAAAGAATGCGTAATGCCACGGGAGGAGATCCGATTATACGGGCGCAGGATATGAATTCAGATGCAATTAAGACATTAAATGTAAGAGAAATTGCAGACGATTGGTATATGGTAAGCTATCTTTGGAATGAAAAAGATAGTGCTAGTCTGGTGGAGATTCCATTAAAAGTGGGGTGTGTGAATGAAAAATGTAAGATAGTATATATTACCCCTATTGAAAATGGTAGTCAATATGGAAATGAGTGGTTGACCGGTTTTGAAAATACAGCTTCATATAAAATAGATAGTTCGTCGGGAGAATCATTGGTCGAAAGTTTTTATAAACTTTACGTGGCTACCTATTGCAGCATGTGTAGCGATTTGAATTCCAAGTTGCAGTCTTTTCGCTTGTCTCATCTGTCTCACACAGCTTTAGAACAATTCAAGAAGGTAGAATTAGAAAATCTACAGGATGGCTTCGGGGGCTATGACCTTTTGATTACGAATTTTGATTTCGACAGTATGTGGTTTTACAGTCTGAAGGTTGTTCCGTTGGAGCCTGATAATTATCAGGTTACTTATCAGGCCGGGAAGTATACGCATCAAATAAATATTCAAGTTGCATACCGGGACGGTAGATATTGGATTAATGCCATCACTGGAGTTCGATAAGTATTCATACCGTTATTTCTTCTTGCTCAGTTCTGCCCGTATACGACTGAGCGACTGAGGTGTGATAAATAAATAAGAAGCGATGTGCTTCAGCGGTACGTGCTGCAATAATTCCGGATTTTGCTCCAGGAGTGTCAGGTAACGCTGTTTGGCTTGTGCAGCACCTCCGTTTATCATCCAGTTTTCCATGTCCAGAAACTGGCGTTCAAAGATGACTCTTCCGATGTTGGCGAACAAGACGGAAGAAGAGAAAAAAGTCTCCAGCTTGCTTTTAGAAATACGATAGACACGGCTGTCGCTCATGGCTTCGATGGAAACCAGAGAAGGAAGTCCGGCCACATATCCCCAGGAGGAAAAGATACTGTCACCTTGAAAGGCAAACCAGAGCGAAATGTCCACTCCGTCGCGCAGATAATGTCCTCTCCAGATGCCGTCGGCTACTAGATAGAAGGAAGAGTTACGCTCTCCCTCCCGTACGATATGTTCCCCTTTCCGGTAGGTTAGCAGTTCCATCTGTTCCAGCAGCTTTTCGGCTTCCGGCTGTGCCAGTCCGTATTTTTCACGAAGTATCTCAATAAAAGCTTTCATACTTTTCTGCGTTTATGCAGGCACAAAGGTAATAAATCTTTAGCTTCGTTTTCTGCGACAATAGATGGTAATGACAAAAAGAAAGGTCAGCAGTTCGGAAACGGGGACAGCCAGCCAGATTCCCGGTACTCCCCACAGGATGGGCATCAGCCAGAAACAGAACAGGATGAGGATAAAACCACGCAGCAGGGTGATGGCCATGGCCGGACGGTCGCGTTCCACACTCTGGAAATAGCCGATGGATACAATGTTGATGCCGAAGCACACGAAGCCGGAAGCAAACAGGGGAAGTCCTTTGACGGCCAGGTCGTGTGCCGGATAGGAACTGTCGATAAACCACGAGGTGATTTGAGCGGAGAACAGGGTTGTAACGGCAAATACCACGACACCGCAGGAGATGGCGGTCAGCAGGGCCAGGAGAAAGGCTGCCCGTACGCGCTCCGGATTTCCGGCACCGAAGTTGTAGCTGAGAATGGGCTGTGCCGACTGGGCAATGGCATTGTATACCATAAAAATGATGGGGAAGAAGTAGCAGGCGATGCTGTAGGCAGCTACTCCGTCTTCACCCAGGTAGTGAATGAATACGTAGTTGCCGGTAAACATCATAGTGGCAATGGCTGCTTCACAGAGGAAACTGGACAATCCCAGTTTGCACATATAGCCCGTGTTGCGGAGGGTGAGACGCAGACTCTTGGATGATAATTTCACTTTGCACAAGTGCAGTACCCGGTGCGGCTGCATCAGGTAAATCAGAATCATCAGGGCGCCTACGATGTATCCCAGGCTGGTAGCTAAGGCCGCACCGAACATTCCCCATTTGAAAACGAAAATAAACAGATAGTCCAGTCCAATATTCAGCAGGGCCGGTATGATGTTGCACACCATGGCATAATTGGGCGAGCCGTCCAGTCGCACGAAGAACATGCCGGAACTCAGCAGGGCACTGAAGACCAGGAAGGGGACAAACCAGTGCATGTATTCCGTGGCGAGAGGCAGCAGACGGGGAGAGCTTCCCAGCAGCAAGGCAATTTTCTCCACGTTGCAGAGGATGACTGCGGCGTAGGCGATGAGCAATAAGGAGGAAACCACTACTGCTTGCGTAATATTGATGCGGGCGACCTTTACCTTTCCTTGCGACAGGTGAATGGAGGCTACAACCGATGCACCGATACCGAACATCAGCGCCACTCCCGTATTGATGAGAAAAAGCGGAGCCGTAATGTTGACGGCAGCCAGGGCGTCACTGCCGATACCTTTTCCCACAAAAATGCCGTCGGTAATGATGAAGATGGCCGAGAAAATCATTCCCAGCACCGTAGGGATAAGTAATTTCCGGAATAATTTCGGAATGTCCATACTTCCGAAGTCAATACTGTCTTTCATGTCTTTTCTCTGTTTTTGAATTTGGCTGCGAAGGTAAGCCAATTCTTATACTAAAAATATACAAATGGTAATAAATCATTTTTTAGCCTCTTCCTGCAAATGCACCGAAAAAGGTTTGGGTGGCCGGTTTCTACGCTTCAGTCACTTCAGGCGCGGCTTGGGAATAATTCCCGTGAAAGGGGACGATGGGGCCTGCTATCTTTGTGGCGTAGAATGATAATATTGTAGAAGAATGAAAACAGAGATTTTATTTCTTGCAGGGATGTGCTTGTGCGCATGCAGCCGTACGCCACAGGAACAGACTTCTTTTCCCAGCGTGAAGGTGGTTCATGCCGAAGTCATGGAGGCTCCCTCTTCACGGTGCTATACGTTTATTTCGCAGCCTTACCGCTTGTCTGAATTATCTTTTCGGGTGGGAGGGCCTGTGCATGCATTTGATGTGCAGCAGGGACAGTTTTTCCGGAAGGGACAACTGATTGCGGCCATTGATGAACGTGATTTTGTTATCCAGAAGCAGCGCACGGAGGCATTGTATCGTCAGGCGGAGGTTGATTATGCCCGTATATCCAGCTTGTATGAGGCTGTCTCAAAATAGAGAAATTGGACAGACATACTTATAATTTATAAGTTATAGTATTAAAATCTCCTGCTTTTAGCCATATCATTAGAGTAAACTAAGGCTGAAACAGGAGATTTTTTATTTCTAAGTTTCAATCTGTAATATTTTTACTTTTGCAATTCTATTTTGAGACAGCCTCATGAATTATGAGCAGGCAAAGGCAAACTATGAACGCACCAAAGCGGATTATGAAGCGGCAGTCAACGCGTGGGAAGACAGCCGTCTGTATGCGCCTTTCGACGGTTATGTGCAGCAGGCGCATATCGAGCGCTACCAGGATGTGAAACCGTCGGTTCCGGTGGTGACGTTTATCGACCTTTCACGCATCAAGGTAGAAGCCTACGTGCCCGAGGATATGGCGTTGCAGATGCGGCAAAAAGATTCTGTGGCGTGTGTGGTCCGCTTCAATGCACTTCCTGACAGGGAATTTGTGCCTTCTGAATATTTCCTGACGCAGCGTATGTCGCTGGCAGCCATTATCATTGCCATGGGTATGCTGGTGGACAATGCCATTGTGGTGTACGATGCCGCACTGGTGAACATGCAGCGGGGCATGCGGAAAAGAAAAGCCATACTGGATGCCGTGTCGGGCACTTCCATGCCGCTGTTGGGAGCGACCCTGATTGCGGTACTGACCTTTCTTCCCGGTCTACCTGTCGCCGCATATCACTGGTGAATCCTGTCTTCACTGTTCATTGTCATTGCGGTATCTCTTTTGCTGAGCTGGGTACTGGCCATTACGCAGAATGTATTCTTCGTGCAGGAGTTTGTGTCGTCGTCCGCGTCCGGATGAGCTGAAGGGCGAATTGTTCAGCGGCCGTGCATACGACCTGTTCCGGCAGGCATTGAGATGGACTATACAGAGTACGCTATGTGGTTTTAGGAGCGATGGTGCTGTTGCTGGTCATTGCCGGATGGGGATTCCGCTTTATTCCGCAGCAGTTTATGCCCTTGCTCAACAAGCAGTATTTTTCGGTCGACGTCTGGTTACCCGAGGGTACACGTATAGAAGAAAGTGACCGTCAGATGACGGAGATGACAGCCTATCTGAATTCGTTGGAAGGAGTGAAAAAGGTGTCGTCGTTTGTCGGGCAGACGCCGCCCCGTTATTACCTGGCCAATGCGGCTTATGGTCCGCAGCCTAATTATGCGCAATGCCTGGTAGAAGCTGACACGCCGGAGAAGTCACGTGAGCTTCAGGCTATGTTGTACGACCGTTTGCCGGAAATGTTTCCGGACGCGCTGGTTCGTGTGAACAGTTTCGAGATAAACTCCATTCCGCAGGCCTTGATTGAGGCACGCTTCTGCGGAGATGATCCGGAGGTACTCGATTCTTTGACCAACCTGGCGCTGGAAATCATGCGGAAGAATCCCAAGGTGCTGAATGCCCGCAATGAGTGGGGAAACATGGCACTGATGATTAAGGCCGATTATGATCCGGTAAAGGCCGGAAGGCTGAATGTGGGACGGCATGACATGATGAATGCCGTGAAAGCCGTCAATGACGGTACGGCTGTAGGGGTATATCGTGACCGCGACAAGAAAGTGCCGGTGTTGCTGCATACGGATGTCAAAGGTTCCTGGGACATGGAAAGCGTGGAGGATTTGCCGATATGGAACGGGCGTAATTCTGCTCCGCTGGGGCAGGTGGCCAACAGCATCGGACTGGCATGGGAATATCCCCTTGTGCGCACGTACGACCGGAAGCTTTCCATGGCTGCCCAGTGCGATGTAAAGCGAGGACATACCATGAAAGAAGTTCACTCTGAAATCCGGGAAGAGATTGAGCGCATTCGTCTTCCGGAAGGATATACCTTCTTCTGGGACTCACAGTACAAGGACCAGAAAGAAGCCATGGCTGCACTGACTAAGTATTTCCCGCTGGCACTTATCATGTTGCTGGTCATTCTGGTCATGCTGTTTGGCAACTTTCGTCAGCCCTTGATTATTTTCCTCATTCTACCCTTGTCTTTGATAGGGATGGTCTTTGGTCTGTGGGTCACCGGATTTCAGTTTGGCTTTTTCTGTATCGCAGGCTGGCTGGGATTGCTGGGAATGATTATCAAGAATGTGATTGTGCTGCTCGACGAGGTAAATATTCAGCAGAAGGCCGGTGTGGAGCCTTATACGGCTGTGATAGAGGCCACGGTTTCCAGAGCCCGTCCGGTATTGATGGCGGCCCTGACCACGGTGTTCGGACTTTCCTTTGCCACCCTTCTGACACTGTTTGTCACTCCGGCCTTGTACACGGTTTTCTATAAAATATCCAAACGGGGTGAATAAAAAGAAGAAATGTGTGGCCCAATAAAAAATGTTTCTCTAATTTTATAACTATATTGAGATGAATAGAAGAATGATGATGTGCTGCATGCTGGGACTGGAGCTGGGAGTCCATGCCCAGGAGAGTGTATTCTTGCAGCAGTATCGTGAAAAGGTGAAGGCCTATTTTCTTCCTTCGCTGAGCGGAAATGCCAATGCCAGTTACACGGGTAACCCGCTGGAACTCTACAGGGAACTTCCGTCCATAGAACTCCGCTGTATTTTCAGGGGCGTGACACCAAGTACGGGGCTTCCGTGACTTTGTTGCAGCCGGTCTACTCGGGAGGGGCACTGAAAGCCGGACTGGAGAAATCCCGAAAGGAAAAGGAGAGTGCCTTGTACGAAGAAAAGCGGGTGACGAACGACGTGCTGTATCAGGCAGACCAGTATTACTGGAATAAGGTGGCCAAGGCGGCAACGAGTGAGCAGCTGGACGGGCGTGTCTTTTTCCGGGTGAACCGCCAGTTTATCCTCTCGCCGATTCCATACGCAATATTCAGCACTACTTCAACGGAAAGGCCGTGGTGAGTGTATGGCCGGCGTATGATGGTACGATACAAATTAGCCGTGAACGGATGATTCTTTTGAAAATGTGGTTAAATAGCTGATTCTTTGTGCTTTATAAATCTGTTGGGATAGGTTGAAAAAACGCCTTTGCGTTTTGATTCAGAACGCCTTGCGTTTGAAGTAAAACGTAAGGCCGTTTCAGATAAAATGTACTTGTGTTTGGTTTGAAACGCAAGTGCGTTTTCTTAGTGCTTGATTTAAGGCAAAAATATTGCTCGAATTACCTTATTTAACGGGATGATTTTCTTTCGTTTCGTGACTTTCGTGTACTTTTGCACGCTTATTAAGATTTTAAGGATAACGAGAGGAAATTATGGCACAGTCTAAAGAGATGACATCAGGGCCGAGTCTGCCGCTGATTCTGAATTTTACTTTTCCATTGTTGCTGGGCAACCTGCTCCAGCAGACGTATTCGCTGGTGGATGCGGCTATTGTCGGAAAGTTCTTGGGTATCAATGCGCTGGCTTCTGTTGGTGCCAGTACGTCGGTCGCTTTTTGATTTATGGTTCTGCAACGGGTGTTGCGGAGGTTTCGGCATTCCGGTGGCACAGAAGTTCGGAGCTCGCGATTATGTGACGATGCGGCGCTATGTATCGGTCAGTCTGAAGCTGGCGGCGGTGATGTCGGTCGCGGTAGCCATTGTCACCAGTCTGCTTTGCGGATTTATCCTGCGTTCCATGCGCACACCGGAGAATATCTTTGAAGGGGCTTACCTCTATCTGCTGATTACCTTTATCGGTGTGCCGTGTACGTTCTTCTATAATTTATTGTCCAGCATCATCCGTGCGCTGGGCGACAGCAAGACCCCGTTCTGGTTCCTGCTTTTCTCTACTATACTGAACATTGTGCTCGATTTGTTCTGCATCCTTACGTTAGGGTGGGGAGTGGCCGGAGCAGCCATTGCTACGGTCTTCTCGCAGGGGTTGTCGGCCTTGCTGTGTTACATCTATATGTACCGCAAGTTTGACATCCTGAAAACCGAGCCTGCCGACCGTCGTTTCCGTAGCGACCTGGCCCGTCAGTTGCTGTACATCGGGGTACCGATGGGATTGCAGTTTTCCATTACGGCCATCGGCAGCATCATGTTGCAAAGTGCGAACAATGCGCTGGGTACGGCCTGTGTGGCAGCTTTCACGGCAGCCATGCGTATCAAGATGTTTGTGATGTGTCCGCTGGATAGCTTGGGAATGGCCATGGCGACCTATTCCGGACAGAATTACGGGGCCGGAAAGCCGGACCGCATCTGGATGGGTATCAAGTCGGCCACGCTGATGATGACCGTCTATGTCATAGCGATTGGTGCCCTGATGTGGGGACTGGCCGAGAAGTTTGCCCTGCTGTTTATCTCACCGGATGAGACCGAGATTATCGACGATACGGCTTTGTTCCTGCACATCAACACTTCTTTCTTCTTCTTGCTGGGTATGCTCAGTATCTTGCGCTATACCATTCAGGGAGCGGGCTACACACGGCTGGCTATGTTCTCCGGTGTGTCGGAAATGGTGGCCCGTGTGCTGGTCAGTCTGATTGCGGTTCCGTTGTGGGGATTCTGGGGCGTATGCTTCGGCGACCCGACAGCCTGGCTGTTTGCCAACCTCTTCCTGATTCCGGCATTTATCTATGTGTACCGCCGTTTGCAACGGATTGTGGTGAAAGAAGGACGGGTGGTGGCTAATTCCTGACAGGCAGCCGCTTCCAGAAGAAAGGGGGTATCAGTCGCCAGAGAGCTACCAGTATACGATAGCGCCAGTCAATCACGACAATGCGTTTCTTTTTCTCCAGGGCACACACAATGTGGCGGGCCACTTTCTCCGTATGCATCAGCATGGGATAGTGTTTGCCGTCGTTCAGGAGCCCGGTGGCTACGAATCCTGGACGGATATCTGTAAACCGGATGGGAAGTTTCTGGATGTGAGCCAGTTGCTCCAGCGCATCGATGTACGTGTTCTGGAAACGTTTGGTGGCAGAATAGGCCGGAGCAGCTCCCAGCCCTTTGGTTCCGGCAATGGAACTGATGACCGCCAGGTGTCCTCCTTTCTGTTGGGCAAAGTAGCGGAAGGCGGCTGTCACCATGCGCACAAATCCGGTGCCGTTGGTCTCCAGCGTGCGGAGTTCGATTTCCGGTGTCAGCTGGTAGTTTTGATGACCGATGCCCGAGCAGTGCAGGTAGAGGTCTATGCCTCCCATTTCTTCAATCAGTTTCAGCAGGCGGTCGGTCGCATCCTCCTGACAGATGTCGATGGCCCGGATGTGGATACGCTCCGGAGCCAGTTGCTGCAGTTCTTTCAGATTCTCTTCACGCCGGCCAGCCAGTCCGAGTATCCATCCTTTCTGGAGCAGTTGCAAGGCCGTTTCTTTTCCGATACCGGAAGTAGCCCCTACGATGAGGGCACGCTGTATAGGTTTTTTTTTTATTCATCAGTTGGTACGTATTTCATAAAGGAATTCCTGCGAAACTGGAACTCCTTCGGTAGGTTCACAATGGATTTTTCCGAAAAGGGGCATCTGCGGCTGGAGCGGCTTCAGCTCTGCCGACAGGTGGTTGCAGAATGCCGTGTAGGAATGGTTGTGCATGCAAGGCCCCGCATCGTCACGGTACACCAGTACGTAATGGTTCAGGGGACGGGCATGCACCAATTGGTTGATTTGCAGAGCCAGGTCGCGTGCTTCTCGCGGAGCGATGCGGTCGAACAGACTGGAGAGGTTGAAAATCACCAGTTCGGTCAGTACGGCATGGGCTTGCCAGAAGGCAGCAGGCACGGCACTCAGGCGGGGATACCAGTTTGCCTGAATGTGCTTGTAGGCTGGTGAACGGAAAAAGGCTTCGGCCGTTTCTCCCATTTCCTGCATGGGATAGATGCCCGTATAGGTCAGGTCTAGATGGGGAAGGGAACGGCATACATCGGCAAAAGCCAGTCCCGAAGCTCCGGCTTCACACGAGAGATCGCAGAACACCACGCGTCCTGATACCTTACGGATGAGGTCGTGCTGCCAGTTGCCGCTTCCGGTAAAGAGGGCCTGGGCAGCGGCATATTGTTTCCGCATATAAAAATAGTTGTAGGCCTGGCAGAAGTCAGATGGGGACATCTCTTCGGGCAGGGTGCGGAAGTCACTCCGGCCGTAGGCAGTGGCTTCACGGTAGTAAGTTTCGTTTTCTTCCAGCTGTGCCGGTGGAGCTATCAATTCCGAGAATATCTGCTTGAAATGCGCTGGCAGGGAATAGGTATCGTCTGCCACTTCCCAGTTCTTCCGGTACGAAGGCAGGGTGAAATCTCCCCGGCAGAACGAGAGGGCATCCGTTTCCAGGTATCCGTTGTGCAGGCGGATGTACTCCATCAGCTTGTAGAAGGTGATGTTGGCCCCGAGGATGTGCGGGTTACCCGTCAGCAGCAGTTGCTTGCGGGCGCGAGTCAGTGCCACATTCAGCTTGCGGTCAATCAGGAAATTGCCCTCCTGAAACGTATTGGCCGTAAGGAAGTTGAGCTGGCTGAAATTCTGTATGGTAAACGAATAGATGATAATGTCGCGCTGGCTGCCCTGGTAGCGTTCCACCGTGTCGATGGAGATGTCCTGCAAAGCAGGCAGCTGGAGGCGCGCAATCTCTTTTCGTATCATGGCAATCTGGTTGCGGTAGGGCACGATGACACCTACCGTCCGGTTCGGGTCGAAACGGGATTCCGTCAGACGGTAAATATGGCCTAACAGAGTGGCTACAATCCGGGCTTCGTTCGGGTTGGTCTTGTCCGAGCAGGTCAGGTGGTCTGGAGCTTCTGCGGGAATGAACACCATTCTGCGTTCCAGCAGCAACTGGTCGATGGTGTCTTGCGGAGTCAGGCCGGCTTCGTAAGGCGTTTCTTCCAACTGATGAGGAAGAGGCACGCTCTCCAGTTGCTCCCGGTAGTAGAACGTCTGGTTCGGGAACTCGGCAATGGCCGGATGCATGCGTCCTTGCTTGTGAAGGATGCTGCGGCAGGTATCCGGACTCGATTTGTAAAGGCGTTCGAACAGCGAGTTGCGGCAATCTTCCAGCCCGATGTTCCGCAGCAGGAGGTCGGTCACGGCAGCTTCTTCCGCACTTTGCTGGGCAATGGCCGGCAACTGTTTGTAGTCGCCCACCAATACGAACTTGTCGATGGCGTTATGCTGCTGATGACGGGCAGACAGGATACCTATCAGGTCGGGTTCCAGAATCTGTGAAGCTTCATCGATGATGGCCAGCTGGAAATGTTTCAGCGTGAACAGGTTGAGGCGGTTATTGATGGCGGTCGTGGTACCCACAAAGATACGTGTGCGTGCCATTTCTGCTGGATGTCGGTCAGTTTGGGACAGTCATCCAGACTGTATTTCAGCAGGTAAGGCACGAAACGCTTGTCGCACGACAACTCGTTGCCGATACGGATGAACGGGGTACGGTCGGCAATGCCGGAATCCGTGAGCATGGCACAGATTTCATCCACCGCCCGGTTGGTGTACGACAACAGCAGGATGGAGGTGTCCGGTTCGCTCAGGCTTCTTCCACCATGAAGCGCAGGGCACACGAGGTCTTTCCGGTGCCCGGAGGACCCACCAGCAGAAAGTAGTCTTTGGCCTGTTTTTCTTTCAGGATGAGTTCGTTGAAACGACCGTAATCGCCGTTCAGTTTGACGCCCTCCAGTTGTGCAGGCGGACGTACGCCGAGCAGCAGTTCTTTCCGGTCGGCCTGTGCGGACAGAAAAGCATACAGCCCGCGGAATCCGTTGTTGGCGGACGTGTCCGAAAATCGTGTTCTACGGCAAACCCCTCTTCTTTGCCGCCGATAATATCTTTATTTTGCTGTCCGTTGCGCAGCACTAAGGTCATACGGTCCGGCTGCAATTCCAGAATGTTTCCCTTCATGAGAATCTGCTTTCTCATGTCCGGTTCTTCCTTATACGCATAGAGAATCACCATGTCGCCCGTGCGGAAGTTGGGCAGGAAGTCTTCGTCCTGTGTCGGAATGTGCAGTTCAATGAGGTCGTATCCTTTGCCGGGGCCGCTGCTTTGTTTCTCCTGGATGGTCAGTCCGGTCAGGATATTGCCCGCCTCCAGTTTTTCGTGCAGCGGGATATGCCAGTTGCCGGCAAATCCGTGAGACGCATCGTTGCTTCCTCCGGTCTTGCTGAGAATCTGTTCCTTTGATATGAACGTGAAAAAACGGTTGAAGTAGGCCCGCTCCAGCGGTGTACAGCGTTTCAGCGTATTGATGGCCGTCTGCAGTTGCGGTTCCTGGTAGTCGTTCCACAGCTTTCCTCCAATCTGCAATTCGTTCAGCAAATCGATGCTCAGTGAGTCTACAATTTCTCCGATGGCTCCATCGCCCAGTCGCATCTCGTTGTGTACGATGTAATTTCGGAGCTTGATGCTCTCCCGGAACAAATTTTCGGCAAAATGTTCTATCAGCAATCCGTCGGCATATTTGGAATAGAGCAGGAAGGTTTGCATATTGGCGGTTTCCTGTCCGAAATTATACATCAGTACGCCTTGGTAGAGCATCATCTGAATGAAATGGTCTTCCTTATGGCGGCGATGGTATTCGTCGCGCTTTCCGGCCTTCTGTTCGATGAGTACCTGGAAGTCTTTCTGCATCATGTCCACACGTCCCTGCAATCCCAGTTTCTCACAAATGAAGGAGGCTTCGAGCAGGGTATTCTTCTTGTTGAAGTTCCGTATGTTATGAGGCAGCACATCGTGAACAAACGAGCGGATGTTCATCATCTGCGCCTGTGCCTGTGCGTGAAAGTCGGCCGGAAGGGAGCAGGTACAGAAGTCGAGGGCCGAAGCGGCGAAGAATTTCTTGATGGTGCGGGGGTAGCTCACCGGCTCCTGCGGCTGCTCGTTGATATAGTCGTCGAGAAACTGGCTGGCCAGGTTACCCATCAGGATGGGGGCCGTATTGGCTCTCGGCTTGATTTTGTTCATGAAATAGTTGAGCGGGTGGTGTCCGTACTCCCGAAAACAGGCGGCCAGCGAACTGATGTCAATCAGGTAATCGGGGTGAATCACAATAAGGTTGGGAATGTAGTGATTTTCCTCGTCCACACGCACATCGAGCAGGTTCAGCGGCAGATTTTCTGAAAGCAGGTCTTTCAGATAGAGCAGGTCGCCGTCATACCCACCTTTGGCATAGTTGATGATGATGAACGGGTCGGTTTCGCTGTCGGTCGCTGCAAAAATCTGCGTGTCGTTCCAGCTGGTCACCGAAGCCCGTACGTACGGGATGTGCGACAGGCGTGTACCCTGATACGGACGGTTGGAGTGGGGGATTTCCGGAAGGATGGAAGCCGGAATGTCTTCTTCAAAACCCAGTGAGACAAAGCGCACCAGTGCCCGCAGGTCGTAAAGGTATTCCTGCATGTCGGCCTGAAAACGGTCGCCCATGGCTGCGTTACAGTTGCGACGCATGGTCTGGATGGCATAGCGGTCGGAGGGAGTCATTTTCTTCTCCTTGCAGATGTAATCCAGACGGGAAAACAGGTTGGCGAACGAGAGCGTGACACCAGTGGTCAGTTCATAACAAGCCTGCTCCAGCACTTTGTGGAGCAGGATATATTTAGCTTGTAAATTGTCGGGGGCAGCCGTCGGCTGATGATGAATCCGTTCGATACGGTTGAACAAATCGAAGGATTGAAGTTCGATACGAGACATGTGCAAAAAAGTGTCGGCAGAATGTTAGGGCAGCTTGGTCAGGTGATAAATCCGATACGCCTTGGTGAGTCCGCTGAACTCTCCTTTGTATTGTGCGGTTACCTCTTCTTTGATAAAACAGTTGGTGGTGGCAGCTCCTTCTTCGTTTGTAGAAGAAGTGTTGTCAGTAGTCTGGGTAGAAGAGGTTTCGTTTTCGAACAGCATGAAAGTGTATGTTCTCTTGGTGCTTCCTGCCATTTCTGCCTGAATCTGCTGGTAAGGTTCACCGGTATCTTCCGTGTACTTTAATGTACGTTCAAAAAGTCCGATTTGATAGCTTCCGGTATAGTTAGGGAAAATTTTCAAATCGCCGTATGACAAAGAAGCGTCAGAGTAGGTGAATAGCAAGCGTCCGCCTGACTGAACCGGAGCGTCTTCGGCAATTCGTGCAAGCAGTTCCGCTTCTTCTCCTTTGGTTAGATTATCACCTTCCACTTCTGCACTGATGCTTTCTATCCGGTAGTTGCTTTGCGGGTTATTGACAACAATCGTCAGTGTGTAACTGTTGCCTGAGCGGTCGGCAATAAGGGTAGAGGTTTCTCCGATGCTGACCGGAATGAATGTCAGTGTGTCACCGTCGTAGCGGTAGTCTACGATTTCCTTATTTTCATTTTTGATGGTATAATTTCCTTCTCCTCCACGGATTAAAAATTTCTCTCCTTTACTGAACGGACTGATTTCCAATTGGCCGTCAGTGATTTGTTGATGGTCGGTAGCACTTACTAGGTAAATGGGGCCGTGGTCATCCTTGCATGCCATAAAGGAAAGGATGAGTACAATCAGAAGTATTCCATGAAAAAATGTGTTCGTTTC
>ENA-OQAL01000175-OQAL01000175.1-human-gut-metagenome-genome-assembly--contig:-NODE-175-length-16752-cov-4.483970_pt1 | contig 16752 bp, 13 predicted proteins | sample MGYA00242491_ERZ504519 | MGnify/ENA primary metagenome ERZ504519 (study PRJEB26092, sample SAMD00036260) | human gut metagenome | host: Homo sapiens | study: EMG produced TPA metagenomics assembly of... | reverse complement strand
CAGAAAAAAGAAGAAGAACTGAAAAAACAACAGCTGCAGATGGATATTTACAACGCCATCCTGCGCCACAAGGAAGCCTTGCAGGAAGAAGAAGCCTGGGAATTGTCGGTCTGCCAGGCACAGGAAAACTACCGCATCATGCAAAACCGTTACATGAACCAGCTGGCCATACTCACCGACCTGCTGGATGCCAACTCCGTGTTGCTCAATGCCGAGCTACAGTTGACTTCTTCGCGCACCAGAATCATTTACACCTACTACCAGCTGCAAAAAGCTTGCGGAAGATTATAACTTCACTAAACTATAAAGAATATGACGCTACAAGATACACACAAGAAACTCCGGAAAAGAAGACTGCAGAACATCCTGCTCAACTTTCTATGTATTCTGATTGCCGGCTCCGGACTGATATGGGTGGCCAATTACTTTTGGAAATACATTCATTATGAAATTACGAACGACGCCTTTATTGACCAGTACGTAAGTCCGCTGAACATCCGTGCCTCCGGCTACATCAAGGAAGTACGCTTCAAAGAACATCAGTATGTACACCAGGGAGATACACTGCTGATACTGGACAACCGTGAGTATCAGATAAAGGTGAAAGAGGCGGAAGCTGCCCTGCTGGATGTAAAAGGTTCCAAAGAGGTACTTCATTCCGGCATAGAGACTTCACAAACCAACATCGCCGTGCAAGATGCCAATATTGCCGAAGCGAAAGCCAAATTGTGGCAGCTGGAGCAGGACTACCGCCGTTTTGCCAGACTGCTCAAAGAGGAATCTGTGCCCGAACAGCAGTATGAGCAGGCCAAAGCGTCTTACGAAGCAGCCCAGGCCCGCTATCAGGCATTGTTAGAACAGCGAAAAGCGGCTCAATCGCAGTTCACGGAAACTACCCGACGAACCACCAGCGCAGAAGCAGCCATCTTGAGCAAGGAAGCCAGCCTGGATTTGACCCGTCTTAATTTGTCATATACCGTACTGACAGCTCCGTATGACGGTTATATGGGACGCCGAACCCTGGAACCCGGTCAATATGTACAGGCAGGACAAACCATCTCGTATCTAGTTCGGAATACGGATAAATGGGTGACAGCCAATTACAAGGAAACACAGATTATCCACATTTACATCGGACAAGAAGTACGCATCAAGGTAGACGCCCTCCCTGGAAAAGTCTTTCACGGCACTGTAACGGCCATTTCGGAAGCCACCGGCTCCAAATATTCGCTGGTTCCTACCGACAATTCTGCCGGAAACTTTGTCAAAGTACAGCAACGTATCCCCGTAAGAATTGACCTGAAAGACATAACTCCGGAAGAAATGAGCAGTCTGAGAGCCGGAATGATGGTAGAAACTGAAGCCTTACGCAAATGATGACCATGAAACAACTCGACGTCCCCGTACGTCAATGGGTTCCCGACTGGTTGGGGATGATATGTATCTTCTTCATCATCCTTCCCGTAACCATGCTGAACGGCTCCTACACCGGCAGTATGCTCGAAGTATCCAGTACACTGGGAACCAATACAGAAGACATCACCATGGGATACTATGCCGCTTCTGCCGGGATGGCCATAGCCTACCCCATTGTACCCAAGGTACTTGATGCCCTTTCGTCCAAGTTTCTGCCACTGACCGACCTGAGCATACAGTTCCTGCTCAGCTGGGTATGTGCCCGTTCGCAAAACATTGACCTGGTCATCATCTGCAGTTTCTTTATCGGCTTTCTGAAAGGATTTCTCATGCTTTGGTTCATCCGAAGAGCGACTAAGATTTTCAGCCCGAAAAATGTACGAAGTGAGTTCTACTCCTATTTCTACCCGTTAGTATTTGCCGGAGGACAAGTGTCCATGATTGTGACCGCTGAGCTGGCCTATCACTACAACTGGCAATACATGTATTACTTCATGATGATGATGCTCATGGCATCCATCCTGATTGTCATCGTCTGTTTCCGTCATAACCGTCCGCTTAAACCCATCCGACTTTCGGAACTGCACATTCGGGAAATGCTTGTCATTGCCACCGGATTGCTGATGCTGATGTACGTCATCAACTATGGGAAAGTACTCGACTGGACGTCTTCCTTTAAGATCCGGATCTATCTGGTCATCGCTCCCATCTTAATTGCGTTCTTCATCTGGAAACAATATCACTCCAAGCAGCCGTATGTAAGCCTAGCTCCATTGTACCAGCCAAAAGCCATCGTAGGTTACTTCTACATGATGCTGGTCATGTTTTTCAGTACCTCCACCACCCTGCTGACCAATTATATGACCAGCATTCTGAAGGTGGACAGTACACACACGTACCAGCTTTACATCTATCTGTTGCCGGGATATGCATTGGGAGCATTCATCTGCTTCTGGTGGTTCCGCTGGCAGCGCTGGCGTTTCCGCTTTCTGATAGCCGGAGGCATGAGTTGCTTTGCAGCCTTTTTCGGAATATTGTATTTCACGGTTTCTCCTGAAAGCACATACGAGATGCTTTTTCTTCCTGTATTCTTAAGAGGATTAGGCATGCTGGTACTCATCATAGCCTTTGCCCTGTTCGCCGTAGAGGAGCTGAATCCTAAATTCCTGCTGGCCAATGCCTTTTTCCTGATTTGCTTCCGTTCAGTACTAGCCCCCATTCTGGCGACCTCTTTTTACAGCAATACCCTCTATCGGCTGGAACAAAAATACATGTACTCCCTATCCGAAACAATCAGTCAGACCGACCCGTTGGCTGCCAGCCAGTTCAATCAGTCCCTCACACAGCATCTGGCACAAGGGCACGAATATACAGAAGCTACACAAATGGCTACCCAGACACTCTATGCCACTCTACAGCAGCAAAGCCTTCTGCTTTCGCTCAAGCACATATTAGGCTATCTGTTTGTCATCTCACTGGTCATAGCCATTGTTTCACGTTTCATACCGTTCCATAAGACAATTCGCGTGAAATACACCAAAGCAGGAGACGATATGGTATAAAAACAAGGAGACTGTCCGATTCAGCATCACGACAGTCTCCTTATTTATAAACATTTCTCAGAATTCAATAATCAATGATTTACGAGGAGAAATTACCAAATTCTTTGTCAAGTCAATCTTTTTCCCGCTCGAAACATCTCTACCTTCTTTAGAATCCTTAGTTAAGACAGTATAGCACTCACTATCCAGAATTTGTTCTGAACCAGTGCTATTCAGCACAATCATTTCAGTTTTTCCTTCGTATACATGAGAATACATATATATCCCTCTGTGAGGAATATGATACTTCACTGTTTTGTTTTCTGCCATTTATGTTTAGTTTAATTTTGCGAGCGCAAATATATGTATTTAAAACATATTTCTAAAACATAGCAATGAAGTTTTTCGTTTATTTATGCAATTTTCATGACATAAATCAATTCTCAATATACTTCTACCTTGGCAGCCAGTGACTTACACTTATCACGCAGTGCATCCAAATCACCGTCATTCTTGTCATAGCAAACCACCACTCCCATACGACGATTCAAGCGGGTAGCAGGTTTTCCGAAAATACGGAGATAAGTATTAGGCTGAGAGCAAACAAGTTCCTCTCCTCTATACTGCGGTGCCTTTTGGCTGGAAACAGGAGAAAGAATTACGGCACTAGCTCCGATATGTTCCTGTGTAATACCTGGAATCGGGAGTCCCAACACTGCATATAAATGCAACTCAAACTCGTTCAGGTTTTGTGTATTGGCCAGTGTAACCATTCCTGTATCGTGTGGACGAGGAGACAACTCAGAGAAATAAACTCCGTTTTCGTGGCTCAGGAAGAATTCCACTCCCCACAAGCCATAACCTGTCAAAGCACGAGTCACCTTCTCCGCCATCTGCTGAGCCTCAGCCAAGTGTTCCGGTGCAATATGAGCCGGCTGGAAACTTTCACGGTAGTCACCACCTTTCTGCACGTGTCCGATAGGAGGACAGAACAAGGTAGGACCATCCTTCTGTGTCACGGTCAGCAGGGTAATTTCACTGTCAAAGTGTATGAACTCTTCTACAATGAGTTCCTTAATATCCCCACGGCTTCCGCTGCATCCGTATTCCCAAGAATACTTCAAATCTTCCTCACTCTTGGCGACAGACTGTCCCTTACCAGAAGAAGACATCAACGGTTTGATGACACAAGGATAGCCAATCTTTCCGGCAGCCTCCTTCAGTTCTTCATAAGAAGAAGCGTAAAAATACTTTGCCGTCTTCAGTCCCAGTTCCTTCGCTGCCAAATCACGGATAGCCTTACGGTTCATCGTAAAATTCACCGCACGGGCACTTGGTACAACCTGTATACCTTCTTCTTCCAGGTGATAAAGCCGTTCAGTACGAATTGCTTCTATTTCAGGAACAATTATATCCGGACGATACTTTTCTACCACACGGTCCAAAGCTTCTCCATCCAACATACTGAATACCTCGCATGCATCTGCCACTTGCATAGCCGGTGCACCAGCATAAGAGTCACACGCAATTACATACTGTCCCAAACGCTGGGCAGCAATGGTAAATTCCTTTCCGAGTTCCCCGGAACCCAACAAAAGTATTTTTTTAGTCATATTATTATAAAGTTTATGCTTCTTTCTGCAAAGATAATATTTTTCCTCGGACCTTATACTACAGCCGGCAGATTTATCAAGCTTCAGCTTCTGCTTCGGCCAGCTTCTTCAATGACAGCACTTCTGCTCCGTCTGCTCCCAAAAGGCTTACGGTTCCGTCTGCCTTGATTTCAAAGCTACGTACTTCATCCAAAGCTTTCAAAATAGAAGACTCCACATCCATGTTCGGGCATGCCATCATGGTAGAAATCATCTGACTGAAACGGAGGGAAGCAGCCTGTCCTTCTTCCTGTGTGAAAGATCCGTTTATCGTATTGCAGCTGGCATTACCGTGTACTCTTTTTTCTGCTACATTGAAAACCAATTGCGGCTGTTTTTCCACTTCTCCTACAGGATTGCCTTTTACAGATACAATTTCCCAGGCACCATTCAGGTCGTTTACAGAAACCTCTGCCACTTCACGCTTCTGCAACAATATTACCGGTTTACCTTCCGCATCGTTCAGTGCAACATCTTCACCTACTGTTTCATATCCAGCCACTTTATTCAATGCTTCCAGTACATTCTGTTCCAATGTCATATCCGGACACATCATCCGAGTAGCAGCCACCTGACCAAATTTCACTTTTCCGCCATTCAGGGTATCCAACTCAAAGCTTCCCATCAGGCGATTGCATCCAGCATTGCCATATAAACGGTGTCCGTCCTTGTCAAAGCCCAAGAATGGTGCATTTTCCGCACTCACCTTTTCTCCGTTCACTTCTACAATATTCCATTCCCCAGTAAAGTCTACTACTGCTACCGAATTCTTTCCGGTTCCACAACTCATCAGTGCGCAAGCCAAAGCTGCGGCTGCAAAATACTTCTTATTCATAACTTGTTTTTCCTTTTTAATCTTAATCACAAATCACAAACAATCCATTTTTAAGAATTGTTCATTTACAAAAATACGTATATCCCCAGAATACTGCACCATATTTTGAATTATTTTCTATCTTTGCATACTGAACGGTAACGTTTACCGGGCATTTAAAGTTTCAAAGTAATAAATGAGTAAAGTATTGATTATCGGTGCAGGCGGTGTAGGTACCGTTGTTGCACACAAAGTGGCTCAGCATCCGGAAGTCTTTTCTGAAATCATGATTGCCAGCCGCACACAGTCAAAATGCGACGCAATTGTCAAAGCAATTGGTAACCCCAACATCAAGACCGCTAAGGTAGATGCCGACAATGTGGATGAACTTGTGTCTTTATTCAACAGTTTTAAACCCGAAATCGTTATTAACGTAGCACTTCCCTACCAGGATTTAACGATTATGGAAGCGTGTCTTCAGGCGGGAGTGAACTACCTGGATACAGCAAACTACGAGCCTAAAGACGAGGCACACTTTGAATACAGCTGGCAGTGGGCATACAAGAAACGCTTTGAAGATGCCGGACTGACTGCCATTCTGGGTTGCGGATTCGACCCGGGAGTAAGTGGAGTATACACCGCATACGCAGCAAAACATCATTTCGATGAAATCCACTACCTGGACATCGTAGACTGCAATGCCGGAAATCACCACAAGGCTTTCGCTACCAACTTCAATCCGGAAATCAACATCCGCGAAATCACGCAGAACGGACGTTATTACGAAAACGGACAATGGGTTACTACCCAGCCGCTGGAATTCCACAAAGACCTGACTTATCCTAACATCGGTCCGCGTGATTCTTACCTATTGTATCACGAAGAACTGGAATCACTGGTCAAGAATTTCCAGACCATCAAGCGTGCCCGTTTCTGGATGACTTTCGGACAGGAATACCTGACTCACTTGCGTGTAATCCAGAACATCGGTATGGCCAGCATCGAACCTATCAACTACAACGGTATGGAAATCGTTCCGCTGCAGTTTCTGAAAGCCGTGCTGCCTAACCCGCAAGACCTTGGCGAAAACTACGAAGGCGAAACTTCAATCGGTTGCCGTATCCGTGGTATCAAAGACGGAAAAGAACATACTTATTATGTATACAACAACTGCTCTCACCAGGCAGCTTATCAGGAAACAGGCATGCAGGGCGTAAGCTACACCACCGGTGTACCGGCCATGATTGGTGCCATGATGTTCCTGAAAGGCTTGTGGAAGCGTCCGGGCGTATGGAACGTAGAAGAATTCCGATCCGGATCCATTCATGGAAGCGTTGAACAAATACGGATTGCCTTGGCATGAAGTATTCGACGGTGACCTGGAACTGTAATCACATTACCTTAACCATAAAAAGAATCAAGAATGAAGAAGGAGTACTCATTCTTCGTTCCTGATTTCTTTTTTCTAAAAAAATTTCCCTTACGATATGAATATTGGAGACAAAGCTCCCGAAATACTGGGAATCAACGAAAAAGGTGAAGAAATCCGCCTGAGCAATTATGCAGGCAAAAAATCGTACTCTATTTTTACCCTAAAAGACATGACTTCCGGCTGTACGGCACAGGCCTGCAACCTTCGCGACAACTATGCCGAACTCAAGCAAGCGGGTTACGAAGTAATCGGCGTCAGCATCAACGACGAGAAGTCACACCAGAAATTCATCGAAAAAGAACCAGCTTCCGTTCACACTGATTGCCGATACGGAACACAAACTGGTAGAGACCTTCGGTGTATGGGGAGAAAAAAGCATGTACGGACGCAAATACATGGGTACCTTCCGTACCACTTTCATCATTAACGAAGAAGGCATTATCGAACGGATTATTTCTCCTAAAGAAGTAAAGACCAAAGACCATGCCTCACAAATCTTATAGTAATTTATGGCAAAAAAAAAGACGAATTAGAGTTTGAAGGTGGCATTGAAAATGCCCCGAAACCCAATAACAGCGAGAAGCTGAAAGCCCTGCAGGCCGCCATGGACAAGATTGAAAAGAGCTTTGGAAAAGGCTCTATCATGAAAATGGGCGACGACCACGTGCAGGAAGTAGAAGTCATCCCGACCGGTTCTATCGCCTTGAACGCCGCACTCGGTGTAGGTGGTTATCCGAAAGGACGTATCATCGAAATCTACGGTCCGGAATCATCAGGTAAGACCACACTGGCCATTCATGCCATTGCCGAAGCGCAGAGAGCAGGCGGTATCGCTGCTTTCATCGATGCTGAGCATGCATTCGACCGTTTCTATGCTGCCAAGTTAGGAGTGGACATCGACAACTTGTGGATTTCACAGCCTGACAATGGTGAACAGGCACTGGAAATCGCCGAACAGCTGATCCGTTCATCGGCCATCGACATCATTGTCATCGACTCTGTAGCAGCACTGACTCCGAAAGCAGAAATCGAAGGCGACATGGGCGACAACAAGGTAGGCTTGCAAGCCCGCCTGATGTCACAGGCACTGCGTAAACTGACTTCTGCCATCAGCAAGACCAACACCACCTGTATCTTCATCAACCAGTTGCGTGAGAAGATCGGTGTAATGTTCGGTAATCCCGAAACTACCACTGGTGGTAACGCCCTGAAGTTCTATGCTTCTGTCCGTCTGGACATCCGTCGCGCTACTCAGTTGAAAGACGGCGAAGAAGTCATCGGTAACCAGGTACGTGTCAAAGTCGTAAAGAACAAGGTAGCTCCTCCTTTCCGCAAAGCCGAATTCGACATCATGTTTGGTGAAGGTATCTCTCGCAGCGGTGAAATCATCGACTTGGGAGCAGAATTAGGTATCATCAAGAAGAGCGGTTCATGGTACAGCTACAACGACACCAAATTAGGTCAAGGACGTGATGCGGCCAAACAGTGCATTCAGGATAACCCGGAACTGGCCGACGAACTGGAAAACTGATTTTTGATGCGTTGAAAGACAAGGAATAAACTTATTCTTTATCTATATAGAAAACGGATTCACCATGCTGGAGTTCAGCGGGTGAATCCGTTTTTCTTTATACAATATTCCCAATCACAGTTTCCGGATTAAGAAATAGAATACCTATGCTAAAAAGCATTTCTTACAGGCAAAAAAACGTAATCAATAATTTTGCGTCAAAGATGAATTGTGCAATACGGCGTTTTGTGGAAAGGGGAACACCCACAATGGCGAATCCGGCCTCAAAGTAACGATGCCACCATAATCAGGTCCTAAATCGCGGACTATGGTCTCGGCATAATCAGTCTCGGAGTTCCAACGTTTTCGGTCGCAGAAATTTTCGAAAGTATTAATAAACTCCACACGCTTCGAGTCTTGCAATAATTTCATGGCTTCATGCTCAGTCAGTCCGGCAGCCAGGTCAGCATAAGGCTGATAGTTTTCGATACGCATAGCCCGTACTCGGTCAATGCGAGACAGTCCGCCCTGCAAGTCCCCCTGCCTAATAAGACATTCAGCAGCCAAATAATACATGGACTCAGAACGGAGTCCGTAAACATTCCATTTGATATCTGACACATTACATTGTAAGCAACCATCGGGAAGAGTTGGATATGGTTCCTCCCAAGCCTTGACACCTTCGCTCAGATAATACTTATTCACATAGTCATCAGAAGATATCCGTGTGGCCACATCAGGAGTGATACAAATGCCATATAAATCACCCAAATTGCCATTAACACACCATATAAGATAATAATTATTTTGCGCCGTCTCGTTCACCACCCAGTTTCCACTGGCTTTCACTGTAGTACGATCTTCAATATGCCCGTTCACCGCAAGGGCAAGATTAGCGTAGTGCAGTGCCTCGTCATAATGTTTCATCTGAAACAGCACTTTGGCGCGTACACCGTAGCCGAAGTCCACTCCGAAGCGACAGGGATCATCCACATGACTCTGTATCAGTTTGGCCAAAACTTCATCACTACAGTCGGCTAATATCCGTTCATACACATCTTTCAAAGTCAGTTTGGTTTTCTGCTCTCCCACATTGGTATTATCCACGTAAGCTATGCCACCCAGCTGTGCAGCTGTTGCCTCGTCATATTGCTTGGCGTGCATGTTGACCAACAGGAAATGATACCAGGCACGCAACACCTGTGCCTCAGCAATAATGCGGATACGCTTAGCCTCGTCTCCATCGGCTTCGGGAGCTTTAGAGATGACCACGTTCATATAATTGATATTGCTATACAAATTTTCATATAAATTGCTTGAAGTGGTCAGATTAACACGATCTACTGTTTCGTCATACTTCACAAGTGCATAGGTCACACTGTTAGAGTTGGCTAGCAAATCCGGCAGTCCATCCCACTTAGCGTACATATTGTTACACAGCAGCTCAAACTGATTCTCTGTCTGATACAACATAGGCACCTGATTCAGTAATGTTTCCAGATCGTCTACACTGTCTAAGGTTGTCTCACCCAAAGGTACAATGTCCAGCTTGTCCTCACAGGCAGTAGTGCAACACAGCATGACAGCTGTCAGCACAGCAGTAAATATCTTTTTAATTGTCATAGTCTTTTCCATTGTTAAAGATTGAAGAATAGGCTCATAGTGTAGCTGCGTGGCACACGGTTATAGTTAGCTCCGGTCAAAGGATTTACCGCTTCGGGATCAAGTCCCTTGCTGTTACGGGCCCAAGTGCAGACATTGTTAACTTGGAAACGCAAGCGTAAATCATTCAGGCCGATGGCCTTACAGATACGGTCGCTGAAGTTGTAACCAAAGACCAGATTACGCAACTTCACATACCCAGCATGTTCCACATTGGTGTGACGGTAGATACCGTAGCTGATTTCACTGTATTTCTGCGCCATATATCCGTTACCCGGCACATCCTTGTCACCCTGCCAGTAACGCAGGTAATCCTTGCTGACAGCCCCGTTGCCGAAAATGGCCTTGTAGCCCCCACTACTTCCGATGTTCGCTCCCCAGGCATCATTATCAGTGCGCATGTAATGTCCACCATAAAAAATTGAACATAGCCGACACAAAGAAACCGTTCCAAGTTATTTCAGGTGTAATGGCACCGCTGATGGTAGGTGTATAAGTACCCGAGAATACTGCATCCTCCACTTCAAAAGCCCCACTTCCCACAGGCTCGGTGCGGACATTACCTTCTTTGTCCTTCCAGCCCAGCAAGTAAACACCCTCTTTTCAATCAATCCCACATAATTTACCGAAAACAATGAATTGAGTGGGTAACCTTCGTGCAACGAAGTACTCAGGTATTCAGCTCCCGATTCGGGATAATGCGACACCTTCGTCACTTTATTTTTGTTGTAAGCCAAGTTGAATCCTAAGTTAATGCCCAGGTCACGGCGTTTCTTGGCTGGCAAAATTCGTCCATCCAACTGGAGTTCAACACCTGCATTGGTCATTTTCCCGTTATTAATAGTCAGTGATGTCCATCCTGTGGTAGGATCTAAATCCGTTGAAGTCAACAAGTCGCTCCCTTTCTTGCGATATATATCCAATGATCCGTTTAATGGTAGCCCAACAAAGCAAAATCCAAACCTGCATTCCATGTAGCCGTTTTCTCCCAACGCAACTGGTCGTTAGGCGGTGTTTTCAAACTGCCCACCAAATTGCCGTTGTACTGATTGGTATTCAGTCTGGCGGTAAGGTACGATGAAACAGACGAATCGATGTTACCCGTCAGGCCGAAACTGGCACGCACTTTCAACACGTTCATCCACTCAATCCCCTTCAAAAAGGCTTCGTTGTGTAGATTCCAGCTGGCTCCTATTGACCATAAGGGACGTCCACGGAATTTCGGGTCAGTGCCGAAAAGGTCGGTACGGTCTACGCGATACGAGCCGAACAGACTATAACGGCTGTCATACACATAATTCGCTGTAAAATAATACGAATAATACCGGTGTAACACATCGCTGGTAGAGAATGTCTTCGGAGCACCCGACACACCGTAGTTAGTACCCAGTACACCTGTATAAGGATTGTTGATGAAACCCCAATCCGTCAGCAGGTTCTTGTTGGTCTGCGTCTGATGATCGTAACCATACTTCAAATCCCAGTCTGTCGTAGTATGCGTCTGCCGATATTCAAATCCAGCCAGCACATCTATGGCATGCGAACCAAAAGTGCGGTTGTATTGCGTTTGTGCCCGGAATGTATAGAACTGACTTGAAGTGTTATTCGTCTGCAGCAAGTCACCGTCTGGTATGGCATGGTTCAGGTCGAGACTGGTCTCTTCTTTCATACCCGGATGCGGGTCAGTCCAGTCGATGTTCGGGTCAAACCAATCAAAGTCGGGGTCTACCACCCACTCTGTGATATACTGTCCTGTAGTGTAGAGGTTATAGAGACTGCGCATATAGTGCGACTCATTGTTGTAACGAGTCTGCGTACGTGATGTAATGTCTTCATACTGGAACTGTGCGTGAGCTGTCCATCCTTTCACCGGCAAGCGGAAAAGCGTCTTCACATGCGTACGCACATTGGTATAACGATATTTACTAAAGTTATAATCCATTTCTTCTGCGTAGTTGTAAGTCGGGTCTTTCAGCTCATATTCAGCGTTGTCGAAAGCCTTCTCACCGGGATAAACATCAGCCTCCATACGCCGCAGGGTACCATCTTCGTTGTACATGCTTTCATAAGCCATGAACGAGTTTATGTTGTCATAACTTCCGATAGCACGGTACTTTGAACGGTTGTTCAGCACGTTCACTCCAAACGACATATCCCACCATTTGTTCACCTTCAAATCACCATTATAACTGAAAGAGAGGGAATTGTCCTGCTCTTTCTTTGTTCCGCGGTTATCACCCATGTAATTAAAAGCAATGCTCGAACTGAGTGCTTTGCCTTTGACACGACGCCCAAGTTATACTGCTGAGTAATTTGAGTACGGTCATGCATATCACGCCATTCACCACGATAGTCGTTCTGACTCCAGCGGTCGAGAGTGGCGTTCAAATCGGCATCACTCAACAGTCCCTGATAGTTCTGCAACAAAAGGCGCATGACGTGCGATTGAGTGAAGATACGTCCGTCGGTGGCGGCTTTAATTTCGTCTTGAATGAGGTTAGGGTCTTCTTGCAGCATGGCATTGAAATTATACTTCTCCAGCTGAATAATGTCAGCAGCTGAAGCCCAGTTATAGTTGCTGTAATCCTGCCGTTCACTCACCACAAGGTCAGCGTTGAAATCAATAGAAAGACGGTCTTCCTTAGCTCGTTTGGTTGATATGACAATAACCCCGTTAGATGCCCTCGCACCATAAATTGCTGCAGCCGATGCATCTTTCAGCACGGTGATATTTTCGATGTCATAAGGGTTCACACTATCGATACCACCTTCTATAGGCAATCCGTCCACTACAACCAGCGGACTGGTACGCGCATTGAAAGTACCGACACCACGGATAGTAATAGCATTTTCACCAGTAGTATTAGGATTACTGGTCACTGTCACCATACCAGGGATTTTCCCTTCCAAGTTACTGGTAATATCACCCGTATAACGTTTGTCCATATCCTTTGACGTGAGGTTCTGGAAAGAACCGGTGGCGTTTTCTCGCTTGATATTCTGGTAGCCTGTCACAATCACTTCATCCATCAGTGTGATATCAGGTTCCAATGTGAGACGTACGTATTTGGACTCCGGTAGCAAACGAATCTGAGTAGTCTTCATACCAATGTAAGATACAATGAGTACAGGTTTCTTCCCTTTAACCAGAAGCGAGAAGTTGCCATCTATGTCAGTGACAGTACCAAGCTCTGTACCCTCAATGCGTATGGAAGCACCGGGCAACGGCTCCCCGTTTTCATCAAGGATAGTACCTACCACTGTTTTCTGTTCAATATCGTGAACAGCCTGCCTTACCGGCTTGCTATCCACACTTTGAGCATGGAGCATGAGCGGCAATGCAGTGCCCGCCAACCCCAACAAGATATAAGATAAATGTTTCATTCTTTTACTAGAAATCAAGATTGCTAAATATAAAATTTCAAGCCATGCATCGACAGACGGTTCAACGAGCCAAAGCTGCATCAAGCACCGTAGCAATGTCCTTATCGGACGGACGAACCGCATCAGCCGAGAGGATTCGTCCATCGGCGCCCACAATAACAAAACGCGGGATGGAATTAATGCTCATGTCTTCAAGGAATTTACTTCCGCTGTTTTTGTCGAAAATATAGTTGGGCCAAGTAGGTTGATCTTTGTCTATCTTTTTTTCCCAAGCTTTCCGGTCATCATCTTGTGAAATACTGACAAAAACTATGCGCTCATTTTCTTTATATTGTTCCCATACTTTCTCAAAATAAGGTATTTCATGGCAACAAGGAGCACACCACGTAGCCCAAAAATCAATATAAGCCACCTTTCCACGGATGACATCGGCCAAAGTGGTACGGCTGCCATCACGTGCAATCAATGTAGGATTTCCTGGCAAAAGATCTCCATCTTTAATGCGTTTGGCACGTTCGGCCAGTACCTTTTCAATATTTTCCTCTATGCGCGGTACCTTGGCCAGTTGGGGGGCAATGGCTGCCCGGAATTCATGAATGGCACTATCAGACGGTTGATACATGAGAAACATATTGCACAACGTGTTAATAAGGCTTTTCTTGTTACCTTCATTGGTCAACACACTGTCCACTCTCTTTATCTGACGTGCAAAGAAATCTTCCAAATCAATGCGTCCACCGGTATTTACACCCAAATCGGCAGCGTTATACCAATAGTTGAGCAACCCGCTCAGGCGGGTGATGTCGGCATTCGGATCGATGGTGGCAATAATTGAATCACTTTGCAGCTTATTGTCAGTCTGATTCATCATGCGCTCCAAGGCCAGATTCTGAAGGAGATAATATTTATATGTAGCATCAGCCAACTGTTGATATCTAGCACGAACTTCACTATCAATCACTCCATCCAAAGCCTTTTCTACGGTTTCTCGGCTTTTTTCCAGACGTGTATTCCATTCAGCGGAATCGAAAGGATGGTCGGGTGTAGGCTTGAAGGCCCAAGGAGAAAAGGTGTGATATAGGGTATTAAGAAAAGTACAGCGGTCAGCATTATCACCCTTGAAAGTGACATTCTCCCCATCAATAACAATATGAGTAGAACAGCCTTCTTTTACATAAGCACCATAAATATCTTGCCCTACATAAATATAAAGATCGGCCTCATCGCCTTCCAACTTAGGATTGTAGATAAAAGAACCAGTTGAATCTGTAATCAATTCTTCCACATAGTTATCTCCCAGATAGTCGTAAACGAAAGCAACTTTGGTGGGTTCAGTCACGTTCAGGATTCCTTCCAGCAAGGGTGAATCAGCCTTGCGGGTACAACTTTGTCCAAGTATCGCTGTCAATGCCAGCAGGAACGCCTGTTTCAGGTAATGAGTAATAGCTTTGTTCATGTGTCAAAATTTTTAATTGTTTTCTATCATTTTCACAACAAAACAACAGAAAACAGCACAAATTCAAAGCCTTATATTTTCGTGATTCATCAATTTGACGGATGAAGAAAAGATACTACATTCCCTTCAGTTGTGAACGGTAACAGGCTGGCGTCATGCCGGTGCCAGACTGGAAGCAAGCATAAAATGTTGAAAGCGAACTGAACCCGACCTCAGCAGCTATCTGCTTCAACGGTTTGTTAGCTGCTAAATCTGAAATTTCAACAATGGCTTGACGAATACGATATTCATTGACCAACTGTGTGAAACTTTTCCCAGTAGTCTCATTAATCGCTTTTGACAGATAAGTACGGTTCGTACCCAAACGGTCTGCCATGGAACTGACAGTAAGCGAGGGGTCTGTAAACAGCTGTTCTTCTATCATCAACGTTGTGAAACGCGCCATCAGGTCATTCAGTTTATTTGTGAGGGCAACTGAAGCCTGCCCACCCTGCCGCATCTTCTCCATTTGCGCCAGCAACATTTTTTCCCGGTGCAGACATTCCCGGTTTTGTGATACAATGGCATTGTACAACCGAATTTTCTTCCGGTAGAAAAAGCAAATCAGACCCAATGCCACGAACACCACCACCAGTATACCGCTCAAAACAGCAGTACGGTAACGATTGTTCAAAATAACCAATTGCTGTTCGCTGATTTGCTGCTCACGCGAGTAAATATCATGCTTAATGCGCGCTTCCTGGGTGGCCCGTTCACGCACCTCATCAAACAGACGGTCTTGGTAACCCATGTATTCCAACGTGCATTCCAGAGCCTTTCCTGTCTGCCCTGCCTCACGATAACACAAAGCCAGTTCTTTCAGCAAGCGTCTCTTATGAATGAGCATACCGCTGTCATCCACATGACCAAGCGCATATTCCAAAACCTCGATAGCATTTTTCACTCGGTTGTCTGCACGCAACAGACGGGCGTATTCCAGATAAACTATCGTAATAGTAGAAGCCGACGCAGTGGGAAAGTTCTCCATCGCCTGTGCATAAAGTTCGTAGGCCTTATCTGTTTCTCCACACTTAGCGTGCAACATAGCTTGCAACAGACATATATCCGACTTAGTTCCGAACCCCTGAGTGGTATGCATCTGGCAAACAGCCTCAATAGCCATACGAGCCGGACGTAAACTGTCAGAGGCCAAATAGTACAGAGCCGTATTCATTGTCCCATAAAAAAGAGGAATAGGTTCTTTGATCTTATGAGCAATGTCTACAGCCTCTTCGGCATACACAAGTCCGGAAAAATCGTTACGCATGAAGTAAGCTCCCGATATGTTGGACAATATCATAGCATACTGCCGGCGATTATCTGTGTACTTGGCCTCCTCCAAAGCCTGAAAGTAATAAGAGATAGCTGTATATACGTCATCATAGGCAAACATGGCATAGTTGCCGAACCCATTCAATACCAGCATCAATGCTTCATGATTATGGTGCTGCGTTGCCAAAGCCCGTGCTGTCTCCAGGTGTGTATAACCTTCAGTACTCCACTTTGATTCCGTATTGGCCAATCCCAATATCAGATGGCCATACAATTGTCCGTAAGCACGGTCGTTCTGAAGTTCCCCCAATTCCAGCAAGCGTTGGCCATATTTTCGAGCCAGAGCAGTATTACCTTGGTATAGATAATGAAAAGCCGCTTCACGCAGCTTCCCCTTATCAGCAGGCAGCGGTTCGGTATCTCGCACCGAAAGAGTATCTGCAATAGCGGACAAGGATAAAATCCACAACAAGAATATCAAGATGAAGCGTATCGGCAATAGTAAACAGTAAAAAAAAAGTTTTTCAAAACAAAGTAAAGCAAATTATCTGAAACAGCCAACTTTTGATGACAG
>ENA-OQAL01000174-OQAL01000174.1-human-gut-metagenome-genome-assembly--contig:-NODE-174-length-16753-cov-1.588596_pt1 | contig 16753 bp, 24 predicted proteins | sample MGYA00242491_ERZ504519 | MGnify/ENA primary metagenome ERZ504519 (study PRJEB26092, sample SAMD00036260) | human gut metagenome | host: Homo sapiens | study: EMG produced TPA metagenomics assembly of... | reverse complement strand
CGAAGAGGTCGCCCGCCGCAGTGCCCTGCGCGCCCCGGCCACGCGCCTGCGCGTGCCCGCCGTCGACGACCTCGCAGACGATGTGGTCGAAATTCGTGGACCGCACGTACGGGGCCCAAATGCGAGGCACTCGCCACCGAATGCGGCGACTTTTTTTTTGGTGCGCCGCAGCGACGGCGTGTTTGCCTACCAGCTGGCCGTGGTGGTCGACGACGCCGCCATGGGCGTCACCGAGGTCGTGCGCGGATGCGACCTGCTGGGCTCCACGCCGCGCCAAATCTACCTGCAGCATCTGCTGGGACTTCCCACGCCGCACTACGCGCATATTCCGCTGCTCATGTCGCCGGACGGCCGCCGCCTTTCCAAGCGCGACCGCGACCTGGACCTGGGCGAGCTCCGCGCCCGCTTTGGCACGCCCGAGGCACTGCTGGGCTGGCTCGCCAGGCAAACGGGCATCGCGCCGGACACCACGCCACGCTCTGCCGAGCAGCTGGTCGAGCACTTTTAGCTGGGACGCTATCCGCGCACACCGGGGAGAACATCACTGTAACGGCCGAGTAGCCAGCCACCCCGCCACTACGCAACATCCCAGGGCTGGAGCTCGTCGCCCAGGTGAACGATGCAGTCGTAGAGTACGGTGTGACGCTCGGCCGGGGTTGGCATCCCGATGAAAATGCCCGTAGTACCAGCGCTTGTAATCCAAGCGGTCTTCCAGCTCATCGAAAAATGCCGTCAGCCGATCAACGGCGGGATAATTCCAGCCAGGCCCCGGATAGAGCGTGGGCGAAAGCATGCGCGTAGAGCAGGTGTGGGTGATCACGTAGTCAACCTTCCAGCCCACGCTGTCGAGCTTTGCCCGCGCCTCCTCAAAGTTGCGCTCGTCCGGCAGCTCCTGCGGCCACCAGCTGGAATAGGGAATGCGGTATTCCTTATCCACACTCGTGGCGCCGCCCATGGTAAAAATCGTTGTAGCCGTCGAGCTCAAAAACCTCGCCGCGCGTCAGGCGCCGTATGGGAGAGGTATCCGACAGGCGCTGCGTCAGCCCACCGTGCCACAACTCCATGGGACGCTCCGCCCAGTGATCGAAACGCTCGTGGTTGCCGTCGACGAGCAGCACGGTATAGGGGCGCGACTCCAGCCAAGCGATGTCGGCACATTCTTCGGCAGAGAAATCCCACGGAAAGCCAAAGTCGCCGGCGACGATGAGATAGTCGTCGCTCATCAGGCTATCCCCAAGCTCCCAATCGCGCAGCTTTTGCATGTCGAGGCCGCCGTGAATATCGCCCGTCACATAGACCGTCATCGGATTACCACTTCCCTCTTATATGTTTCGAGATCGTGCTCAATCTGCTCGTCACCCGTGGCGTTGACCCACCACGGCCATTTAACGCAACACACCGGCTCGTCTACCTGTGCAAACCGCGACCTGAGCTCTTCCAGGCTCACGGGGGCGTAGCTGTTAGCATCCACGCCCACGTCATAGCGCAGCAGCCCCTGCCTGAGGTTGAACTTGTTGTACGCGCCGCCGCAACTGTGGATATGCCCGCTGCAAATGCCAGCTGCCGTGCGACAATGCCCTGCCAGTCAGCCATAGGATAGTGGCTCAGCACGATTTTTGGCGGTCGATCTTGAGCACGCAAATGGGCGGCTCGACGATAAAAGCATCCGCAACCGCAGGCTGCGTCCAGTCTTTGTCGTGGTTGCCGGGCAGTAGGTGGACGCGCTTACATGAAATGCTTTGCGCAGCTCATAGGCGTCTTGGACCGTCATCTTAAAGCTGAAGTCGCCCAAGATGTAGAGCTCGTCATCCGCAGCAACCTTGCTGTTAATGTTGGCGACCATGGCATCGTTCATCTGCGCAACAGTCGACCAAGGCCTATCGCTAAGCCGTAGCATGTTCTCGTGTCCAAAGTGAGTATCGCCGGTAAACCAGATCACGGGGACCTCCTGTTGCTGCGGGGTATCCATCCCTTAGGGCTTACCCCTCGTTCTTCCATCCAAACGGGTCGAGCACCCAAAAAAAAATCAGATCGAGTACGCCGCCGGTCATCATGGCGCCGGCAAGGGCCATGCAAACGTGCAGAGAACTGGCACTTCGGAGCACGTCGAATGGCCCCAGAACAGCCAGCAGCGCGACCGCTGCGCCGGCAAGGCACAACGCGAGGCACGGCCCCGCGTCCTTGACGCACTTCTTTGCGAGTGTCTTGGTGTTATCGCTCATTTGTATTCGAACTCCTTAGAGGAGTCGTTGTTTGGGTACATGCCGCCGCGGCAGAGCAGGGCGGCAGGGTAAGTGTCCCATGCCGTGCGGACACGTTTTTAAACCCATGTATCCGCAGGGACCCATGTCCTTGCAGAACACCCCCGAAGAATCGTCTAAGCCGCTGGCGGGCAACATACTGAACAGGGGGTCTTTCCTCGTTTGAGCGCGGTCGCCAGTGGCACGCTTGTTCTAATGGCATTTTGAGGAAGGTTTTGCATCCCCCAGAACCGGTGATAAATCTTGCCGTTCTTGATGACGATCACCTTGGTTTTGAAGCAGCCACGCTGCGGGGCTTGATGGGCGGCATCCGCCTTTTTGACGAGCCGGTGCCGTTTTCCGAGGCCAGCCTCTCGGAAAATCAGAATCAGCAGAATCGCAGAATCGATTGATGTAGCTGTCGAAACATCCATCGAACAGCAGCCCCGTTGCCAAGCCCGCCATGAACCCACAGGCAATCGCGGCCTCTCCTCTAATTTGCATATGTCCCTCCTTAATTAATCTTGAAGATAAAAGCGGCGCGCGCCGCAGGACCCATGCCCTTGCGGCGCGCGCCGAAAATGATCCGCTTTCCTCCGTCCCTAACGGATCAGCTGGCGGCGCTTGTCGGACAGGAAGACGCCGGCGGCAACCAGGACCGTGCCTCCAATTACGAACGTCTCGCCCAGCAGGTTGGACACGTCGCCCGTGGCGGGCATCGTCGTCTGCTGCGTGGTGGCCTCGGACGCGAGGTCATGTGCTTGGCCTGGTACGCCACCTGCGTCGCAGGCTGAGTCTGCTCGCCATTCCCGCGCTCGGCGGCCTCTTGGCGAGCGATCTCGGCGTTGAGCTCGACAATAGCCTGGTCGAGCTCGGCCTTGGCGGCGGTATAGTTGGCAAGCGCCTCCAAGTAGGCAGGTGCCACAGCATCCGTCGCAGCAACGGCAGCGTCGAGCTCAATCTTGGCAGCTGCGGCGCGCTCGGCGGCATCGTGGGCTGCAGCGATCTTAGCGTTGAGCGCCTCATCCGCATCGTTGGCACGGCCGCTAGCGATGGCGTCGGCAAGGTTGATCCTGCGCAGGCGGGCAACCGCGGCGGCAGAAGCATCGCGATCAGCGGTCGCATCCGTTACGGCGTCGTCCGCCGCAGTCACGCCAGACTCGGCATCGGTCTTCGCCGAAGCCGCTGCCTCAACAGCAGCATCGGCAGCGGCCTTGTCCTCGTCGCCTGAGCAAGCGCCGCGGCGGCATCATGTAGCTGAGCCGCACGAGCAGCAGCCGCGACGGATGCGGCCTGAGCCGCGGTCACAGCCGTGCCGGCACCGCTCGCAGCAGCCTGGGCGGCAACAAGCTCGGCCTGGGCAGCAGCGACGTCGGCATCTGCCTGGCCTGCCGCACCCTGCGCGGCATTCACTGCAGCCTGCGCGTCAGCCTGAACGGCACGCGCCCCCTCGAGCACCGCCGAGGCCGCATCAAATGCACGCTGAGCAGCGGCAACGTCGGCAGAGTACGCAGCCAGCTCGTCCTGGGCGGCAGCAAGCGCGCTCTCCTTGTCGCCACGCCGGCGCGAGCGGCATCCAGCGCACGCCGGGCAGCGGCAGCCTTGCCCTTGGCGACATCGAGTTCATCAGACTTGGCAGTCACGACACTCTGCGCCGCGGTAACCGCAGCGCTGGCAGCGTCCACGTCGGCGCGGGCATCAGCCACGGCACGCGCAGCGGCCTCAGCCGCGGCCTGCTTCTCCCCCACGCAGCTGGGCATCCGAGGCCCCAGCGGCAGCAGCGTCAACATCGGCGGCAGCAGCATCGACTTGAGCCTGCCTTGCAGCGGCGGCCTGCGACGCGGCGCTCACCTTGCCGCCAGCCTGCGCAGCCGCGCCCTGAGCGGCAGAAAGCTCCTGACGAGCCGCGTCCACGCCCTGCCCAGGATTTGCCAACGAGTCACACCACGCATTAAGCGCAGCCTCGTATTCGGCAACCGTCATCGGATTGGCGGCATTCGTGTACCATCCTCCAGACATAGAGAACGTCTGCGCCTGCGTAAGCCAACGGTTCATCGTCCTGCGCGTGCAAACCCCCATACCCGTTACGGTGTAATCGGGATCGATCACATTCATGTAGTGACCGACTGTATGCACGCTCCCGCCATGCGCAGCCACGTAGCGATCGATTTCGTCGCCATGCTGCTCGTAGAAATCAAAAGCAGCCTTTCCCGTAAGGCCCGTCGCTCCCAGCGTAGCCGCAGCGCGGTCAAAGACGGCCTTCTCCTGATCGACCCACTGGATGAACGGGTCGCTTCCGTAGTTCCACGCCACGTTTTTCGCCCACGTTGAAACTGCATGGCGTGCGCAGTCTTGGTATCGGAGAAATTCGCATCGGCAATCGCGGTCGCCATCATGGCATACGTCACCTTGAGCTCACCCAGGCCAACGCTCGCACGATACTTGTTGCACGCCTTGAGCCACACAATCGCTTGCTTCATGTTGGTCAGACTCGTCGCGTCAACCTCCTCGCCCACCTTGGTGAGGCTGGCATATTTGCAGTTGAGAATCAGGTCCGCCGCATCGTCGGCACCCACGCTCTTAAAGAACGCAATGGCGCCCTGGCGGTAGTTTTCCGCCGAGGCGTTCGCCGTAGCCTGAGCGGCGTCGAGCTTGGCCTGCGCTTGAGCTACAGCCTGATCGGCCTGCTGCTTTTGAGCCTTTGCCTGGTCGAGCGCCTTGTCGGCAGCGTTCTTCTCGTCCTTAGCGGCCGAGAGCTTGGCCTGAGCGTCGGCCAGCGCCGCAAGCGCATTGGCATGCTCGGCCTTAGCCTGATCGACGGCGGCGTCTGCCGCGGTCGCAGCAGCCGTGGCAGCGTCCAACTTGGACTGCGCGTCAGCCGCAGCCTGCTGCTGGACGGCGAGCGCCTGCTGAGCAGCCTGCACCTCACCCTCGGCAGTGGTCACTTCCTGCGAGGCAGCAGCGAGTTCGCCCTCGCGCTGCGCCTGGACCGACTTGGCGGCGTCCAGCGCGGCAGCGGCGGCGTCCACCTTGGCCTTGGCAGCCTCGTACTCCGGGCCCGCGGCACTGCTCGGCACGGTCGAGATCGGCCTTGGCGGCGTCATAGCTCGCCTGAGCGCATCACATCCTTATCGGCCGCATCCCTTGCCTGCTGAGCTGCCGAAAGCTTGCCTTGCGCGTCCTGTTGTTTGGCCGCGGCGGCATCAACGCCAGCCTGGGCATTCGAAAGCCTGACCTGCGCGTCGGCGGCCTGCTGCTTTTGCCTGCTCCAGCTCGCTCGCGGCCTGCTCGGCAGCGGCCTGAGCCGCGGCAACAGCCTCGGGCGTGGCATCGGCAGCAGCGGCCTGCGCGGACTTGAGCGCAGCCTGGGCATCGTCGGCGGTCTTCTGGGCAGCGGTCAGGGCTTCACCCTTGTCCGTCAGATCCCTCTTTGCGGCATCGAGTGCAGCTTGAGCGTCCTCGAGCGCCTTCACGTCCGCATCGGCCTTGTCCTGCGCGGCACCCATCTGCTGCTCCAGCTCGGCCGAAGCTGCAGAAGCGGCAGCGTCGCTTGTGCCACGGGCCGCATCGTAGGCGCTCTGAGCCTGCTGCTGGTTGGCAGCGGCGGCGTCGTAAGGAGCGGCGGCCGCATCCAAATCGGCCTTGGCAGCAGCGGCCTTAGCGCGAGCCGCATCGACCGCAGCCTGCAGGTTGGCGACCTTCTGCACCGCTGACGCCGTGCCCGCGCCAGCGCTAGCAGCAGCCGCGCTCGTCAACGGAGACAGCACCGCAGCCGGCTTCGCAGTAGCGTCGGCACCGTTCGCACCCTGCGCCACCGCAGTCAGCGGAGACAGCAGCGACCCGCCCGTCATGGCGATCGTTGCCGCAGCAACTGTCGCCATACGCCCGGCGGCCTTCGCCTTACCCGCAGCGCCGCCATTGATGTTCTTGTTCACGTTCTTGCTCATTGCCGATTCCTTCCCACGATGAGCTGATGTTTGACACATAATCGATCCAATATGCCCCGCTAAAAAGAGGTGATAACGGGGTAATTAAATCGGAGGAGTTGGAGACAAGCCCACATCCATCAGCGGATGCCGAGCTCATACTCCCGCTCGCGCTCAATATCATTCAGGTACTCATAATCTTCGGAGCTAAGCTCTAGATCATCTTGAGCGAACATGTAGTTCTCGGCCTTAGAACCAATACTGCAACCGTAGATGGTATTGAGATCGATATGGTCGGTATTGTCGTTGTAAAGGGGGAAAATTCTGCTGGTCATGCTCAAGTACCTCTCAACATAAACTGAAAACTCGTTTGCTTGGTCTCTTTTTGAGACCCCATCTGATGTGCTATGGCTGCAGTATATGTTCTCCCCTTTTACAATGCAAGCGTTAATTTCCAAAAGTTCTAGGAGCGATAATTGCGCAACACCATCACTTGTCGCCACCGCCACTCCTCTACCGCGCCCTCACGCGCAGCGCACTCGTTGAGATACTTGACCGGAATCGGCCACACGGACGGAGCCTTATAGCGCGAAAGGCCTATGTTGGCCAGCTGAACCAACAACTCAGACAAATCATCGCCGTCGAGTACCTCAATCGAACGCACGTGAATCGCAGTCGCCATATCCTCCTGGGTGCCGTTGTTGACGCCCACAAAATAGCAAGTCTTGCCCGCACGCTCGAACGTTCCAATGCCGTAATAAGGCGAGTTGTAGCTCTCGAAAATCTCTTTCTTACGCCCTGCTTTGCCTGTGAGCTGATGCTCACCCACCAGGGCCATAAAGGTATTGGAAACGTCGTCAGTCCCGTATCCCGCACGCGCGCAAGCATAGACTGCCCGTTCGCATGCACGTCAAAGACATAGGCGCCCTTATCGAGTTTGCCGTCCGCGGTCAGCAGATCGAGCTCCATCTCGTCCTCGGGACCATCCTCTGCCGAATGTGAGGCATAGCGCATGCCCCCATCCGCGCCAATCGCCAACGTAGCGATACGCGAATCCAGCTCAATCTTGTCCTTTGTTTTATGCGGCACATCGACCAAGCCACACACCGTCACCGACTCAATATCCAAAGCATCAAGATCAAAACGCCGTCACCCGCTCGTCGACAACATCCTGCTTTACCAGCAGTTCTTTGAGCATGGCGCCCAGGATCGCCTCTTGCGCATTGCGATCCTTTTGCTTTGGCGCCACCTTAAACAGTGGCTCGCACACATCCGGTGTCACGTGCTGTTCCACCACGCCAGCATGTAAGGCATAGCCGTCGTCCTCAGCAACCTCATTGGGCACAACGACAAGGTTCAGCGCCCGCGAATCCACGGCCCTTCCGCCATACGTTGCGCGAACGCCCCACGAGGAATCGTTAAGTCGATCGGCCAGCTGGCGCGCCACTTCGGCAAGCCCATTGCGCGCAAACGACACCACGATTCGCTGCCCCGCCATGCGCTCCGCAACCACGCGCGCGTACTCATCACCCTTGAGCACCTCGTAGAAACTCTTACGCGGGTATTCCATGAGCGTCACCCGGGCGAAGTCGCTGTAACGGCGTTCGAGAATCTGCAGCTCTCGATACAAAATGCCCTTCTTGGTATAGGCGACCTTGTCCGCCTGGGCCGAGAACGTCAGATCACGGCGCTTGGACGGCTTGTCGCCCTTGGCTCGGCGCAGGATGTACTCGTCTTTTTGTTTCGTGGGCAAGCACCATCGTCGCCACGGGCGATAGCCTGTAGCCCACTTGGCTCTTAATCTTTTCGAGCTCTTTCTCGTCACCTTGTGCCCTGCCAATAAGCACACGGCGCTTGGTAACGTCCGAATCTTAAGATCAAAGGTGCAATCCTCATCGATAACGATTCAACCGTTTCGATCTTGGCAGGTCCCCTTCCGTCGCTTTCGACAGCATCGCGGCGGGCACCCTTGGCGCTAATGACATACAGGTGCCCGGTGTCATTGGGAACTTCGTCCTCAATCCCCTCAAACTGAGAGCAGGAGTTGAACAGCAAGCGGAGCGCAACGTAATCGTCCAACTCGTTCCAATTAGTTTTAATCGGAACTATCTGCTCCTGATAAAGCGAGGCATTAAGGTCGCCCGTCTGCACGCCCGCTTTGACCATCAGAAAGACGCGGTTGTCTGCAAGCTGCGTGAGCGCGACGACCTTGCCCGTCTGGCACACATCGGCCATAAAGTTCGCCACGGCATGCTTGCCCGCATCGCCGACGTGCACCAAAAAGACCGAGTAGCGCTCCTCGGCAGCAGCGGCATCGAGCTGCAACACGAGCTCTGATACGGCGATGTCTCCCAAACCGCACGGCTGGTTATGCTTCGATTGCACGGCCGATCGCCTCCATCATCTCCAAATTGATTGCACCGTCGGCGGCCATATAAGGAACGGAGAACACAGTCCCCTCAGCATCGAGTGCCTTGGGCACGGCACTCAAGCGCTGCCTCATCAGCCAAAACGTTGACGATTAGCAGGCGTTTCGCCCCAACCTTTTGAGCCTTCGCCCTAAAGCGCTCGGCATCCGACGCCTCGCGACCGTCGCGAACATAAGCGATATAGGCACCGATGCGATAGTGCTTAAAAATCGATCCATACCCCGGTCGTGTTGCCAGCAGCATCGAGCACCTCAAAGTCGCCACCTGTCTCGGCGTGTGCCGCATCGCCACGCGTAAGCGAATAGCGGCCGTCGTAATATGCCTCAAAGATTGCCCTTCCGGCAGATTCTCCCAGCTCACCCAGGTAGACCGCCTGGAACATATAGGGCGTCATGTGCGCCGTCGCCGCCGGCTGCAGCGTTGTGGGCACCGTCGCTCGACCAACGCTCACGCACTTCGCGAATTGACAGCAGCTCGGGTACGCGCGCCGCCGCCTGGCTCACCTGGCGAACCGTCGCGCCCTTTAAGCCCTCCTTGCAGTGGCAACGATCCTCCAGACGAGCAGCAATCTGCTCGACGGGCTCACCATCGTAGCTAGGGAATTCAAAGTGCGGCACCTTGCATGCCCCGCCTTCTGCATAGGCATAGCCATTTGCAGCATGCGACATGCGCAGCGCGGTACTCCGGCGCTCTGGGTATTGCGCGAGATCTTCCCACGGCAGGCAAAAATGATGCAGGTAAAAGTCGCGCTCGCCATCAAAAGCAGTGAGATCTTCGTCCCCGGCGTTTAGCGAGGTAACTTTCCACGCCAGCTTTTCGTGCTTTTGCTTGGCAAGGTTGTTCCTAAAGGCGGCAAGGTTCTGCTGCTTAACGGCAGCGTGTTCCTTGTTGTCCGTCATATGGTTGTTGGCAGCGGCGCAGGCACCAACACCTGCTCAAGCTCGTAGCCCATCGGCAAATCATGCAAGAACGAAAAGTTGCAATCGTTCGCAATCTCGCGGTCGAGCAGCACCTGCACGCAAGGCATCTTTACACTCGTGCGCATCAGGCGACCCACAGCCTGTGCCACAATGCGAGCGCCTTCGACCTGATAAGAGAGGGTGTCGCGCACCGGCAGGCTCTTATTAACGCCAGATAGAAGCATCCGTACGTTCCGGCGCTTTTGAGTAAACGGAACCTCGCCGCGCGCTACCAGTTCCTCCTGCTCCACCACGCCAAGTAGCGCCTGCTGGACAAACTTATTTGAGTTGATCTCCACTCCCCAGGTCAAACGACTTGTGGGCGACTCGATATATAAGAAATCAAGATCCATCTTGGGGCGACGGTCGGCATTTTCAAAGCCGCAATCGACCTGATGAACCATGTCGCACAGATTCTCCGGCACCTTGTATTTGAGATTCTTGGAAAAGCCACCGGCCGAAAGATTGATAAACATCAGGGTCGGCTGGCCCAGCTCGAGACGTTTTTGAGCGCCACGCCAACCTGCATCCCCATTCCGCAGCGTTAAAGCACGGCACCATGTCCTTGGCGGCCTCAAGCGATTTCTCGTACGACATCTCGGGGCACTTGATGTTTCTAATCACCAGCTCCGCGACAATCTCGCGCGCAAGATCCAGCGCCAGACTATTGAATTCGCCATGGTTCCCATGTGGCGCGTGGTAAAAACGGCTCCCGCCCGTTGCTCGTTACGCGCCACACCACGGGCCCAAGTGCTCACGGCAACAAGCGTCTTGCTCAGGCGCTTCAGCTCAAACTCGATGCTCTTGGCGTCGCTCACGCCCACCCTGTCAGCAATCTTTAAGCGCAAGCGCACCGCAAGTCCCTCACTCACGCCAATCCCGTCAAAGAACCGCATCGCGCGCTCGTACACCTCGTCGGGCGACACAATGATGCCGCCAAAGGCGCCGCCTGCCAGCGCGACCATGCCGGCAATTTCCTTGGACTCATCCACCCAGGCAATATCGACGTCGTACTCCTTCGCAGCCTGTTTGTTAAACAGCTTAGTCTGTCGCACGATTTCCTGGTTGAGCTCGCCAATCCAAGCGTCCTTGCGAACCACGCCATGAACCTCGTCAAGGTAATCGAGGTTGAAGTTTTTGACGGTCGGCGCACTCCATGTTGCGCTCATGCACACGCAAGGCGCTTTGGCGGCAATGGAGGCAAGGTAGGCCTCGGGCATGCGCTCAATGCCGTGGCTGGTTAGGTACGTGGTAAACATGTGCTCGATGGTGGTTTCCATCACTAGATAATCGACACCACGCGCATACATCGAGTCGTCGGCGGCATCGATCTCGTCATTCTTGCGATCTTTAAAGAACAGCGCCAGCATCAACGAATCCCAAAAATACTTCTCGCTGGTCTGGTTGTTCCTAATGCCCAGGGCATCGATGATGTTCTTGCGCGAAAGGTCGTCCTTGTACGAAATGCTGCCGTAGTACAGCTTGTCCATAAGCGTGGCGCAACGGGCGAGATGACCCACCACCATCCTGACCAGACCGCGTGCACGACGCACCGCCTTGCTGACGGTTTGCTGCCCACTCCCTCCGCGAGTGATAATCATATTGCGAGTACCGCCCTCATTGAGTTTGAAGCGCAACGGATTCGCCGAGTTGTCGCCCACCGAAATATCGTCGCTGCCAAACAGATGTCGACCGGAGAGCTGCTCTTTCTTTCGCCTCGTCAGACAGCGCAAAAGGCGGACGCAGTTTCATGTCCTTAATACAAGAGGCGAGTGCCTTTTGAATTTTCTTGGCATCCTTGGCGATTTCTTCGGCATCTTCCTCTACGCTCGCCCGCGAAACCCTGTTCCTCTCGGCGTTTGACCCTTTGTGATCGCCCGACGTGGAAGCGTGCGTATAGACCGCCATCCATTGATCTCGATTCCCCAGTAGCAAGGGGTCCACCACACCGCCGTTAAAATGACGATCGAGGATACGCAATACTTCGTCCGGTTGAAACGTCACGGGATCGTCTGTCAGCGTCGACAGTATGTCGGCCTTCATGTGGTCGATTTCATCAAAGATAAACAGGCCCTTCTCGGCAGCCATTGCGTTAAAGAACACAACGCCTGCACCGGTCACTGTATCGATCCTATTGATGAGCTTTTGCGGCGTCAGGGCAATCACATGCGGTATGCTCTCGTCATTGAGCAGGGCAGACGGCCAAATCTGGGGGATCACCTCCATGCCGCGCGTGATGTTTTTGAGCTCGTGGCTCACAGCCCAACGCAAGCTCGCATCCGCCGACGATAGCTTGTCGCGAAGGGCGGGGGTCAAACGGTCTGCAACACCTCCCAGACGATTTCGAGTGTCAAGGATGCCCAAAAGGTCATCGGCGATCTCCATCGCGTTGCCCCACGCTCGCTTAATGATGCGATGAGAGCTCTCGTCGTCCGCCTCGATGGGACACGGAATGTCGCGCACGCCCACGGCGCCCTTACCGCGCGTAGTCTCAATCCAATGCAGGATGTTATCGCCCGCACGCGGAAGATCGAACACCATGCGCTGCGCGGCATCGCCATCCATGCCCTGCACGATCAGGCCCACCGACAGGCCCAGCCAACGGTAAAGCTTGCCCATCCACTCGCTGTCGCGCTTGGCAAGGTAATCGTTGACGGTGACGATGTGGACACCCTCCCCGGTCAGTGCATTCAGATAGGCGGGCAGCGTTGCCACAAGGGTCTTGCCTTCACCGGTCTGCATCTCGGCAATGTCGCCCCGGTGCAGGGCGATGCCGCCGGTGACCTGCACCGGGAAATGCTTCATACCCAGCACACGCCATGCGGCCTCGCGGCAGACCACCGGGCCGACACCGGCCACCGTTTTGTTCAGGGCGTCTGCCACCGGCAGGTCGCGCTGGCAGGCCGCCGCCACGATGGACGCCGAGCTGACGGCCAGAAATCAGGCCGGGCAGGCTTGGGGGGCGTCGTGTAGGGCAGGCCGGGCAGGAGCTGACGGACATCGCTGTCCTCGAAGTCCACCCGCTTGAGGGCATCGATGATCTTGCCGTTCTGCACCAGCACCAGATTGGAGTAACGGCCCATCAGCTCGGCGCAGAGGATGTTGCGCACAAGGTCGCCCATCTCGTTGGTACACTGGAACTCGAAGTAGACGATCCGGTCGCCCGGCTCCATCCGGACGTCCAGCAGACGCCCGCCGGTGAGATGCTTGCGCATCAGCATACAGAAAGAGGGCGGCGTCTCGGGGTTTTCGAAGCTCTCCTCGGTCAGGCAGACTCGCGCCGAGCCGCTCCGGGCCGACAGCAGCAGGCAGTCAGTCTCCGTGCGGGTGCGCAGGGTGATGACCAGCTCGTCGCGGGTCGGCTCAAACAGTTTTGCGATTTTGGCGTCAGCAGCGTGGTCTTCAGCTCCGCCGCCGTTAGCGCCAGTGCGCGGCATCCAATGCCATTTGTATTACCTCGTTTTTGCAGATTGGCAAGACCTGTCCAGCCCTGCCGATCTGCTTCTTTATATTATAGATAAGTATAGGGGTCCCGGGCATCCTCGCTCACAAGGACTTCCAGCTCCGGAAAGGCCCTGCGCAGCTTCTCCGCCACCGCCGCCGTTACCGGGAACTCCGTAGCGTAGTGGCCCGCTGCGATGAGCGAAAGCCCCAGACGCTTTGCGTCGATGGCGTGGTGGTGGTTGGCCTCGCCGGTCAGCAGGCAGTCTGCCCCCTGCGCGATGGCGTCCTCGAAGAGGCTTCCGCCTGCGCCGCTGATGACGGCCAGCCGCCGCACTGTTTTGCCGGTATCGGCGAACTTGACCTGCACCGCAGGGCCGTCGGACGGCTGGTTGCAGCGGGAGGCAAGCTCTTTCTGCGCCTTTTTTGCCAGCTCGGGGACTGTGATGGGCTCGATGCTGCCCACACGGCCGCAGCCCTCGGCGAACGCTTCCATCTCTCGCATCCCAAAGATACCGGCCAGCACCTCATTGACGCCGCCCTCGGCGCATCGAGATTCGTATGCATACAAATCGCCGAGATGCCGTTTTTCACCAGCTGGAAAGCCACGTCCTGCCCACTCAGGCTTTTTGAGGGGCGAGAAGATGACCGGGTGGTGGGACACGATGAGCCCGCAGCCCTTCCGGGCGGCCTCTTCCACCACCTCGGGGGTGATGTCCAGCGTCACCAGCACACGGGATACCTCGCCGCCGCAGTCTACCAGCAGGCAGGATTGTCCCAGCTTTCGGCCAGAGCCAGCGGCGCGATGCGCTGCATCTCTTCGTATATCTGCTGTACCGTCGCATGCTTGCTCTCCCCTTTATCAGTTCATCCATCTCTTTCGCCAGCTCTGTGCCGTCCGGCACACCGAGGCGGAGGCGAGGCAGTTTGGCTTTCTGCCATGCGGCGTAGCCTTCCCCCTCCGGCCACTGGCCGGTGAGGCCGAGCAGGCACTCCCGGAACGTGGGCGTTTCATCTCGCCGGTGTACCGTCGGCGGCCGTGGACCCGCCATACCAACGCGGCCCGGCCCCGCCCTGCACCCGGGCCGGTCGGCCGCGAGGGCAAAGCCATGTTCCCACAGCCAGCGGCGCAGATCGCTGTGGCGGGTAGCCGGCACCATCACAAGGCGAGGCCCGCCCGGCGCAGATACCCACGGGGCTTTCTCGATGATCTCCCACGTTGTCTGGGCCGAGACGCCCGCCAGCACGATGGTGCTCACCTCGCCCGGAGACAACACAGAAAGACCGTCGCCAAGCCTCAGCTCAGCGCGGTCTTTGCATCCGGCATATTCCAGCGTCTGTTCTGCCTTTGCCAGCGGGCCGGGGGCGCAGGTCGGCCCCGATGACTTTGGGATACTTCCCCGAAGCGGCCAGCACCGCCGTCAGCTTGCCGTGGTCGCAGCCGATGTCGGCCACCGGCTCACCGGGGCGCACCAGCTCAGCGGCAGCGCTCAGACGCGCATCCAGTGTCGGCAGCACTCAGGACTTCTTGGAGGCCAGATGAGCGTTCAGCTTCTCCAGCAGCTCGTCGCAATCCACACCGTGGACCTCGCAGGCTTCCTCGATGCTCTCGCCGCGGGAGGCGGGGCAGCCCAGGCAGTGCATCCCGATCTCCATGAAGTAGGGAGCGGTGCTCTGGTCCATATCCAGAATGTCGCCGATGATGGTCTCACGGGTGACCTGCTTCACAGCCTTGGCTTCGTCCTTCTTGAGCATATTGAAAATATCCAAAACATGGTAGTTAGTCCTTTCTGTCTCTTACGATGCGCCCTTTGCGGCGCTCAGCTATAATATACCCCAATCATATCCTATATTTCAAGTAGTAATTGAAAAAAGCCCCCGCACTGCAAGCAGTGCGGGGGCCGTTAAGCTTCAGATTGTAGAATCAGCGCTTAGTTCTGCTTCATGCGAGCGAAGCAGTCAGAGCAGTAGACCGGACGGTCCTCACGGGGCTGGAAGGGAACCTTGCAAGCCTTGCCGCAAGCTGCGCAGACAGCGTCGAACATCTGGCGCTCACCGCCGTTGCTGCGTGCGCCGCCGTTCTTGCGGGCATCACGGCAGGGCTTGCAGCGCTGGGGCTGGTTCTCAAAGCCGCGCGATGCGTAGAACTCCTGCTCACCAGCAGTCCAAACAAACTCCTTGCCGCAGTCCTTGCAAACTAAAGTCTTGTCTTCGAACATAGTAGTATCTCCTCTTTGTTTAGTTCTTGCCCACGGAAGGATTGTAACCATACCTTTGGTTTTTAGGGACCATAGCGCTGATCGTAAGCTTACCAGGGGCTTGAATGAGTAAACGTCCTCTAGCTGAGGACTCCCCTATTGTACCGTTCTTTTTTGATTTGTCAACCAAAAAACAACCCCTCCGTCCGCTTTTTGTGCATTCGGCATAATAAGACGGTCTTTGCGTCGTGCAAACAGCAAAAGGCCACACCGCCCTTTGGGGGAGCGGTGCGGCCTTGGATGCCTTAAATGCAGAGATTACTTCTCGAGGACTTCCTTGGTGTCGCGGGCGATCATCAGCTCCTCGTCGGTAGCGATGACCAGAGTGCGGACCTTGGCGCCCCAGGCGGTGATGTCGCAGACATCGCCCACGGGATGCTCGTTCTTCTCGGTATCAATGCGGATGCCCAGCCAATCCATGTGGTGGCAGACCTTTGCACGGGCGATCTCGTCGTGCTCGCCGATGCCGCCGGTGAAGACGATGGCGTCCACGCCGCCCATAGCTGCGATGTAGCTGCCGACGATCTTCTTGATCTGGTAGTTCAGCATGTCAGAAGCCAGCTGAGCGCGCTTGTTGCCGTGGAGAGCAGCCTCCTCGACGTCACGCTTGTCGCTGGAAACACCGGAGATGCCCAGCAGGCCGGACTTCTTGTTCAGGATCTCGTCCAGCTCGTGGCCGGTGATGTTCAGGGTGTACTTCAGGTAGTTGACCACAGAGGGGTCCAGGTCGCGCAGCGGGTACCCGACTCATCAGGCCGGCCAGCGGGGTCATGCCCATGGAGGGTATCAACCGACCTTGCCCTGATCGACAGCGGCGATGGAGGAGCCGTTGCCCAGATGGCAGGTGATGAGCTTCAGGCGCTCAATGGGCTCCTCGAGGTACTCAGCAGCCTTGTGAGCGACGTACTTATGGCTGGTGCCGTGGAAGCCGTAGCGGCGCACGCCGTACTTCTCGTACCACTCATAGGGTACAGCATACATATAAGCTTCGGCGGCATGGTGCTGTGGAATGCGGTATCGAATACCACCACCTGGGGCACATCCGGACCCACAACGGCCTTGCAGGCCTCATAGCCCTGGATATGGCCGGGGGTTGTGCAGCGGTGCCAGCGGAGACAGCTTGCGCAGGTTCTCCACTACTGTGTCATCCACCAGCACACTGTGGGTGTAAATATCGCCGCCCTGCACGATGCGGTGCTACGGCGTCAATCTCTTTCATAGAGTCGATCACCTTGTGCTCGCTCTCGCACAGAATGTACTTCACTTCGTTAAAAGCATCCGTATGGGTAGGCAGCTCCTTGTCGTACTCAAACTTCTGTCCATTCACCTTGACAGACACATTCTTCTCGCCGCCGTTGATGGTCATACCGATCCGCTCAATGACGCCTTTACACAGCACGGACAGATCGCTCATATCCATCAGCTGATATTTTAAGGAAGAACTGCCGCAGTTAATAATCCAGAATTTTCAAAATTTATCCCTCCAAATCTTGCAATAGA
>ENA-OQAL01000173-OQAL01000173.1-human-gut-metagenome-genome-assembly--contig:-NODE-173-length-16812-cov-3.828169_pt1 | contig 16812 bp, 20 predicted proteins | sample MGYA00242491_ERZ504519 | MGnify/ENA primary metagenome ERZ504519 (study PRJEB26092, sample SAMD00036260) | human gut metagenome | host: Homo sapiens | study: EMG produced TPA metagenomics assembly of... | reverse complement strand
TTTCTTCTTCGTAAAACCGTACTTTCCCATCAATAACTGGATAAAACCGTTTGTTCACATCTCCAGCCTGCTTGATGTATGTTAATTCACAAGGCACACCTAAGAATTTTTCCTGCGTATTGGGCAAAAATAGAGGAAAATTTATGAACATTAGCTGTTATGACATCTTCTATCTCATTTGAAATGGATTTCACTATATTATACTGCTCGTCTCGTTGTTTTTGATATGCCTCTTTTTGCTGTGTCAGACGATTTACTTCATCAAGAAAAGGTTGAATAGAATTTTGACTATTATCAGACATTGCATTCTCATACTCTAGTTCTCTGACTTTCTGCTGAATTATTCTTCTTTCCAATTCAATCTTTGTGAATTCCGAATCTAAACTAATTATTTGTTGTTCAATATTTTGTATTGTTTTCTTTTTGCTATTTATAGACTGATATAATGTTTTCCTCTGTATATTTATTTCATTAAAACGGTTTCTTAATATCGTGTCATCTTCTGTATTTTCATTAATTGGAGAATTACAAGCAAAACAACTATTTGAATTATTTGTTACTTTCTCAACCAATTCATCATTCGGCTGATTACACATCGGGCAAATGTGATTCAACTGAATATTCTTTATGAAAACATGATATGAGGGGTGCAGCGTCTCCCATATACGATTATTTAGTTGCTCCTCAATTTGCTTTAATTGTTTATCAATGTCATTTGCAGATAAACTGATTTTATTTATTTCATTCTGCAATAGCGATATGTCTTGACTCTTAGAAGCACGTTCTTTTTTGTACAGATGCCAATCTAGCATCCATTTCCTCAAGCCGTCCTTTCAAATTAATAAGAGCGAGAGCTGGATTTCCTTGGTTGGCTGTTGAGTGGGCAGTGGATATAGACGTATCCTTCATTTTGCTCAAAACCTTATTGATGGCTCTCATGTCTTCTGAGCTATGTCGAGACAAACTATCAAAATACTTTGCTTTTCTGATAGCTTCTTGTCGTTTCTTATCAAGATCTGGATCGTTAAAATATTTGTTGAATAGTTCGCTTTGTACATCCGGGAAAACATCACCATCATCCAAAGGATGGTTTTGTGATCTTCTCCAAAAAAGAGTACTTCGTTTACAAAAAATATCAGATCATCAAATTCTAGATTTGTGTTATCCTTAATGATTCTCTCATATTTATAAGGTAACGTATTAATTTTGCCGTATCTGATAATTTTTCGTAGCTAAATTGATTTATTAAGGTACCGGGTAGTTCTGCACCATCTACCTTAAGCTGGGTCAAGGTTATGGAAGATAAGTCCCTTGTCAATTCAACTGTCACATTATTTAACTTCATGCTAATCGATACTGTAGGAGACGCATCTGTTGGAATGCTGTCATCCATACGATTGCTAAAAATACTTTTGTGGAAACAATTGACGCTTTTCTATAATATTCCCTTGGTAAGTACGAGTATATCCAAAAGGCTTTTTATATAGTCCGAGAATAGCAAATCGAATAATATTAACAAAAGTGGTTTTTCCCATACCATTACCACCTAGTACTAGATTGACACCTTTAACAAAATCAAAGGTATAGTCCAGACCATTTGGATATAAAGTATAATTCTTGATGTTTATACTTAGCAATTCAGGTAGATATATTTGCCTACTCATTATTCAGTTATTTACTCAATTGTTAATACTATGTATATCAATACATTACACAATAAGGTTAGGGCGCAAATATATAACACGCCCAATTTAATAACAAAGATAAAATAAATTATCCAATATTTGATGTCATATTTGCTATTATTTAAAAATATAGCTATAGCTTTCAGGTTAAACTCTCTGTTGAATATTATTCTAACATTCATATATCAACATACAGCATATACCTTACTTCAGATAGTGAGAATTTTCTTCTTGAAATATCTATAAACAGTAAATTTTCCGCCAATTTTACTCTCAATATTAGAATATCATGTCCTGTTTGGTTTTTGGTCTTTAGTGTGTAAATTAGAGTGATAGTAATATAAATCTACTAACACACTCCATCAGCATATCATAACTCAAAATTAGGATGGTAAATATATGACAATTTAGATTCAAAAACACATTCATGTTGTGTTTATGGATTAAACAGAAAAAGCCAATGTCATAGACCTTAATTTTGAGAGAAATATAAATCCCACACTGAGGTGGAGCAAAAACACAAGGCATCTGCTTGTATTTCAAAATAAAGCGTTACCTTTGTAGAGTAATAAGAAATCGACTCCGCAAGACACTGCAAAATATTGCAAGCCTCCGGTGGAGCAATAGCGGGAGATTACTTCTTTAGCTAAAAGATACATCAAAGATATTCAGCCACTTATCGTTAGATTACGATTCCTGGTGGCACCACTTAAAATCCTGATTCTCAAAAGAGTCAGGATTTTTTGTTTTCTACCAATACGCCACTCCAAACCGAAAAAGTTAAAAAAACATGTGAGCTTTTTCAGTAACAAGCCTATTAAAAAGTAGAGAGTAAATTCAGTTATAGCCAAACAACAAGACAAAAGCACGAAGTTGTTTCGTAATTAATTCACTCTCACATGCACATTTCTTCAGCATCCTCTTTTTTATTTCCAATTAATATCTAACTTTGTAAAAACCTCTAAACGAAGTAATATATGAAGAAATTATTCTCTACACTGATGGTAATTGCCTGTCTGGCACTTGCCATTCCGGCGCAAGCCCAAATAAAAAAATTTGGAGTAAAAGGTGGTTTGAATGTTTCCAAACTACATCTTTCTGAAGAAACATTCAAGTCAGACAACAGAACCGGCTTCTTTATCGGTCCGACAGCAGAATTCACCCTGCCACTTTTAGGATTAGGTATCGACGCCTCTGCAATGTATAACCAATTTGGCGTAGATTCTGAAGAAGGAACGTCAACCAAGAAAAGTATAGAAATTCCTATCAATCTGAGATGGACTGTCGGATTCAGCAGTCTGATTGGCGCATACGTAGCTGTAGGTCCTCAGTTCGGATTTAATGTAGGCGACCGCTGGTTTAACAATGTATGTGAATTCAAGAAAAACACGACCAGCTTCAATGTCGGTGCCGGCTTGAAACTTCTTGGCCATTTGCAGGTAGGAGCCAACTATAACTTTGCATTAAAAAGACAATGGAAAAATACATAGTGGCGACCCGGATGATTTAACTACTATCGGTTTCAAACAGAACACATGGCAGGTTTCTGTTGCTTATCTATTCTAAAGACACACATAGAAAACATATTAAAAAAACCTCCTCTCAGGTGATATTGGATATTCACTTGAAAGGAGGTTTCCTTTTATCATACAGACCGTTTATTCGTTATCACAAGGATACACCACTCCCCATTCCCGGCGAAGGGCATCCATCTGCTGCATGATACGAAGTGACTCGGCATGCGGCATGTAAGGCGATTCCAGCCAGCCTTTTTCAATTGCTTCCAGTGAAGCGTACACCTGATACTCATAGCCTGTAATCTGTTGCGGGGCATCGTACACGGCTACAGTCTGATAATTCGTATCCAGCACTTTGACCGATTGCGGATTATTGATGTTTTCCACTATCAAATGGCCTTTATCACCTGAAATGATTCCCATACGGTCGGTAGCGGCATGAATGCTTGCCTGTAAGGCAGCCATCTTGCCATCCTTAAACAACAATGTAATATTTTCCTGTGCATCCACTCCCGTATCTGTTTTCTGACAAACGGAATGCACGGAAGCTACTTCCTTTCCGAAATACATGGCAGCAAAGTTGAGCAGGTACACGCCCAAATCGAGCAAAGCGCCTCCCGCCAGTTCCGGACGCAAGATACGTTCCTTCCGATCAATTACATATCCTAAATTAGCCGATAAAATATGGGGCGTGCCTATCACTCCTTCTTCTAATAACTCACGAATCTTCAACGAAAGCGGCATGTAACGGGTCCAGATAGCTTCAGTCAGAAATACTTTCTTCTCTTCAGCCAGTTTCAGCAGGTCGGCTGCCTGACGGGCATTGGCCGTAAAGGCCTTCTCACACAGCACCGGCTTGCCCTTCTCAATACACAAACGGGCATTGTCATAGTGCATGGCATGAGGAGTGGCAATATAAATCAAATCCACTTCCGCATCGGAAGCCAGTTCTTCATAACTTCCGTAAGCCTTCGCAAACTGCCATTTCTCGGCAAAAGCCTTTGCCTTTTCTACCGTGCGCGAAGCCACGGCATAGCGTTTCACCCCTTTCATTCCTCCAAGCGTGGCTGCCATTTTTGCCGCAATGCTACCACATCCGATGATTCCAATATTGTAAATTTTCATTTTGAATTAAAGATTAAAAACAGCAGGTACAAATCTATAAAAAGTTTCAGGAGGGAACCAGCTATGTGAGGGGCTTTTTGTAACTTTGCAATATGAAAAAAAATTCGTGGATGTCATAATACCCCTGCCTATTGCCAGCCAGTACACGTATTCGCTTCCGGAAGGTATGGAAGCAAGCATACAGCCTGGCTGCCGGATCATTGTGCCTTTCGGTCCTAAAAAATTTTATACGGGCATTGTCACCAAGGTACACGAAACGGCTCCGGAGGCGATGAAACCAAAAGACATCTCGGAAGTGCTCGATTCACGTCCGGTTTTGTTAGGACAGCAGTTTTCTTTCTGGAAATGGCTGGCCGACTATTACCTCTGCACGTTGGGAGACGTGTACAAGGCAGCCCTTCCTTCGGGTATGAAACTGGAAAGCGAAACACTGGTGGAATACAATCCGGACTTTGTAGCCTCGGAACCGCTCCCTCCTCGGGAGCAGCGTATTCTGGACTTGCTCAGTGCGGACCCGGAGCAATGTGTCACCCAACTGGAGAAGGCCAGCGGCATGAAGAATTTGTTGCCGGTCATCAAATCGCTGCTGGAGAAAGAGGCTATCTGCATCAAGGAAGAAATCAAACGAAGCTATAAACCGCGTACGGAAGTACGGGTCCGACTGACAGAAGCGTTGCAGAACGAACATCACCTGCACATTCAGTTTGATTTACTGGCACGGGCCCCCAAGCAACAAGCCATCCTGATGAAATACCTTGAATTGTCGGGATGGAATGCCGAAGGGAAAAATATCCGGGAAGTCAGCAAGAAGGAGCTGCTCGATGCCTCCGGACAGGCGCAATCCGTCTTCAAGAACTTAGTAGACAAACAAATACTGGAGACGTACCTGCATGAGATTGGCCGACTTACGGGAGACCATGCGGAAACAGTTCCGCTACACACCCTGAGCCCCGCACAGCAACGGGCGTTTTATGAAATCCTGACTTCCTTCCAGACCAAGAACGTATGCCTGCTCCACGGCGTGACGGCCAGCGGAAAGACGGAAATCTATATCCATCTGATAGAAGAAGTGCTGAAAGCTGGCAAGCAGGTGCTCTATCTTCTTCCGGAAATTGCCCTAACGACCCAGATTACCGAACGGTTACGAAGGGTATTCGGCAAACGCTTAGGAGTATATCACTCCAAGTTTCCGGATGCGGAACGGGTGGAAATCTGGCAAAACAACTGACTGAACAAGGTTACGACGTGATATTGGGAGTCCGTTCCTCGGTATTCCTTCCGTTCCGGCGACTGGGACTGGTCATCGTGGACGAGGAACATGAAACGAGCTACAAGCAGCAGGACCCTGCTCCACGCTATCATGCACGGAATGCCGCTATCATGCTGGCTTCCATGTATGGGGCCAAAACCCTGTTAGGTACAGCCACTCCCAGCCTGGAGAGTTATTACCATGCCCGAAACGGGAAATATGGTCTGGTGGAACTGACCGAACGCCATCAGCAGATTCAGTTGCCACACATTGAGTTAGTGGACATCAAGGAACTGGCCCGTAAGAAACGGATGACGGCACAGTTCTCTCCACTTTTACTACAGAAAATACGGGAAGCACTGGAGCAGAAGGAACAGGTCATCTTGTTCCAGAACCGACGGGGTTTTGCTCCGATGATTGAATGCCGCACCTGCGGATGGGTACCGCGCTGCAAGAACTGCGATGTGAGTCTGACCTATCACAAAGGGCTTCATCAGCTGACGTGTCACTATTGCGGCTATACCTATGCCGTGCCTACAGCTTGTCCGGCTTGTGGAGGAGTGGAACTTATGAACCGCGGATTCGGCACGGAAAAGATTGAAGACGACATCAAGCAGATTTTTCCGGAAGCCAAAGTGGCCCGAATGGACTTGGATACCACCCGTACCCGCACGGCCTATGAGCGTATCATCAACGACTTTGAAGAGGGGAAGACGGATATTCTGATTGGCACGCAGATGATTTCCAAAGGACTGGACTTCGACCGGGTAAGCGTGGTAGGTATCCTGAATGCCGACTCGATGATGAATTATCCTGATTTCCGCTCGTACGAACGGGCGTTCCAGCTCATGGCACAAGTGGCCGGAAGAGCCGGACGAAAGAACAAGCAGGGACTGGTGGTGCTTCAGACGAAGTCGCCGGAGAATCCGCTCATTCATCAGATTATGGCCAACGATTATGCCCGTTTGTATCAGGAGCAGATGGAAGAACGTAGCCTGTTCAAATACCCTCCCTTCTACCGGCTGATTTATGTATATTTGAAGCACCGTAAGGAGGACATCCTGAATCAGGCAGCCGACCTGATGGCCGCTCACCTGCGACAAGGCATGGGCGAACGGATATTAGGTCCGGACAAACCACCCGTGGCACGGATACAATCGCTTTTCATCCGGAAGATTGTCATCAAGATAGAGCAGGAAGCTTCCATGAGCAAGGTACGCCGCTACCTGACGCAGGTACAACGCACCCTCATAGAAGATGAGCGCTTCCGCTCACTGATGGTATATTATGATGTAGACCCTACCTAAACCCTATACACATGAAGATAGAATTAGATGTACATACGCACACCATTGCCAGCGGACATGCTTTCAGTAGTCTGCAGGAAATGGCACGGGCAGCTGCCGACAGAGGCCTGAAGTTGCTCGGCATCACGGAACATACACCGGGAATTCCCGGAAGCTGTCACCTGATTTACTTCCGCAACCTGCACGTGGTACCGCGGCAGATGTACGGTATCGAGCTCCTGCTTGGGGCGGAAATCAATATCCTTGATACACAAGGCACACTTGATCTGGATGAATTTCACATGAGCTTGCTGGATTTGCGAATCGCAGGTATTCATTCCCTGTGCTACACGCCGGGAACTCCCGAAGAAAATACACAAGGGATGATAAAAGCCATCGAAAACCCTTACACGCACATCATCAGCCACCCGGGTGACGGTACGGCCAAACTGCTTTTTGAACCGATTGTGCAGGCTGCAAAAGCCCATCACACCCTGTTGGAAATCAACAACAGCTCCTTGAAGCCTTGCCGCAACAAAGTGGAGGCACGGCCCAACAACTTAGAGATACTCCGTCTCTGCAAGCAATATGAGGTGCCCGTCATCCTGGGAAGTGATGCACACATCTCATTCGACATTGCGACTTACGACCATGCCCTGGAGCTGGTCAAAGAAACCGAGTTTCCCGAAAGCCTCATCCTGAATACGGATGTAGCACGTTTTAAACAGTATTTACACCTTGATAAATGATGAAACAAAGAATATTATTCGTCTGCCTCGGCAACATCTGCCGCTCCTCTTCTGCCGAAGAAATCATGCGTACGCTGGTGCGCCGGGCAGGAAGAGAAAAAGAGTTTGAAATTGATTCCGCAGGCATCAGCGGTTTCCATGAAGGAGAACTGCCCGATGAACGTATGCGGGCTCACGCCAGCCGCAGAGGCTACCAGCTGACCCACCGCTCGCGTCCGGTACGCACGGAAGATTTCTATCACTTCGACTGGATTTTAGGTATGGACGACCGCAATATCGATGCCCTGCGCGACAAAGCGCCCGACGTGGAAAGCGAACAGAAGATTCACCGCATGACTGATTTCTGCCGTACCAAGGTAATCGACTATGTGCCTGACCCCTATTATGGTGGCGCTCAAGGCTTCGAAAATGTGCTCGACATACTGGAGGATGCGTGTGAAGGACTATTGGCGCATCTGTCCGACGAAAAGAAATAACTTGAAACTTATTAAACCCAATACCATGAGTCAAACCATTGCACCTTTTGCCCGTCCGCTATACGTAATGACAAAACCCGTAGGGGCAGTCTGCAATTTAGCTTGCGACTATTGCTACTACCTGGAAAAGGCAAATTTATACAAAGACATCTCCAAGCACGTGATGAGCGACGAGCTGTTAGAGAAATTTATCCGCGAATACATCGGCTCGCAAACCATGCCGCAGGTACTCTTTACCTGGCACGGCGGAGAAACACTGATGCGTCCGCTCAGCTTCTACAAGCGAGTAATGGAACTACAACAGAAATATGCCGGGGGACGTACCATCGACAACTGTATCCAGACCAACGGTACCTTGCTGACGGATGAGTGGTGCGAATTCTTCAAAAAGAACACCTGGCTGGTAGGCGTGTCCATCGACGGGCCACAGGAGTTCCACGATGAATACCGCAAGAACCGTCAGGGACGTCCGTCGTTCACCAAGGTAATGCAAGGCATCCACTTGCTGAAAAACACGGGGTAGAATGGAATGCCCTGGCCGTAGTGAATGACTTCAACGCAGACTATCCGCTGGACTTCTATCATTTCTTCAAGGAAATTGACTGCCACTACATCCAGTTTACCCCCGATTGTAGAGCGTATCAGCCCCCATGCCGACGGCCGTCACCTGGCCAGTCCGCTACAGAAAGACGAGAAATTAGCCGATTTCTCCGTATCACCGGAACAATGGGGAAACTTCCTCTGCACCTTGTTTGACGAATGGGTACGCCAGGATGTAGGAAATTTCTTCATCCAGTTGTTCGACTCTACCCTGGCCAACTGGGTAGGTGCGCAGCCGGGCGTCTGCACCATGGCCAAGACTTGCGGACATGCCGGCGTCATGGAATTCAACGGCGACGTATATTCGTGCGACCACTTTGTATTTCCGGAATACAAGCTGGGCAACATTCATGAAAAGACACTGGTGGAAATGATGTACAGCGAACGCCTGATGAAGTTCGGACAAATGAAACAAGACTCCCTTCCCCGCCAGTGCAAGGAATGTGAGTTCCTCTTTGCCTGCAACGGTGAATGCCCGAAAAACCGTTTCGCCCGCACAGCCGACGGTGAGCCGGGACTGAACTACCTGTGCAAGGGATACCATCAGTTCTTCCAACACGTAGCCCCCTACATGGATTATATGAAAAAAGAACTGCTGGCCGAACGTGCTCCGGCCAACATCATGGAAGCTATAAAAAAAGGAGAGCTCTAAAGCCCTCCTTTTTTATAGTTGCCTGAAGATATCACCTCAATCGTTCTTCAACAACACATTCTGAATAGCCTCCTTCAGGTTCTTCTTAGGCAAGGCTCCCTGTGCCATCTGTGGAGTGCCGTTCATCGGCACAAACAACAGGGAAGGCACACTGCGGATACCAAACAAGGCTGCCAGTTCTTCCTCTTCGTCTACATTCACCTTATAGATGTCTACCTGTCCGGCATATTCATCGGCCAGCTCATCCAATACCGGAGCCAGCATCTTGCACGGACCACACCAGGTGGCATAAAAATCAATCAAGGCCGGACGCTCACCCAGGAATTTCCATTCGTTCGGATTCGCTTCATAATTTGCTACTCTTGTCAAAAATCTGCTTTGGTTAAATGTACTGCACTCATATTCTTCTGTTTTTAAATTTTTACTTACTTTCTTTTGTTGCCTGATAAGGTTTCACAAAATCCTTATACAATGCTTTGTTCCCGGACGAGGTGCCGCATCCTCCTGCCGCACAGCAGGACCAGTTCACCATAGCCATCAGCATCAACAACCCGCCCAATACTATCATCAGGGAGTCTGAAGCATAGATGCCATAAGCGGCAAACACTGCTCCCGAAAGGAGGCGTATCACCCGGAGAACATCCCAATTACGAAATAACCTTTTCATTGTCAACACCTTTTTTGTTTGTTTCTGATGCAAATGTAGATGGAAATGCGCAGGGGCACAACAGATTTTTATTTATCTTTGTATTGATAAAATCTATTGAACCATGACATTACAGCAGATGGAATATATCGTGGCACTGGACAAGTACCGCCACTTTGTGCTTGCAGCCGAGGCATGCGGCGTGACACAGCCTACCCTCAGCGCGATGATTCAAAAGCTGGAAGAAGAACTGGATGTCAAGATTTTCAACCGCGACCGGAAGAATATCACCCCTACCCGCATCGGCGAAAAATCATCCGTCAGGCACAGATTGTGCTGAATGAAACCCAGTGCATAAAGGAAGTGGTAGCCGACGAAACGGACAGCATGAACGGTAACCTGCGTATCGGTATTCTGCCCACCATTGCTCCCTACCTCGTGCCCGACTTTATCCATCATTTCCGGAAACCTACCCGCACGTAAGCCTGTTCATTGATGAGAAAGAAAACAAGTCATTGCTACAGGAGCTGCACTATGGCAACCTGGACATTATCCTGACCACCCCGCCGGAGGACTTGAACGGCCTGTTAGAGATTCCGGTCTATACCGAGAAGTTCGTGGCCTACTTTTCTGAAGCATGCGACCAGGCCAAAAGCTGTATCGCCAACGGTACCCTTCCTCCCGAACAAATGTGGATTCTGAAAGAAGGTCATTGTGTACCCAACGGCGGAATGAATTTCTGCAAAAACAAGGACATCGGCAATCACATCTATGAGGCCGGAAGCATCGAGACCCTCATAAAATCGTGGACCGGAACGGTGGATATACCATCATCCCCGAACTTCATATTGCGTCGCTAACCGAGAAACAGAAAGCCCATGTCCTGCCTCTTCAGGCAAATCCTCCGGCACAACGCCACGTATCCATTCTTATCAAAGAAGACTTTATCCGCGAAAGAATGGTCAATGCGGTCATAGATACTCTTAAATCCATCATTCCCGCTTCTATGTTAGAAAAACGGCTGTCTTCACATTCCGTCAGATTACGGCACTCAAAGAGCGAATGAATGACAATATGTCACAGAATAAGACTTTTTGTCTTTATGATTTAAATTTAAAGTGACAATTTGTTACAATCTATTCCATCAGACAGCTAATATAGTTTGCAAAGGTTTAAAAATCGGCATAGAAGGTTTAAAATAAAGGTACTACATTAAAAATGGAAGTTACAACAACCTCCATTCAAGATTTGTGGTACACTGTTTGCAAAAGAGTAAGTGAACTTGAATTTCAAAAGGGTTCGGGTTCAGAAACAAAATTGATTAACAACTAAAAATAGGAGATTACAACTATGATGCCGACTAGAAAATATTACAATCAGAACTGGTTACCAAGTATCTTTAATGACTTCTTCGATAACAACTGGATGGAAAAAGCAAACGCTACCGCACCTGCAATCAATGTGGTGGAAAGCGACAAGGATTACAAAGTAGAAGTAGCCGTTCCGGGAATGACTAAAGAGGATTTCAATATCCACTTGGGTGATGAAAACGAACTGGTCATCTCCATGGAAAGAAAGTTGAAACGAAGACAAAGAAAACAAAAATACTTACGACGTGAGTTCTCTTACACCAAGTTCCAACAGTCACTTTACTTGCCCGACAATGTCGATAAAGAAAAGATTACTGCCAATGTAGCAAATGGTGTATTGACTATTGAGCTGCCAAAGTATTCTCAGGAAGAAAAAGCAAAAATTAATCGTGTGATTGAAATACATTAATCATCACAAATAACGGAAAACTCTCGTCTGCATCCATTGTGGGCGAGAGTTTTTATTTTGGAACTAACTTAAACGATTGATATATGGCATTTATTGATTACTATAAGATTTTGGGAGTAGACCGTAATGCCACTCAGGATGAAATCAAGCAGGCATACCGGAAGCTGGCCAAGAAATATCATCCTGACCTGAACAAGGATGACCCGTCGCAGAAGGAAAGTTCCAGCAAGTGAATGAAGCCAACGAAGTATTGAGCGATCCGGAAAAGCGTAAGAAATACGACGAATATGGCGAACACTGGAAACATGCCGATGAGTTTAAGCAGGAACGTGAGGCATACAGCAGGGCACAGCAACAGCACGGTGGCTCCGGCTACTGGTACTCCATGAACGACGGTGAATTTACGGAAGGATTTGGAGGAACAGGGGCAAGCGGCTTCTCCGATTTCTTCGAACAGCTTTTCGGCCACGGAAGAGGTGGACGAGGAGGATACCACACCATGTCGAGGGGACAGGATATAGAAGCACAGATGCACTTGTCGCTCAATGAAGCCTACGTCACCCACAAACAGACTTTCAGCATCAACGGTGAAAATATCCGTATCACTGTGCCGGCAGGTGTGGCCGACGGACAGACCATCCGTCTGAAAGGCTACGGCCAGAAAGCCATGAACGGAGGAGAAAACGGAGACTTGTACATCACCTTTGTCATCGATAAGGATGATACCTTCGAACGTAAGGGAGATGACCTCTACACCCACGTCAATATCGACTTGTACACTGCCGTACTGGGTGGAGAAGTACAGGTGAAGACCATGGACGGAATGGTCAAATTGAAAGTAAAACCGGGTACACAGAACGACACGAAGGTCCGTTTGAGAGGAAAAGGATTCCCGGTGTACAAACAGACCGGCCAGTTCGGCGATATGATTGTATCGTACCACATCAATATCCCGACCTCCCTGACCGAAAAGCAGAAGGATTTGTTCAACCAGCTGCGCGCTGCCAGCTGATAAGATATAAGTAACCCCGTAGGAGGTTTCCGCAAATGCGGAGGCCTCCTACGTTTTTTTGTGTGGCTATACATAGCAAACCTTCCCTAAATTATCAAGTAAAACTGCAATGATAAAGATGCGCAATTCCATTTTTTATATCACATAATATTTCATATATTTGCAATTATACATAAATATCCCTCTTTATTTTATGAATCGTATCAAACAAATACTTGAAGAAAAGGGAATCACGCAAATCTGGCAAGATGAGAAAATAGATGAAAGTTTTAGCCAAACTAATGCGTATGTATGCAACCGTCGACAACCAAGGATAGAATGGCTATATGAAATTGCTTCTTTATTGGATGTTGAAACGAAAAATTTATTAGTCAATAATCAAGAAATAAAGAAGTAATCAATGATAGAAGTCAATCAGATAATCAAGAACTTAATCCCAACGGAACCTGTCACCATCATCAAGTTACAGCCTCTCGGGAATATGTATTCCATTAAATACACAGGAGTAAATACTCACAAAACTAGTACCAAAGTAATTAGTAAAGCTCAATTTGAGTCTTTGGAAGTATTGACAGCAGAAGGCGAATTTAATTTTAAAGGAGCTCCAGAGAAGTTTGTCATGTTTGCAGAAGCAGAACGCATCCATTCAGCTTATCAGTTTGACCCATTATTTGCCATTAACTGCAGTGTGGTCGACCCTCTTCCTCATCAAGTTGAAGCGGTTTACAAATACTTATTACCTCAGCCCAAAATTCGTTTTCTTTTGGCTGATGATACAGGTGCCGGGAAAACCGTCATGACAGGGCTTTTACTGAAAGAGCTGATTATGCGTGGTATCATTGAACGCATTCTGATTGTAACCCCAGGTGGTTTGACAAAACAATGGCAAGAAGATGAAATGGGAGTCAAATTCAATATACCTTTCACTTTAGTCAACCGCAGTCTGTTTACAGCAGATCCTAACATTTTCCGTACAGCCAATAAAGTCGTCACATCGATTGACTTTATAAGTCGGGAAGATATCTTGTCTGTGGTCAGCAATACAAGTTGGGATATGGTCATTTTTGATGAGGCCCATAAATTATCAGCATACGAATACGGACAAAAACATACAAATCCAAACGTTATGAGGCAGCTTATGTCTTATCGCAACAATGCGAACACTTACTTTTATTAACAGCGACTCCTCATCGTGGAAGAACAGATACGTTTAAAAAAGTTACTGCAATTATTGGATGAAGATATTTTTGCTACAGATGATGTAGCTTCCGACAGAGTCAAAGAATTAAGTAAAGAAGGGTTGAATAAATTCTTCATCCGACGTTTAAAAAGAAGACATGAAAGATTGGGATGGCCATCCATTATACAAAAACCGTTTTACAAAGACCATTTCCTACCAACTTACACCTGAAGAGAAATACCTTTACGACCAAGTGACTAACTATCTGACTAGACGAAAAGAAGAAGCTACTGAAGAAAAAAATATTCATGTCAGTTTAGCATTAGCCGTCATGCAACGCCGTTTGGTCAGCTCCATTTATGCCATTAAAAACACGCTGTACAAACGTTGGAATGCCTTACAAGGTATTGTTGATGAAGTAAATAAGAATCCTAACATATGGAAACAGCGTCAGAAACTAGAACTGATTGATGTAGACAATATAGACCAATATGATGATTTGGAAGATGACGAAAAGATGCACTCGATAACATCCTTTCCGATCCAAAAAAAATTTAAGTTATTCACAACCTCCAAAAGTCTGGCAGAAATAGCCAATGAAGCACAAGAAGTTAAACGCCTATACGACATTACCAACCACCTTTATAATCAGAATCAAGAAGAAAAGAAGTACATTCAACTCAAAGAATTACTTAAAAGCCAAGGAGTGATTAATGGACAGAAACTGGTGATTTTTACTGAACATAAAGATACTCTTACCTATCTACAAGAACGGCTAACCAATAATGGATATAAAGTGTCTGTCATTCACGGTGGCCTGTCGGTGGACGAACGCCGGGCTGCCCAATGGGAATTTATGTCTCCAGAAACTCAAATTTTGATTGCGACCGATGCTGCAGGTGAAGGTATTAATCTGCAGTTCTGCAGACTACTCATCAACTGGGATATCCCCTGGAATCCGAACAGGTTAGAGCAACGAATGGGACGTATTCATCGTTACGGTCAAAAAGAAGACGTGCTTGTCTTCAACTTGGTAGCGGACAATACCCGCGAAGGACAAGTATTAGCCAAACTACTCAATAAACTGGATATCATTCGGGAAAGCATGGGGGATGACCGTGTTTACGATGTCATTCAAGATGTGCTGAAAGATGTCAGTCTGGAAGCAATCATTGCCTCTGTGTTTGACGGAAAAGAATCAGACTTAGATCGCTTCCTGGCTCAAAACAACCAAGAGATTGAGAAAGAGTTCAAATGTCAGATTGAAGCACAACAAAAGCTATTGCCCATAGTCCGGTAGATTATAAGGATGCCAGACTTTTAAAAGAAGACTCTGATGAAAAGCGTCTGCAGCCTATCTACATTCAATTATTCTTTGAACGGACATTCAAATATTTAGGAGGACGTTACGAAAATGTACAGAAAGGAATTTATAAAATTACAACCATCCCTGAGATTCTCAGCAAGCAGTTAAAAGAAAACTATAATATACTTGCCGATAATCTGAATCAACTCTTATTTTGTTTCGACAAACAAATATTTCTTGATTACCAGAATACAGCCGCTATTTTAGGAAAAGTACATTACATAAATCCTGGTAATGCATTGTTCGATGCTCTGACAGATTGTGTGCGTAAAGACTTCAAAGAAGAAATGCTGAAAGGAACCATATTGGTTTCACCGGAAGATACGGAAGAATACTTTGCATTTTTCGTAAAGAACCAAATTACTGATAATCGTCCTAGTAAAGGAGATGATAGCATTGCCAACGAGCAGTTGAGTTTCATTTTTCAGACAGCTGATGGAACTTATCACAATACTTCTCCTGCCAAATTCCTGGACCTTCATGCTCCATCGCAATTTGCCAAGGAAATACTTCCACCTGCTACTATTCAAAGTCAGGAAGTAATGAGCTGGGCTTTCGAACATATTACCCTTCCATTATTCGAGGAAACCAAAGTAAAAGTAGAAGAAGATGTAGCCAAGCGGAAAGAATATTTGCAAACAGCTTTCAACCAGATTATTATGGACTTGGATATCGCCATCAATGATATGCAGATGAAAGTCTTCATGGGCGATGTAAAACTACAAGAAAAATTATCGTACAAGATGGTACGTAAAGCTGAACTGATGCAAAGACGTGAAGAACGCATTGCCGACATGGAACAAATGATGGAGATATCACCTAAAGAACCTGAAATCATAGGCTGTGCTTATGTCGTTCCACTGACACAAATGGAATACAAACAACATTTCCACATGACACGTGATGAGGAAGTGGAAGAAATCGCAATGCAAGTTGCAATGAATTATGAAACAGGCCAGGACAGAACTCCGGAGGATGTTTCCCACCAAAATTTAGGCTATGATATAAAAAGTATAGATAAATTCGAGCTGAAACGGTATATTGAAGTGAAAGGACGTGCCGGTACCGATGGAGTCATGCTGTCGGAAAACGAATGGAACCGCTTGGCACAATTAGGTGACAAAGCATGGCTCTATATAGTTATAAACTGCAAACCGCGCCTGAACTTTACAGAATACAGAACCCCGCCATTCGTCTTACCTTTGAAAAGGTATCAAAAGGAGTACAATATTACTTGCCTTTAAAAGAATGGCAACAGAAATATGAACAATAAAAAAAGACTATCATGTATATCAGTGAAGACTTACAACAAGAACTTGATTTCTTTAAAAGAACTAATGAGCATTTTGAGATTGAGGCTGGAAAAAGTTCCACCGAGTGAAGAATGCAACGAATGAGATTCTTTACATGGCCATGTCTGCATCATTAGTCATGGATTATTCAGAAGATGGTTTCTTTGAAAATTTCGTCATCACCGACAAAAGTATTTC
>ENA-OQAL01000172-OQAL01000172.1-human-gut-metagenome-genome-assembly--contig:-NODE-172-length-16817-cov-5.692570_pt1 | contig 16817 bp, 18 predicted proteins | sample MGYA00242491_ERZ504519 | MGnify/ENA primary metagenome ERZ504519 (study PRJEB26092, sample SAMD00036260) | human gut metagenome | host: Homo sapiens | study: EMG produced TPA metagenomics assembly of... | reverse complement strand
GGCTGAATATCATGTTGCGAGGGCTTTTCATGTCATCACGGGAATCCGCGATTCTCGCCTTGACCGCCAGCGCACTGATGGGGGTAAGACGCAGTTACGCCAAAGAGGGGAAATTCAACAAATTCTATCTTGTGGAATCCACCGCATGGATGCAGGAAAGCTTCGTGAGCGTCCTCGGAGAGCATGCGAGCCGATTGAACATACAGGAACGGCCTTCAAAAGACACGTCCATCCTGGAATACATCACGAAAACCTTATTCATGGTCACCAAACCGGGAGCGGCTATAGCAGAGGGGCTTTCCGGCAAAGGCTCGGTCAATCGCGGTCTTAAGAAAATCGACAGACTGCTCATACCGTACTTCGACAAAGACCATGGAGACAATCTCTCCGTAACCCGTGTGTATCCGAAACCAAAGTGGTCAGAGGCGGTACAAGCACGAAGGACGCCATCGCCGACCAACGGCGGCTGTCCGAAGGACCTCTCAACGGCGAACGTGAAAGCGGTCTGGAATACGGAACCATCGCATGCTGCAAGTACCGCAAAGCCGATGGCACATATGCTTGGAGGATCATCATTCCCGGGACCGACGGCAATCACGATTCGCCTATGGACTGGTACACCAATTTCGAGCTGATGAGTGCCGATGAGCGGCAGCGCGGAACCGCGGAAAGCCTCCGTTTCCTGGATGAGACCATGAAACAGGCCGGCATCCAGCCGGATGATCCCGTGGAAATCGTCGGCCATTCGCAGGGCGGCATCATCGCGGCAGCGGCGGCGACGGATTTCCAAGATAAATACGACATCCAACATATCGCCACGCTTGGCTCCCCGATAGCGAATTTCGAGATTCCCGAGAAAACACGGGTCACCGCCATCGAGATGGATGATGAAGGCATCGCGGCACTTGACGGGGAGGCTAACCCCCATACGGAGAACTGGCTCACCATACGATGCTCCGTCCATGAGGAGGATGCGCCGAAGAGGGCTTTTCCAGGAGCCGAAGTCAGTGATTCGTCTGGGGAGAAGAACTCCACGCACTACCCGAAATACCATGAAGCGGGATACCGGTACGCCTACGACACCGGAAACAAATCCGTGCTGGACCATGACCGTCATTTCCAAGAGGTCGTGGAAGGCGAGCTGGAGGAGGTCCAGTATTATGAGGGACGCATCAGCAAATGACGGGACCAATGGTTCACGGCTGAACGTATGCTGTTGTCTATGAAGCTTACTGACATCTCCCCCGCAATCGCACTGACCCCTCTTGACGGCCGCTACCACAAGCAGACCGCTCCCCTTGTCGAATACATGAGCGAACCGGCGTTGAACCGCGAGCGCATGCGCGTCGAAGTCGAGTGGATGATTCTGCTTGCCAACGGTTTCGAGGGCAACGGCAATCAGACCATCGTTCCGGGTGTCAAGCCGCTCACCGATGATGAGCAGGCGTATCTGCGTTCCATTCCGGAGAATTTCGGAGCCGAAGGCATTGCCCAGCATGCCGCTTATGAGGCTAAGACCCACCATGATGTGAAGGCCGTGGAGTATTACATCGACGACCAGCTGGAGAAGGCCGCCGATGTGTTGGGTCATGACACCCAGCTGACCGGATTGAAGACTCTCGTGCATTTTGCCTGCACGTCCGAGGATATCAACAACCTGTCCATCGCCCGTTGCGTGAAGAACGGTGTGGAGCAGGTGTGGCTGCCCGCAGCCCAGGCCATTGTCGACCATCTGGCACAGAAGGCCGACGCCTACCGCGACAAGGCCATGCTGTCGCTGACCCATGGACAGCCTGCCACGCCGACCACGCTGGGCAAGGAACTGGCTGTTTATGTGTATCGTCTGAACCGTCAGCTCAACAAGGTCAAGGCCCAGGAATATCTCGGTAAGATCAATGGCGCGACCGGCACGTTCGGTGCGCATCTGGCCGCCTGCCTGATGTTGACTGGGTGGCCGTCTCCCGCGAGTTCGTCACCAACCGTATGGGTCTGACGTGGAATCCGTTGACCACGCAGATCGAATCGCATGATTGGCAGGCTGAACTGTACGGTACCATCAGCCACACCAAACCGTATCCTGCACAACCTGTGTGTGGACGTGTGGATGTACATCTCCCGTGGCGTGTTCGCGCAGGTACCCGGTCAAGGGCGCGACCGGTTCCTCCACCATGCCGCACAAGGTCAATCCGATTCGTTTCGAGAACGCCGAAGCCAATCTGGAGATCTCCTGCTCGCTATTGGACACTTGTCGGCGACGCTGGTCGAATCGCGTTGGCAGCGCGATCTGACCGACTCCACCACGCAGCGCAACATCGGCTCCGCGCTGGGTTATTCGCTGCTGGCGTTGAACAATCTGATGGGTGGTCTGAACTCCATCCATCCGAACGATGTTGCCATCCAGGCCGAGCTCGATTCCATTGGAGGTGCTCGGCGAGCCGATCCAGACCGCCATGCGCGCCTGCGAGCTTGCAGGACTGCCGGGTATGGATAAGCCGTACGAGAAGGTCAAGGAGCTCATGCGCGGTCACGAGATCTCCAAGGATGACGTCGAACGGTTCATCGACCAGCAGCCTCGACAAAGCCACTGCGGCGCGTCTCAAGGCGTGACTCCGGCGACATACACCGGAGTTGCCAGCAAGCTGGTTGACTTCGACCGCTGATAACGCATCGCCACACTCATCTTGCGGATGATACGCCTTGGGGCGGCTGTTGTTTCACACAGCCGCCCCAAGCGTATCATCGGAGACGATAATAGGTGCATGTCACCCGGACGTATTCACCCACGTACCTATAAAGCAGGTCAATAGTGTCTCACGACTTCCCAACCAGCAAACACGAAACGCGCATTGAGGATGTTCCGCCGAAACGGAACCGCGATTTCGCGGATCTGCTCCATGCGCTGTTCGCCGTGCTTGTCGGCGCGGCCGTCATCCTGTTCTCCATCTACTTGCATGGCACCACCTCCGGAGTGGAGTCTGACGTGCGTTCCGCGGGCCACGTGGTCAGTTGGCTCATGGATGTGCCGACATCGCTGTTGCAGCAGATCGCCATAGTTTTCATTACCGTCAGCGTGCTTATCCAGCTGCTCATCGCCAAGGAATGGCTGCAAAGTGTGGTTTCCGCCATCGCCCTTATTCTCGGTTTCGCTGCGATATGGGGCATATCCGCTCTTATCAGCGGCTCGGGCAATGACACCCTCATCATGTCCATGATGTCCAACGGCACTTCCGTGGGAACCGGACTGCTTCCCGATTTTATGCGGCGATGGCCTCATTCCTTACCGTCGCCGGACCGCGTCGCACCCGTTCCGGCACCAAATGGGGCTGGAACATCCTCTACACGGTCGCCGTGCTGTTCGTGGTGCTGTCATGGAATTCGCTTTCCGGCGTGCTGGTCTCCTTTGCCGCGGGACGTGCCTTGGGCATGCTGATCCGTTTCATGCTCGGCACACAGACCAACGGAGCTTGGGGCAACCAGGTGGCGCAGGCGCTCCGTTCCATCGGCATCGACGTGGCGTCGCTCTCCCGCAGCTCGCGACCTACACCGATTCCGGCATGCTGAAGACCACATTGGACGATGATCTGACCGAGAACTCACGCATCTACGACGCCATCGACGTCGACGGCCACCAATACACGGTATCCGTTCTCGATAACCAAGTGCATATGGCAGGCTATCTCAACCAGCTATGGCAATGGGTCAGGCTGACCGGGGTCTCCATGCGCCGTGACCGTTCCTCCTTCGACGCCATCCACCACCATTACGCGATGATTCTCGGCCTGCAGAACGCCGGATTGACGGTGCCGGGAGTCTACGGAGTCGCAGACAGCAGCGAATCGTCCATTCTGGTGTTTCACCGCGACCACATGCCCTTGGAATGCAATCCGAACACCATGTCCGACCATGACATGGAATTGTTCATGACCTATCTGTCCGAAGCGCACCGGCACGGCTTCACCCATCGTCGAATCACTCCCGAAACGTTGTCGCGCATGGAAAACGGACAGCCGGTGATCGCAGGATGGCAGAATGGCGACTATGGCAGCGCGCCGCCAAACTATGCGCTGGACAAAGTACAGCTGCTGGTTCTGCTCGGCGCGCTGAACGGCATCGACCGTGCGATCGCATGCGCCCGCAGGACGTGGGGCGACGAGCAACTGATCGACCTGGCGCCATTCATCCAGAAGGCGGCGGTTCCGGCGGCGATACGCGCCCTGCCCGCCTGCGACAAGCACATGCTCAACACGCTGCGTTCCCGTATCGCGGCTTTGGCTCCGCAGGAGGTCGCGGATTCCATGGAAACGGTTACGCTGTCGCGGTTCAGTTTCCGTTCCTTCATCGCGATCGCGCTGCTGGTCGTCGCCGTGTATGTGGTGTTCACCCAGATTCAACCGGCCGAAATGATCAAGGCGGTCAAAGAGGCCAACATCGCCATGGCTCTGGTATGCGTGCTGTTCGGACTGCTGGCTTGGTTCGGATCGGCCATGACCCTTGGCTGTTTCATGGATGCCGATAAACGCAATCCGATCGGCTTGTACTGTTCCCAAATGGCTTCGGGCTTCACCGCGGTCTCCATGCCCGCCGGCGTCGGCCCGGCCTTTGTCAACCTGCAGTTCCTGCGCAAGAGCGGCTACCGCAATACCGCGGCCACCGCCATCATGAGCGCCGTATGGGCGGTGCAGGGCGGCACCACCATCATTCTGCTGCTGCTGATCGGCATCTTCACCGGACGCAACACACTGTCCGGCATGATTCCCACCAACACGCTGATTTTGGTGATCACCATCGTCGCATTGGTGATTTCCGCGGCCATGGCCATTCCCCCGGTGCGGCACATCGTCACGGAGAAGTACCTGCCCATCGTCAAGTCCTACGCACGCAGTCTCGTCAACGTGTTGTCCCACCCGAAGGAGCTGGCCTTCGGCATCCTCGGCGCATTGGTGCTCAACATCTCGACCGGATTGGGATTCTGGATTGCATTGATGGCTTTCGGATGCCACACCAATCCGGTGGAGACCACATTCATCTTCCTGCTGGCGAATACGCTCGGTTCCGCAGTGCCGACACCAGGCGGCCTTGGCGCGGTCGAAGCCGCGTTGTCCGTGGCCTTCACCGCCGTGGGCATCCCCTCCACCATCGCCGTCTCCGCTACTCTCGTCTACCGAATCGCCTTCTATTGGCTGAGAATTCCAATGGGAGCCGTGGCTATGAAAAGGCTGGACAGGCATAATTTGATCTAGCCCAACCCCCCGTTAGGGTTTTTTCTCCCCCTATGCTGAATCAAAAGGGCCAAAACCCTTGGAAAATGGCATTTTTGGCACATGCGTGCGCTATTATTGCAATGAACGTGGATGTTCATAAGCGGAATATCCCCTGACTCAAGAAGGATGCTTTATGGCATACAACAAGTCTGATCTCGTCTCGAAGATCGCCCAGAAGTCCAACCTGACCAAGGCTCAGGCTGAGGCTGCGGTGAACGCTTTCCAGGACGTGTTCGTCGAGGCAATGCAGTCCGGCGAAGGCCTGAAGCTGACCGGCCTGTTCTCCGCCGAGCGCGTCAAGCGCGCAGCCCGCACCGGCCGCAACCCGCGCACCGGCGAAACCATCGAGATTCCGGCAACCTACGGCGTTCGCATCTCTGCCGGCTCCCTGCTGAAGAAGGCCGTCACCAAGTAAGTCGACCACGCAGACCTATATGAGAGGTTTCAACCACGGATGGTTGGAACCTCTCTTTTTTCTTTTTATAACAGGCAAAGGCAATGTCATCCCACACTATGCGCTATGATACTAGACAATATGACTAGATAAAGGGGGATGTCATGGTCGACCAACGCAGACAGATCATCGACGAAATCCACAAACTCAACATCCTGCTCATCCACACCAAGCTCAAAACGACACGTGCCCGGACCGTGGCTCGCGCCACCACACACGTGCGGAACGTCGACGCGGCAAGACGGGGAACGGTTCCACGGCCAGCCAGCTCAACCCAACTCGAAGCCGACGTTCATATGCTCGACTGCCTGAACGACGAGGAACTTTCCACTCTCGGCGAACTGCTGCAGCGTATCATCGACAACACCGATACCAAACTCTGGATGAGGAGATTTCCGAACGCCGCAAGGCGATCCACGAATTCCTCATGCTGAACCATACGGATGAGGAGGTGCGGGAATGAGCGTCGGGCAGGAACATGATTCCGGTGCGGACGATCCGGATCTCATCCGTCTCAACAAGCGTTCGCTATTCACCCCCAGCGCGTCAGTGGCTGTGGAGCAGCATTCAGCCGTGCCGCACGTGTCGCGAAGCACCTACGGTACGGCGAAGGTCGAAGGCAGACTCACCTCCCCCAACGCCAGGGTTCCGGAAATCATCACGCAGCGTTGCGGCGGCATCACCGTCAAAGGTCATACGCTCAAATCGTTCGCCTATACCACCGATGCGGTCATTATCCGCAACACGAACGCGAACGCCATCCTCGCGGTATACCCTTTCACCGGCGAACCGGTGATCACGCAGGCGCTGCTCACCGTGGCGCAGATGCCGCTGTTCGTCGGCGTGGGTGGAGGCACCACCACCGGTCCGCGTGTGGCAGAGCTGGCCATGGTGGCGGAGATGCAGGGCGCGGCCGGCGTGGTCATCAACGCGCCGGCACCGGCGGAAACCATCGAAACGACCATGTCGATGGTGGACATCCCCGTCATCGCCACGGTCACGGAGGATGATGAAATCACCGAATGCAAGATTCTTGCCGGTGCGGCCATCATCAATGTGGCAGCCGGTGCAAGAACCGCGCAAGTCGTGGCAAGCATCCGCGCGCATCATCCGGAAATCCCGATTCTGGCTTCGGGCGGAGGTCGTGAAGACCGTATTCTCGCCACCATTGATGCGGGCGCCGACGCGATCACGTGGACGCCGCCAAGCGCGCAACAACTCCAGTCGCAGATGATGGCCAAATACCGTGGAGAAGTCTGAGCGGCAGTTACAATCCGACCAACCAATATCAAAAGCCTGCGGTGGAGACGAGTCTTCCATCGCAGCTTTTGGCTACTGCAAAGCCTCTAGTATCGTGAGGAGCCGGTCGGACGGTTGTGCGTCGAACGGATCAAGCAACGTCACGTCCATCCTGTTCGGCGAGGTCAGCGATAGTCGCGTCCAATCACAGGAATATTGCGCGTTGTGCGATCGTGCCGACTGGATGAACCGTCCACGCAGTGCGGCGCGGGTATCGTGGGGAGGAACATCGATGGCCTCATGTGCTTGTGACTCGTTGACCAACGTGCGCATGGCTCCGCGACGGCACAGCGAGGCGTACAGCGCGCCGTTGGCCACGTCATGGTAGTCCATGTCCAACTGTTCCAACTTGCTGACGGAGAGTCGGCTCCCCGCACGGTTGCGGAGCATGTCGAACAGCCGTCGTTTGGCAAGCCAATCGACCTTGTCGGCGAACGTTTCGCTAGCCCCCGAGCGGAACGCCTCTATGACACGCCTCCATTGGCGAATCACCTCATGCACGTCCGTGCGCGGCAACGAGGAGCACACTTCGGGATGTTGTCCAACGAATCGTTCGACGATTTCAAGATAACGTTCCTGAATCGCTACGGCACCGCCTTCCATGACAGTGCCGTCTGCCATGTCGAAGGACGCTTCGACGCCCGTCAGGTCACGGCTTACCTTATGGTTGGCCGCACTGGCGTCAGCGAAGGAGAATCGGGCGAACCCGGAATCCTTGCCTTCGCGCCCGGCCTGTTCGATGACGCACAACACCAGATGCGTGGTGGCGAGCTTCATCATCGTGGCCCACTGGGACCGGTTCGAATCGCCGATGATCACATGCAGCCGTCTGAACGCGTCAGGATCGGCATGCGGTTCGTCGCGCGTGTTGACCATCGGACGCGAGCGCGTGGTGGCCGATGAGACCGCCTCATCGAGGAAATCGGCACGCTGCGTGATCTGGAAGCCCTGCTCCCCCATACGTCCTGCGCCGGTGAACAGCTGCCGGGTGATCAGGAACGGCAGCAGCTCCTGTTCGATCGTCTTCAACGGCACGAACCGTCGCACCAGGTAATTCTCATGGCAGCCGAAGGAATGCCCGGCGGAATCCACATTGTTTTTGAACACATGGACCGTGGAGCCGGCTCCCTGGATGGAGCGCAGACGACGTTGGGCGTCCAGGGCAAGATCCCTCATCACCAATTCGCCGGCCGCATCCAATGCCAGCGCGTCCATCGGATCCCGGGCTTCCGCCGTGGCGTACTCGGGGTGCGAGCCGACATCAAGGTAGAGTCTTGAACCGTTTTCAATATATGTGTTGGTGGATCTCGCTTCGGCCACAATCGGCTGGAACATCATCATCGCCGTCTGTCCGGCGTCGCATGGGCGGTCCGAACCGGTCACGCTCACACCGTATTCGGTTTCGATGCCGAAAATACGGGCGAAGGATTGGATTTCGTCCTTGGTATGGGCGTCAAGCGGCGCTGTGGAATGGTTGCCGCTGTCACGCAGCTGCGGCATCACTCGCCGCCTTTTTGGACGAAGCTGCCCACATATTCCTCGGCGTTGGATTCGAGGACCGATTCGATGTCGTCCAGCACCGCGTCAAGCGCATCGACCGTGTCATCGATCTGGGTGCCAGCCTGCGCAATGGTCTCATCCTCGTCATGTTTTGTTCGGCGGATTGCATCTGCTCAAATTTCTGGGGCATGGTCCTTCCTTCTCCGAAAGCGTCTTTGCGGGTTCTCCTGCGAATAGCATACTGCCCCACACCTTAACCCAGGTGTGGGGCAGTCAATCAGTCTTATGCCAAATACTGGCGCAGATCATCGGTAATCAGACCGTTGGTGGCGAGTACGTCGTTTTCCTGACGCCAGTGGACAAGATCGCCGTTCCACCGGCTCAGATGCCCCTGCGCTTCCCAGACCACGACGGCTCCGGCGGAAACCGCGGGAACGTCCCACTTGTGCAGATGCGCTTCGAAATACGCGTCATATGTACCGTCCGCCACCTTGCACAAATCCAAGGAGGAGGGGCCAACGCGCTTGATGTCGGCCGGACGGCCGGAGATACGCGACACCACTTCAAGCGCGCGCTTGGATTCCTCCGGCACATGGGACATGCCGAAGCTCACCACCGCATAGTCAAGGGACGGGGTGGTGGACGGCATGATCTTCTCGCGTTTGTCTCCAAGCGGCGTCTTGCGGATGCGGATGGCTCCGGATCCGCGCACCGCCAGGTAGGTCAGGCCAAGCGCCGGAGCATGCACCACCGAAAGGATCGGCTGCGCGGAGCATTGGTCGTTGAACTCGAACAGTGAGACGGTGATGGTCCATTCCGGCATGCTGCGCACGAAATTGATCGCGCCGTCGATGCCGCCAACGCACCAATACCGTTCCCCCGGATGGCATTCTTCCGGACGGAACTGCCAGAAACCATCGAACACATCCACATACGTGATGCGGTTGCTGATGAATTGCGCCAACCGCTTATCGATGTCGGAGGTGAAGCTCAGATGATTGTCCGTCATTTCAAAACTTTTCAGATCACGCGGATTCATTTGATCGTTCAACGCGTGCTTGCCTGCATCCTGCAGGATACGGGCCACTTCGAGGGCCACTTGCCTCAATTCCATGTAGTATGCCTTTTCGTTTCCTCATAACCGGCTTGGACGCATCCTCTCCCTCAAGCGTCCTGCCGTGTGGTTCATCGACTATGGGTATGGCCTCTGCCATCACCTACGGCAATGGTACCCGCACAACATGAGATTCAACGCAGGGATTCCACGATTCCGCTCGCAGTGTGGACATGCTCGAACGCTTCGGAACACAAGGATTCCGTGAATTTCAACGGATTGGACATGTCCAACGAGACCATCGAATTCTCCACGTTTTTTTTTTCATCACCGGACGACTCGCCGCGCACCGTAAGGTGGGACCACGACGCCGCAACGACCTGTTCGGGGAAACGTCGTATGATCTCCGCGCGCAGCCATGCGCGTGTGTCGGCCGGCGCTTGGCCGACCGCCTCGGCAAGCTGCTTATCCGTCACCAGTCGTTCGGTCTGTTCGGCAAGCCGGGTGAAAATCGAATCGGCCGGATCGAGCGCGGCCCATTTCAGATCGACCGCAGCCAGGCGCCGATCGGTCCAATCCGAACCGGTCTTGCGGCGTAGTTTCTCCAGCAACTGCCATTTGAGCAGCCATTCGAGACGTGACGCCTGTTCCCGCATCGTCAGTCGTCCGTCATCGTCGGCATGGCGTACGGTGGCGACGTCGGCGAGAGCCTGCCCCCACATCGCCATGATGTTGCGGGTGGAGCGGTCGGGCCATGCCGGCTCTCCGGATGTGTCGGTGCCGTATACCGTTGCCGCGGCCGCATATACCAGTCCACGCAAAGTGACCTGCATCTGCCATGCGGTGGTGGTTCCACCTGTTTCCAATGGTAGTGGGGCGGCCAGGGTCAGGTCGTGCGATACCGTGTGCATGGCTTCCACCGGGTCGGCGAGCGTAAGCGGTTCCAGCGCCTCGTTCAAGTCGATTTCGGCCATGTCGGCGTGTTCGAGCAGCCACAGCAGCATGCTGGTGGTGCCGAGTTTCAAGGCCTGTGGCACGTCCATGCGGTTGGCGTCGCCGACGATCACGTGCAGTCTGCGGTATTCGTCGGTGCTGTGCGATTCGTCTCTGGTGTTGATGATCGGCCGGTCGAATGTGGTCTGCAAACCGACTTTCATATGGAAGTAGTCGGCACGTTGGCTTAGCTGGTAGCCGGCGTTTTTCGCTATGTTCGCCGATGCCGACGCGGCCGGAGCCGATGAAGATCTGTCGGGAGACGAAGTGCGTGGTCATGAGGCGTGTCACCAGGTCGAACGGTACCGACCGCAGCATCATGTAGTTTTCGTGCGTGCCCCAGCTGGCTCCTTTGCCGTCGACGTTGTTGCGGTGCAGCACGATTTTCCGTCCCGTCGTCTCGCTTGCCTTGGCTGCGGCGGCGCGCATGATGAGATCGCCGGCACGGTCGTATCGCACCGCTTCGAAGGGGTCGGTTGTTTCCGGCGCGGAGTATTCGGGATGCGCGTGGTCGACGTAGATACGACCCCCGTTAGGGGCGATCACGTTGGTGATGTTGAGCTGTGGGGCGTCGGTGAGCAGGTCCGGGTGGGCCGCCGCACGTTCCAGTCTGGTGCCGCGCGCGTCGTTGACGGGGTCTTCCTGCCGGTAGTCCCAGCGGATATGGCTGCGTGACGCATCCGAGGCGGCGCCAACCACGTCGAATGAGAGCTGCACCGGATTGTAGCGGCCTTGTCCTGGCGCGGAGACCGCGTATTCCGTTTCCGTGCCCATGACCCTGCGAACGCTCATCGCGCCGTTCCTTTCCGTATTTAGATTGCGTTCCATACCATACCGTCCAGCATTCATACGCCGGCCGGCATTCATGCCACCGGTCTGATGCCGGTCACCCGTCCGGGTTCAAGCCCGTTGATGCGGCTCCACTGTTCCGGATCCGCATCCAGCAGCGCGTCCCGGGTCTCACCGTATTCTTCGTCCACGGCTTTGGCCAGCAGATTGATGCCGATCGCCGCAGCCTGTCCGGTGGTGATGGACAGTTTCACCGCATAGGTTTTGGCACGGTCCACGATGTTCTTGAGCACCGCGCCGGACACCACGTCGGCGAGGTACACCGGACGCCACTGGCCATGGTCGTCGCAGATGTCGCAAAGGTGCCGATGCTCGTCCTGCGCGTAGATGTCGTTGACCAGCACGCCGATCAACGCCTTCGCATCCACGTTCGGAGACAACGGCAGCTTGTCTGTCAGATAGTGGCGGACGATCTGGGTCGCCTGCTGGATGCCCGGACGGTCCACGCGGATCTTCACGTCGAGGCGTCCGGGGCGCAACACCGCCGGATCGATCATGTCGATGCGGTTGGAGGCTCCGATCACCATGACGTTGTCCAGCGATTCCACACCGTCCAGCTCGGTCAGGAACTGCGGCACGATGGTGGTCTCCACGTCGGACGAAACGCCCGTGCCGCGGGTGCGCAGCAGCGAATCCATCTCGTCGATGAACACGATGACCGGTTTGCCGTCGGCCGCTCGTTCGCGGGCGCGTTTGAAGATCATGCGGATCAGACGTTCCGATTCGCCCACGAATTTGTTAAGCAGCTCCGGTCCTTTGACCGACAGGAACACGCCACTTCCCGCGTCGGTGCCTTCGGCGAGCGCGTTCGCCACGGCTTTGGCGATCAGTGTCTTGCCGTTGCCTGGAGGACCGTACAGCAGCACGCCTTTCGGCGGTTTCAGGTCGTAGCGTTCGAACAGTTCGCGATGCTGGAACGGCATCTGCACGGCGTCGCGGATACGTTCTATCTGCTCGTCCAGTCCGCCGATGTCGGCGAAGGTGACGTCCGGCACTTCTTCCAGAACCAAATCGTCGTCGTTTTCGGGGGGAACCAACGAAAGCGCGAACCGCAGAGATGCGTCGACGTTCACGCGATCGCCCGCGCTGATGGCCTGTTTGGCAAGCGTTCCCGAGCATCGGACCAACGTCACGTTGCCGCCGCCATCCGCGACCAGCAGGCGGCCGTCATCGCACACCTGCCGTACCGAGCGCACCGCGCCCAGCGTGTCGGTGTCGAGCTGTGAGACCACCACCATGTTCTCGTTGAGCAGCACGGTACGTCCCGGTTCGAGCCTGGAAGCTTGCAGATTCGCCGCGATCGGCACGATCATGCGTCTCGCGCCGGCAGCCACTTCGGCGCTGGCATGCTGCACGCCCTGCTCGTCCGTTTTGGCTGAATGCACGCGGACCATGGTGGCGAAAGTCATGGGAGGCCCCGCCAGCTGGTTCAATTGGGCCTTGGTTTTCGTCATTTCCTGCGTGGCGCGGCTCAACGCCTTGACCAGCGCATGGTTCTTGGCCATGAGCTGGTCGTTGGCCTGCTGCAGCGACGCGAGCGTCTCTTCGTCATGATCGTTCATGTCGACCTCGCTTTCCAACACGTTCAACCCTCAAGAATACCCATTGTCCTAATGATTTCCGACAATCGGAACCATGCTTGAACAAGAAACGCCGAACATCGCATCCATGGCATCCCTGCCCACGCTGTCCGCTCCCGGACTGCTGGTGATGGATGTGGATTCCACGTTGATCGACGAAGAGGTCATCGACGAGCTCGGCGTGGCCGCGGGAGTCGGCGAGCAGATAGCGTCCGTCACCGCTCGAGCCATGAACGGCGAGCTTGATTTCCGCGAGGCGCTGCGCGCACGCGTGGCGTTATTGAAGGGTCTGCCGACCACGATTTTCGATGAGGTCTACCATCGCGTGCATTTCACGCATGGCGCGCTTGAACTGATTGACACGCTTCACGCGCATGATTGGAAGGTCGGCGTGGTCTCCGGTGGTTTTCACGAGGTTGTGGACCGTCTCGCGGCCGATGCGCATCTCGATTATTGGATTGCGAACCGTTTGGAGGCTGCCGATGGCAGGCTGACGGGACACATGCTGGGCGATATCGTCACGAAGGATACGAAGCTGGAATCGTTGCGCGCGTGGGCCGCGCGGATGGGCATCGATATGGCGCAGACCGTTGCGGTTGGCGACGGCGCGAACGATCTGCCGATGATTCATGCGGCCGGTCTTGGCGTGGCGTTCTGCGCCAAACCGAAAGTGCAGGAGGATGCTCCGCACCGGCTCAATGAACGTGATCTGGCGAAAATCCTCGATTATCTCAAATAACTTTTCCGCACCTACGAGCGACCGGTGGGCGGCATGCGTTGTAAGACCGTAAAGACTTGGCCTGAGCGGCCCGGAGCGTGTCGTCAATGCATGCCGCCCGCCGGTCGCGGACGCCGCAGCTACTCACATACTTACAGTAGAAACAAAAATCTTACTCACAGAAGGCGTTATCGAGGTGGGCGCCACGGGCCCAGTCGGCGGCGCGCATGGCTTTCTTGCCTTGCGCTTTAACTTCCAGCAGCTCGAGCGGCTCGGTGGAGGTGCCGACCCACACGTTCTTCTTGCCGGCCACGATATGGCCGGGTTCAAGCGATGCCGGTGCGTTCGGATTGGACATGTCGGCCGGCTGCGCGCGCAATACGTGCAGGGTCGCCGGTTCGGCGTCCGCATGGGCATGCAGTTCGCACCAGGCTCCCGGATTCGGCGTGCATGCGCGAATCTGGCGGTCGGCGGCGAATACCGGCACGTCGAAGCGGATATGCGCGTCTCAACGGTGATCTTCTGAGCCACCTCATATGCGCCGGCAGGCTGCTCCACCGGAGCGATCTGATCGTTGGCCATGGCCTGCAACGATGCCGCAAGCAGGCGTGATCCATCTTCAGCAAGACGGCTCAGAAGCTCGCCGGCGGTTTCGTGCGCGCCGATTTCCACGGTGGATTGCGCCAGAATCGGACCGGCATCCATGGCGCGCACAATGCGGAAACCGTGGCACCAGCACCTTTTCGCCGGCCCAGATGGAACGTTGCACCGGAGCGGCGCCACGCCATTGGGGCAGCAGGGAGAAATGCAGGTTGTACCAGCCCATCGGCAGCGCGTCGAGCACGTCCTGTTTCAGGATCTTGCCGTACGCCACCACAGCGGCGGCCTGTGCGCCGGTGGCCGCAAGCTCGGACACGAACGTTTCCTCGCTCGGATCGGATTCGATGACCGGCAGACCGAGTTCGAGCGCGGCCTGCTTGACTGGATTCGCCACCAGTTTGCGACCTCGTCCGGTTGGCGCGTCCGGCCTGGTGAGCACGGCCACCACTTCGAAATGCTCGGTATCCTGGGCCAATAGTTTCAACGACGGCACCGCCACATCCGGCGTACCTGCGAACAGCACTTTCAACATGAGACGAATCTCCTCACCTTCATATCCATCAATGCATGCGACCGTATGCGTCGATCCCGCATAGCGACCGCAAGCACAACCGTCTGTCTAATCTGCGTATGTCGTTATTTTTCATGTACCGCGGGAATCGCCACGCCCGCGTCGATCAGCAGGGTGCGCAACGCGCGGGCATCCTTGAACCGTACGCCGCGAATGCCGGCTTCGTTCGCGCCGACGATGTTCATCGCCTTGTCATCCACGAACAGCGCGCCGGAAGCGTCGATGCCGAACTGTTTTAGAGCGTAATCGTAAATATCGCGGTGCGGTTTGCGCAGTCCCACGTAACCGGACACCACGCGGTCCTCAAGACTGCACAGAATGTCGTAATGGTCGAGCGCCACCGGGAACAGGTCCTTCTGCCAGTTGCTCAAGCCCCATACGTGGACGCCGGCTGCTTTCAGATCGTTGATGAGCACGCGCGCGCCTGGCACCACGCCGGTCAGCGAATCGACGAAATTGTCCAGATAGTACCGCATCATATCGGCCCACTGGTCTCCGTGGCGTTCACGCATCAGAGCCACGCCATCGTCATTGGACATGCCGGCGTCCAGTTCGTTGTTGATGTCGTAGAAGCCGGAAACGTCATTGTCGAGGAACTGTTCCACCAGTCCGTCCGAGTACCGTGGGGTCATCACCGCCGCCGGATCCCAATAGATAAGCACGTTGCCGAAATCGAAGATCACGTCGGTGATCTGCCGGCCGGCGTTCGCAGCGGCGTTGCCGTCGGCCATAAGCACGTCATATTCCATTTGCGGCTCTCCCGGCCAGCCTTTCATGCGTTTCTCCATTCCTAACGTCAACGTCATCAGTCGTTCCAGTGTTTCACGTTGAGGGGACGTCCGTCAGATGCGTTCCTTCGGATCCATCTGGAATCGCAGTTCCCCAGGTTCGCGTGAAGCCACGTGGCGGGCGCTTGCCGAACGCAGCCGCAACGCCAATTCGGCACGTCTGCCCTGTGGGACGCGCACGACTGCTTTGACCCTGTCCGCGGTGCCTTCCAATTCACGTGATCGATGGTGCGTGGCTGCGGAATCGGCACCGGCCCCAAGACGGACGGCATCGTACCGGCGATCGTGTCGATGGTGGCCATGTCGCCGCCGGCCAACGCGCCGATTCGTTTCAACATCGTCCCAACCGCATCCCGTCGGCCCCACACGCAGGCCGCGGCGAATACCGGCGGCAGCGCGGTCTGGGCGCGGTCCTCCACTTCGACTTGGGCAAGCATCGGCGAATTCCACAGCATCAACGATCGTGCGAGCACGGGATCTGTTTCCCCGATCAGCAGCGCCTGTCCTCCACGGGTCCGCGGCGCGCACAGCGACACCGCGCGCATCCATCCGGTCAACGTGTCCACATCGGCGTCGATGCCGGACGCATACAAACTGGTCCACGCGTCGAGGATGGCCACGGCACGGTATTCGCATTGTGCCGGACTCTCCCCGCGCACACGCGGCTCCGCGCCGGGGCGTGGCGATGACCAGTTGCGGAGCGAATCCGATATCGGACACGACGCCTCTTGGCTGGCTTGGCGTGGACAGCACCATCGGCACGCCACGGAACAGTCTGGCCAGTTCCATCGCGGTTCCGGCGGCGCCGACCCTGACCACGCGCATGCGCTCGTTATGGCATGTCGGGCATGACCATTGCACGGTGGCAGCGCCGCACCAGCGGCATCGAATCGTTCCGTCCGCCAACCGTTCCAATGGTCCCGTGCAACGCGCGCATCGCACTTGGCGGTGGCATTTCGAGCAGCTTAACGCTTCGGTGATGCCGTCCTGCGGTATGGACAGCAGCACCGGACCGGTTTCCAAAGCTTTGGACAGTATCCGGACCGCGGTGTGTGGCACGCGTGCGCCGATGGTCGGATCGGCGAGTCGTGCCAGCTCGTCGCGATTGAGCCAGCGAATCCATGGAGACGCTTCCTTGGTCACGGCCGGC
>ENA-OQAL01000171-OQAL01000171.1-human-gut-metagenome-genome-assembly--contig:-NODE-171-length-16856-cov-3.248132_pt1 | contig 16856 bp, 18 predicted proteins | sample MGYA00242491_ERZ504519 | MGnify/ENA primary metagenome ERZ504519 (study PRJEB26092, sample SAMD00036260) | human gut metagenome | host: Homo sapiens | study: EMG produced TPA metagenomics assembly of... | reverse complement strand
CATTTTTTTCTGTTAGTTACTATAATTGCACCTGCCTTTGTCAAAGACTCTTGCATATTTTTAAATCAAGGTATATTCAAACCAAACATGAAGAGAGAAGATTGGCCCCAAACCCACATGTTCGCCTCACAGAATCTAAAACCGGTAAGTTTGAATGGGTTCCGATTTTCTATCCACCTATCTTTAAAGAGGAATATGAAACATAGACGGAGGATACGGATTCAGTTATGATTACAACTATAAAGAAAACCGTTTAGTCTGCGGATTTTTCGGATATGACAGCCTGATGGTCACAGATGACTTGAAACACATCCGATGGTATAATGCCAAAAGCAAATACCTGAAAAGCATGAAACCTAAACTAGGAAATGCTATGGCAGGAATCAATTCCATCATAGAATTTTGTGAGGCACCTATGTATTGGCATATCATGTATGACAAATACCGGGATGTGTATTACCGCTTTGCCGAGATGCCTTACAAACTGGCTTCCAACGAAAGCCCCTATGACGAACCCAAAGGAAAGGAGTTCTCCATCATTGTACTGAACGCGGATTTTGAAATCATCGGAGAAACAAAATTCCCCGGAAAGAAATATTTCTATAAAATGAGTTTTGTGGGAAGGGAAGGACTGTATATATCCGAGAACAATCTGGAAAATCCGCAATTCGACGAGAACAAGTTGGTGTTTACCTGCTTTAAAATTAAAAATGCATCTCCAAATAAATAATTAACGCCAGAATGCCCGCATCCGAAAATATACTATCTTTGTCACCCATTAGAAACCACATAAGTTCAGGTACGAAAACATTCATCCCAAAACGTATCTGAATAGTTTGACTGAAAAACAAGATGAGTACAAACACAACATCGGTTTGGCGGAAGAAACTAAAGGAACTGGAGATTGTCATCGTTATTCCCACCTACAACAACGGGAAGACACTGGCGGCAGTCATTGAGGAGGTATGCAGGTATGCAGACGATATCATTGTCGTCAATGACGGCTCTACGGATGATACGGCCAACATTCTGGAACAATATCCGGCTATCCGCACCATTACCCATCCTGTCAATAAAGGAAAAGGAACCGCTTTGAAGCACGGTCTTTCCCAAGCAAAAAAAGAGGGTTTCCGCTATGCCATCACCATCGATTCGGACGGACAGCATTCGCTTCCGATATTCCCTGTTTTATCGAAGCCATTGAAAAGAGCCCGACACGCTGCTGGTAGGCGCCCGAAACTTAGCCTCCGACAATATGCCGGGCAAGAATACCTTTGCCAATAAATTCTCTAATTTCTGGTTCAGACTGGAAACCGGGCTGAAACTGGAAGATACACAATCGGGATACCGCCTTTACCCTCTGCGCAAAATGGATGTGCAAAGCTGCTGGTACACCGCCAAATACGAATTTGAGTTGGAAGCCATCGTCTTTGCCGCATGGGGAGATGGTAGCGGTGAAGAACATTCCCATCCACGTGTATTATCCCCCGCAAGCAGAACGGGTATCCCATTTCCGGCCCGTTCCGGGATTTTACCCGTATCAGTGTGCTGAACACGGTGCTGGTGCTGATTACCTGCCTTTGGATTGTTCCCCGTAACCTGCTCCGCAAACTGTCATGGAGCAACTGCAAGCAATTCTTCACCGACCATGTGCTGAATACACGGGAATCCAACCTGAAGATTGTACTCGCCATCATGCTGGGGATTTTTATGGGTATCGTTCCGTTATGGGGTTATCAGATGCTGATCACCCTCTTTCTTGCGCATCTGTTCAGACTGAATAAAGTAATTGCCCTTGTCGCCGCCAATATCAGTATTCCACCCATGATTCCCCTATTGCTGTACGGCAGTTACCGGACAGGCTGCATGGTACTGGGTAATCCTCCCGATTTGCATCTCGGAGACCTTTCTCTTGAAAATGTCAAATCAGTTTTAGAGCAAATATTTAATAGGAAGCATTATCTTTGCAATGGCTTGCAGTCTGCTGTCTGGAGTAATCTCCACCGTGTTGCTGGCTATATGTAGGAGAAAAAACGGATATGACTAAATTCTTTGTTGGATTATATAACTATTTTGAAAGGCATAAAGTCTTGTTTTACCTGTCCCTCAGCGTATGCATCCTCTTTATGGCCCTTTTTGCCGCCCAAGTCAGATTCGAGGAAAACGTAACCAGTTTCTTTCCGGATACCAAGGACTCCCAAAATGCCATCAACGTATTTGAAAATCTGAAGATAAAGGATAAGATTATGATCATGCTGTCCGGCAAGGACGGTGTGGCGGATGCGGATTCCCTGATTGAAGCTGCCGAAACCATTAAACAGGATTTACAGCAACAAGCGGAAGGAACCCTGATTAAAGAGATCTTCTCAAAAGCCGACGAAAACCTGATCAACAGTGCCGGAGATTTTGTTTACGACAACCTGCCCTTGTTCCTTTCCGACGAGGACTACCAACGGCTGGACACCTTGCTTACCGCCGGAAACATTGCCGCCCTGATGCAGAAGAACTATTCCAACCTGATATCTCCGGCAGGATTCGCCTTGAAGAACTACATTATGCGGGACCGTTGGGACTGGGCAGCCAGACGCTGAAACACCTGCAAGACTTCCAGTTGGAAGCTAATTACGAACTGATTAATGAGCATATCTTCTCACGGGACGGTTCCACCCTGCTGATGTTCATCACCCCGGTATTCAACACCGGAAGCACGGGCAAAAATGACAAACTCATCCGGCTGATTGAAAATGAGCTGCAAAAAGCGGAAAAGGAACATCCCCAATTGGTTGCCGAATATTTCGGAGGTCCTTCCGTAGGAGTGTACAATGCACGACAGATAAAGAAAGATACGCTGGTCACTTCTTCCATCGCGCTGATTATCATCATTGTCTTCATATCTCTGGTATTCAAGCATAAGAAATCCATTCCGCTTATCATCACCCCGGTGCTGTTCGGAGCTTTATTCGCCTTATGCCTCATCTACTTTATCAAAGGCGGCATTTCAGCCATTGCCGTAGGTGCGGGCTCCGCCGTAATGGGCATTGCCTTGAGCTACTCCATACACATGCTGGCGCATCAGAATCATGTATCATCGGTACAACAATTAATCAGAGAAATCGCCTATCCGCTTACCGTAGGCAGTTTTACTACCATCGGCGCCTTTTTCGGCCTCCTCTTTACCAGTTCCAACCTGTTACGGGATTTCGGTCTGTTCGCCTCGCTTGCCTTGATAGGAACCACGCTGTTTTGCCTGGTCTATCTGCCGCATTTCCTGAAAGGGCAGGCGCATGTAAAACAAGGGGCGGTGCTACGCTTTATCGAGAAACTGAAACGCTTATCCATACGAAAAGAACAAAGGCTTGGTAGGGGGCATTCTCGTGCTGACCATAATATGTTTATTCACCTCGCAGAACGTGCGTTTCAACGAGGATATGATGAGTCTGAACTATGAGCCTGCCCACTTGAAACAATCGGAAAACAAGCTGGCCGAACTCTTTGACAAGAAAGAAAAGACTGTTCTCTTTGTCAGTACAGGCAAAGATATGGGAGACGCTACCGGACAATACGCCGAAACGAACCGGCTGCTCGCCCAACTGAAAGAAGAAGGAAAAATAAAAGATTACGCCTCTGCCGGACAGTTTCTGATACCGGAAGAGGTGCAGGAAGCACGGTTGAAACAATGGCACAACTACTGGACTCCGGAAAAGAAAGCCCGGTTACGCGAAACTATCCGGACAGAGGCTGCCCGTTATCATTTCCGTGAACATGCATTCGAGCCGTTTTCCAATGGCTCGACCGTCCGTTCCAGCCTTTGGACTACCAGAATGAAATCACTACCCGGCTTCTGAACGAATGGCAGACTTCCGCCGATTCCCTGACCATGCTGATTACTCAGGTACGGATGAACGAGGCCGACAAGGAAGCGGTGTACCCCCTTTTCCAACCAAAAGAGAAGGTGGTTATCTTCGACCGCGGCTATTTCGCCAACCAATGGGTATCAGCCGTCAATCAGGATTTCTATCTGATTCTTTATATCTCCTCTTTTCTGATTTTCTTTGCCTTATGGATCTCCTACGGACGCATAGAACTGACTCTGATGAGTTTCCTGCCGATGCTGGTCAGCTGGATTATCATTGTGGGGTTAATGGGCATGCTGGGTATTGAATTCAATATCATCAACATCATTCTGTCCACCTTTATTTTTGGAATCGGGGATGATTTCAGCATTTTCATTATGGACGGATTGCAGAATAAGTACCGCACAGGACGGCAGTTGCTGAACTCGCACAAAACAGCCATCTTCTTCTCCGCTTTCACCACCGTGATAGGTATGGGTACGTTGGTCTTCGCACGCCATCCGGCATTGCAGTCCATTTCCCTCATCTCCATTTTGGGAATGATTGCCGTCGTACTGGTGGCCTACACGCTGCAACCCATCCTTTTCCGGTTCTTCATCACAGCACCCGCTTCCAAAGGGTTGCCCCCTTATACATTGACAGGACTGGCAAGAACCGGCGGCCTGTTCCTGCTGTTCTTTATCGGATGCCTGTTCCTGCGCTTGCTGATAGCTGTCATGACCTTGCTTCCTATCCGCAAAGCCTATAAGAAACAAGTACTTTGCCAACTGATACATGTCACCTGCAAAGGCCTGATCCATATAGCCACATTTGTACATAAAGAAAAAATAAACCGGACGGGAGAAACGTTTAAAAAGCCTGCCATCCTGATAGCCAATCATCAGTCTTTCATCGACATACTGGTATTATTGGCTCTGACTCCCAAACTGGTCATGGTAACCAATCACTGGGTATGGCACTCTCCTTTCTTCGGAGCCATTATCCGCTATGCCGATTTCTATTACGTAGGAGACGGCTACGAGCTTTACGTGGAGCGAATGCGCCAAAAGGTGAAAGAAGGATATTCCATCGCCATTTTCCCCGAAGGGACACGTACCTACGACGGACGGATGAAGCGTTTCCATAAAGGAGCCTTCTATCTGTCGGAAAAACTGCAACTGGATATCATTCCGGTCATCCTTTACGGTAACTGTAAAATCATAGCGAAAGCACAGCCGTTCAATGTACGGAAAGGCATCATGCTGACAGAGATTCTGCCGCGTATCCCGGCCAACGATGCTACGTACGGAACCACTTATCAGGAACGTACCAAAAGCATCTCCGCACGGATGAAAAAAGAATATGCCCGTATCTGCCGGGAGCAGAGCACAACGGACAATCCCGTCTCTACGAAAACCTGGTACAGAACTATATCTATAAAGGACCGGTAGAGGAATGGTATATACGCATCAAGGTGAAAATGGAGGATAACTACAGGTTATTCAACCGGCTGGTTCCCGTCAAAGGACAGATTACTGATATCGGTTGCGGATTCGGACCGCTTTGCTATATGCTTTCCCAACTTTCCGAGGAACGGGAGATTACAGGGATTGATTATGATGAGGACAAGATAGCAGTAGCGCAACAGGGTTGGCTCCGCACTCCCCGCCTGCAATTTGTATGCGCCAATGCATTGGAATACCCTTTGCCGGAAAGTGACGCATTCATACTGAATGATATCCTGCATTATATGAGCTATGAGCACCAGCGGACCTTATTGCTCAGATGCATGGAGCGGTTGCGCCCGGAAGGAAAGCTGATTGTGCGGGACGGCAATGCCGCCAACACCCGGAAACACCGCCTCACCCGTTTCACGGAACTGCTGTCTACCGGCATTTTCAGTTTCAACAAGACGACAGAACAACTTTGTTTCACATCCGAAGCGCAAATAAGGAGCATCGCGCAAGAAGGTGGGATGCAGCTGGAGATTTTACCTAATGACAGATATACCTCGAATACGATTTATATCTTCCAAAAAACAAACCGGAACATGAGTAAGTACGATATCATCATCATAGGCAGCGGACTGGGCGGTCTGGAATGCGGAGCCATCTTGAGCAAAGAGGGCTACCACGTCTGTGTGCTGGAGAAGAATGAACTGTTTGGCGGCTGCTTCCAGACTTACCAACGCGGCGGGCACCGGATGGATACCGGCATTCACTATATCGGCAGTCTGGATGAAGGACAAATCATGAATCAGTATTTCCGTTATTTCGGTATCATGGACAAGTTATCCATCAAACGGATGGATGAAGAAGTGTTCGACCGGATTTATTATAAAGACGCTATCTATGATTACGCCATGGGGCATGAACGGTTCATGGAAACCCTGTGCCACTCATTCCCCCATGAACGGGGAGAACTTAAAACGGTATGTGGCAGCTATCCGATCGGTGGGAAACCTGATCAGCACAGACCACCTGAAAAAAGGCCGCCTGTCCCAAGAAGGCATGGATTCTTTGCCACCTCAGCAGCCGGGATGATAGCATCCGTTACCACGAACAGGGATTTACAGAATGTACTTGCCGCAACCTCCCTGCTCTATGGCGGGATCAAAAAATAAAATCCACCTTCTATGAGCACGCCATGATTAAACAACTCTTATCTGGAGAGCGCCTATCGTTTCACGGAAGGAAGTATGCAAGTCAGTCTGGAATTAATCCATATCATACGTGCCAACGGCGGTACGGTGCTGAACCGGAAAGAAGTGACCCGTATCCTTGTCAAGGATGAAGCCATACAAGGAGTGGAAGTGAACCATGAAGAGATACTGGAAAGTACCTACGTCATATCCAACCTGCATCCGCAACTCACCTTATCCCTGCTGGATAAGAACCATTCCATCAAACCGGCTTTTGTGTCTCGCATCAAGTCACTGGAAAACAGTTACGGGATATTCACGCTCAATCTGATGATGAAAAAAGGACTGTTGCCCCTATCAGAACCATAATATATACCTGCACGGCAATGAGGATGTATGGTATGACAAAGAGATGCACAAAGGGAATACCCCCAGTTGCATGATCTCCATGCAAGTACCCCGCGGCAACAGCAAATTCACAGAGGTGGTTCCATACTGACCCCCATGTATATGGATGAGGTCAGCAAATGGACGGATACGACCCCCGAACACCGTGGCGAGGCATACCGCCAGTTCAAAGAAGAAAAGACGGAACAGATCTTGCAGCTCCTGAGGCGGTTCGGATTTCACTGGAATCATTGCATTGAAAAGATCCATACCACGACTCCGCTGAGCTATCGGGACTATACCGGAACCATAGACGGTTCGGCATACGGCATTGTCAAAAACTACCAGATCCGCAAATCAGTTTTGTTTCCACACGCACCAAACTGAAGAATCTGTTCCTCACGGGGCAGAATCTGAATGTACACGGCGCTTTGGGCGTGACGCTGACAGCCATGCTCACTTGTTCGGAATTTGTAGGTCAGGAATATTTAGCAAAGAAAAGTAGGCAATGCATAAAAAATTCTGAAGAAAACCATAAAGTACGGGGCAGCTGTCCTGTTGACGGCTGATAGCGGTGATCCTGACAGGAATCGGCTATCTCTATTTATCTGCCGATATGATGACTCCGCAATTTGCGTCTACCCCTGAAACGGATCGTGTGATACGGAAAGACAATCTCCGGCAGTATGGCGGAAACTACCTGCGGCACAGTGAGAGCGGACTTTGGGAACTGAAAGTCAGCGGACCTGCCTACGAAAGAGGCAAAGCCATCGGCCAACTGACTTCCGACTTACTTTATTTTCAGGAAAAAGTATTTGTGGATCAGATAAAAGAGATAGTCCCCTCTGAAAGTTATCTTAAATTCCTCCGTTTCTTCATTGTCCTTTTCAACCGGAATCTGGGGAAAAATGTGCCGGAAGAGTACCGGGACGAGATTTATGGCATCTCCCTCTCCTGCACCCATGAGTATGATTTCATCGGCACCCCCTACGAGCGTCAGTTGAATTACCACTCCGCTCACGACTTGGGACATGCCATGCAGGACTACATGCTGGTAGGATGCAGTTCATTTGCCTGCTGGGGTGAGAACAGTGCCGATTCTTCCCTTATCATCGGCCGTAATTTCGATTTCTACATGGGTGACGCCTTTGCACGCAACAAGCTCGTTTCGTTTTACCAACGAAACGGATATCGCTTCGCATCCGTGGGATGGGCCGGAATGACCGGTGTCCTTTCCGGCATGAATGAAACGGGGCTGACTGTCACCATCAATGCCGCCAAATCGGATCTGCCTGCCGCATCCGCCACCCCTATTTCCATTCTGACCAGGGAAATATTGCAATATGCTTCTACCATTGAGGAAGCATACGCTATCGCCCGGAAACGGAAAACATTTGTCTCGGAGTCCATACTGGTGGGTTCGGCCAAGGACGGCAGAGCCGCAATTATCGAAAAATCGCCGGAGAAAATAGCCTTATTCACAGGAAACGGGCAGCAGATCATCTGTACCAACCACTACCAGTCAGAAACCTTCGGCCATGACAAACGGAACCTGGAAAACATAGAAACTTCGGACAGCCCCTACCGCTTTGCCCGCTTGCAGGAACTGCTGAAAGAAAACGCACCGATAGATGCCCCCAAAGCCGCCTCTATCCTGCGCAACCGGAAAGGAGTGGGAGAAGCGGAACTGGGCCTTGCCAATGAAATGGCCATCAACCAGTTCATCGCCCATCACTCCGTCATTTCCAACCCGAGAAAAACGGATGTGGGTATCCACCGCTCCCTGGCAATGCGGCAAGTACGTGGCATACGACCTGAACAGGATTTTCAGCGACTCCATCGATTTCAACCATGAAATCTATACCGAAAACCTGACAGTGCCTGCGGACTCCTTCCTGCAACAACAGGAATACCAACAGCTGATGACTTATAAAAGACTGGCTCCTGTACTACGGAAGCAGATTAAAAAGAAAGAACGGCTGGACGAACAGACCCTGCATGCCTTCCAACATGCCAACCCTCATTTCTTTTATGTGTACGAGTTGCTGGGAGATTACTATCATGCCACAGGACAGCAGGACAAAGCCCTGCGCAATTGGAAGAAAGCCCTCTTGCTTCCTATCCCCAAGCGAAGTGAATCAGAACGTATAGAACATAAAATAAACAGATAGCTAAAAAGTAAATTTGAGAAAAGCGTAGCGATTCAACTGAAAGAGTGGTCGTTACGCTTTTGCTTTTGATGTGGAAAAGGTCGTTTGCAGACATCCAAAAGCCACACAACGCAAGAGTTCAGTTACCACATCATACTGCCGTAATGTGTGAACTTCCAGAATAAGCATCTGTTTTTCTGCGATTTGCGTAATTTTGCGTAGCTGTTGGTAACTCACGGTAAACTAATTTTGTCACCAAAAAAGAAGTGAGTTATGCGAAGTACATTCAAGGTCTTATTCTACGTGAAGAAAGGCAGTGCAAAGCCCAACGGCAACCTGCCACTGATGTGCCGCCTTACGGTGGACGGAGAGATTAAGCAGTTCAGTTGCAAAATGGAAGTTCCACCCCATTTGTGGGATGTGAAGAACAACCGTGCTTCGGGCAAGAGTGCCGAAGCGCAGAGAATCAACCCGTGCGGTTGACAAGATTCGGGTGGAGGTGAACCGCCGCTACCAAGACTGATGCAGACAGACGGATATGTGACCGCTGCCAAACTGAAAGATGCCTATCTCGGTATCGGTATCAAGCAGGAAACCTTGCTGAAACTCTTTGAGCAGCACAATGCGGAGTTTGCAAAGAAAGTCGGACACAGCCGTGCCAAAGGAACATTCCAACGGTACATAACCGTCTGCAAGCATATTCGGGAGTTCCTGCCCCATACATACAAGCGTGAGGATATTCCCCTCAAAGAGTTAAACCTCACGTTCATCAACGACTTCGAGTATTTCCTGCGCACGGTGAAGAAATGCCGCACTAATACCATTTGGGGCTATATGATTGTGTTGAAGCACATCATTTCCATAGCGAGAAATGACGGTCGTCTGCCGTTCAATCCCTTTGCAGGGTATATCAACTCTCCCGAAAGCGTGGACAGGGGGTATATCACGAAAGAGGAGATACACACCATGATGAATACCGAGATGCCCGACAAGACCCACGAGCTTGTGAGGGACCTGTTTCTGTTTTCGGTGTTCACGGGGTTGGCATATTCCGATGTCAAGAACCTCACCACCGACAACCTGCAAACTTTCTTTGACGGTAACTTATGGATTATCACCCGAAGAAAGAAGACCAACACCGAATCGAATATCCGTCTGTTGGACGTTCCCCGAAAGATTATAGAGAAGTATAAGGGGATGGCAAAGGACAATAAGGTTTTCCCCATGCCAAGTAATACGACCTGCAACAAAAAGCTGAAAGCCATAGCCGATTTGTGCGGTATAAAGACACATTTAACATATCATGTCGCAAGACATTCGGCAGCAACTACCATACTGTTATCCAACGGAGTACCCATTGAAACCGTCAGCCGCCTGTTGGGGCATACCAACATAAAGACCACTCAAATCTACGCGAAGATAACCGCCCAAAAGATAAGTCAGGACTTGGAACTGTTGTCCGACAAGTTGGGGGATATGGAGAAAAGCATTTGCAGTGCCATTTGATAACCCATAAAGAAGAATACAGATGAAAGAGAAACGAAGCATCATCACGATGGACGGACAGGGCAACATCGCCCTGCCGACCGATACAGTCTCCATTGCCATGACCGAGTGGGAACTCTGCGAGTTGTTCGGGGTTATCGCCCCAACAATCCGAGCAGGGATAAAGGCTCTTTGTAAAAGCGGTGTTTTGAGGGAATATGAGACAAAGCATACCATCAAACTGTCGGACAAACGCAGCATGGAGGTTTACAGTCTTGAAGCCATCATCGCCCTTGCTTTCCGCATCAACACATTCGGAGCGGAACAGGTTCGCAGAGCCATACTTGAAAGACTGTACTTGCGAAAAGAAAAAACAGGCATCTTCTTTTCGCTGAACATCACTGATACGGCAAATCCGAAATACTTTGCATAGGCGTATTGCCATTCACACATACTCACGCACCCGAAGAAGCATCTGTTTTCAGCTCTGTTTCTTCGGATTTTTTGTTTTTACAGCCCCGAACAGCCCCGAAGTATTTTTTGCTGCGTTCTGCTGTGATTTGCGTATCAACTTATCCGACAGTTGATTATACTTTTGTAGCTGACATTTTTTCAAACTTAAATCATTGGAATATGGAAGCAAACAAAGTAAATGACAGCCACCGACCGCCCACAGATGGCGGCATGGCAAAGGAAGAGTTTATCCGTGTCGGCACAACGCTCTACAAGATTGTGGAGCAGCCAAGACTGAACGGAGGGTATGTAAGGAAGCGCATCGCATGGAACAACGAGACCCTGCGCCAAGACTATGGCAAGGACTACATCGGCAGCGTACCCAAGTATGACGGCTTCTGCACCGTACCCGAACACGTCAGCTATCAGCCTGTAATCGGCAAGTTCCTTAACCTCTACGAGCCGATACCCCACCAACCGCAAGAGGGTGATTTCCCCTCTGTCCGCTCATTGGTGGAACATATCTTCGGGGAGCAATACGAGTTGGGAATGGACTATCTTCAACTGCTCTACCTGCAACCCATTCAGAAGTTGCCCATCCTGCTGTTGGTGTCGGAGGAGCGCAACACAGGCAAAAGTACATTCCTCAATTTTCTGAAAGCCCTGTTTCAGAATAACGTGACATTCAACACCAACGAGGATTTCCGCAGCCAGTTCAATTCCGACTGGGCTGGGAAACTCCTTATCGTGGTGGACGAAGTATTGCTGAGCCGCCGGGAGGACAGCGAGCGGTTGAAGAACCTGAGCACGGCACTATCCTACAAGGTGGAAGCCAAAGGCAAAGACCGTGACGAAATTGCGTTCTTCGCCAAATTCGTGCTGTGTTCAAACAACGAGTACCTGCCTGTCATCATTGATGCAGGTGAAACCCGTTATTGGGTGCGCAAGATAGACCGCTTGCAGTCGGATGATACCGACTTCCTGCAAAAACTGAAAGCGGAGATACCTGCTTTTCTCCACCATTTACAGCATAGGCAGCTATCCACCGAAAAGAAAAGCCGTATGTGGTTCACGCCCTCACTACTGCATACCGAAGCCTTGCAGAAGATTATCCGCAGCAACCGCAACAGATTGGAGATAGAGATGCACGAGCTTATCCTTGACATTATGGAAAGTGTAGGCACGGACACTTTCTCTTTTGACTGCAACGATATTTTTCTTTTGTTGCGGTATTCACAGGCAAAAGTGGAGAAACATCAAGTACGCAGGGTATTGAAAGAGTGTTGGAAACTTAATCCTGCACCCAACACGCTTACCTATACCACCTATCAGTTGGACTATACCCGTGACTGTCACTATTCGCCCATGCGGAAGACAGGACGGTTCTACACCGTGACAAAATCGTTTTTGGAAACACTATGATTATTTTGATGAAATGATGAATAAGTATATAAATATATTGAAATATAGATATTTACATTCTCATCAAACATTCATCAAAAGTATCTCACTGATGAAAGGAGAAAACAGGACGGACAGACCATGCCCGACACCGTAAACGATGAATTTCTCTTTTCGTGAGTGGTTTGATGAATAAATGATGAGATGATATATAGATATAAATCAATGTGTTAAACCATATGTTCATCAAATCATCGCTTTATCAACCATCATCAAATCCGTAGGAATATACATTATGACAATACAGGAAGCAAAACAAATCAGAATAGCAGACTATCTGCAAAGTCTGGGGTACACACCCGTCAAGCGACAAGATAGCAGCCTTTGGTACAAGTCACCGCTGAGAGAGGAAGCCGAAGCCTCGTTCAAGGTAAACACCGAACTCAACCAATGGTATGACTTCGGCATCGGCAAGGGTGGCAATATCATCGCATTGGCTTCGGAACTCTACCGCTCCGACAACGTGCCGTATCTGTTGGAGTGCATCGCCAAACAGACACCGCATCTGCACACCGCCATCCATGTACCATTTTCTTTTGGTCGGCAATCCGTTTCAGAACCGATGTACCGACATCTGCAAGTTTCGGAGTTATCCTCTCCTGTACTATTATCCTATTTGCAGGAGCGAGGAATAAGCACCGAACTCGCCAAGAGGGAATGTAAGGAACTGCATTTTGAAAACAAGGGCAGACCATACTTCGCCATCGGTTTCCCGAATATGGCAGGTGGTTATGAGGTGCGCAACCGCTATTTCAAAGGTTGTGTCGCTCCAAAGGACATCACCCATATCCGACAAAGTGGAGAACAGCCGACAACCTGTTATCTTTTCGAGGGCTTCATGGATTACCTCTCGTTCCTTTCCATCCGTGTGAGGAACAATCCGCAATGCCCCCGACTGACCACGCAGGATTATATCATCTTGAACTCCGTTTCCAATCTCGCAAAGGCGGAGGGCATATTGGCTGACTATTCCCAAATCGGCTGTTTCCTTGACAACGATACGGCAGGACGGACAGCCTGTGAGCATCTGCAAGCAAGGTTCGGGGAACGCCTTTCCGACAAGTCCATACACTATAGTGAGTATAAGGACTTGAACGACTACCTGTGCGGTAAGCCCTTGTCCCAATCGGCAGAGCCGATGAAGCAGGAGAGGCAAGTCCAATCCGCAAGGCGGATGATGCAGCCACCGAAAAAGCGAGGGCTGAAGATGTAGGGAGTGAGAACGCTTGCAGCCGTGCGGATATTTACAAGCGGAAAATACCATAGCTTATTAGGGAATTTTCGAGCCGCATTGCAAGCAACGCTGAAAATTCCCCAATAAGCCAAAGAGGTTGCACCTCTCTGGACTCTCCCAAGCCAACGGCAGAAGCCGTACAGGAGAATAATCAACCATTGTTTCACAAGCTAAAAAGAAAGGAAACCATATATGGGATTTGTCGTATTACATATGGAAAAGGCGCACGGTTCCGACAGCGGAACGACCGCCCACATCGAGCGTTTTATCATACCGAAGAACGCCGATCCAACTCGCACGCATCTTAACCGAAAACTCATCGACTATCCCGATGGAGTGAAAGACCGAACAGCAGCCATCCAACACCGTTTGGAAAACGCAGGGTTGACACGCAAAATCGGTAACAACCAAGTACAGGCAATCCGCATCATCGTGTCGGGAACGCATGAGGACATGGAGCGTATCGAAAAAGAAGGCAGATTGGACGAGTGGTGTGCCGACAACATGAGCTACTTTGCCTTCATGTTCGGTAAGGAGAATATTGTGGCTGCGCACCTTCATCGGGACGAGGAAACGCCACACATACACATCACCCTTGTTCCAATCGTAAAGGGGGAACGTAAGCGCAGGAAACGGGAGGAACAGACAAAGAAACGCTACCGCAAGAAGCCGACCGACACCGTAAGACTGTGTGCCGATGACATTATGACACGGCTGAAATTGAAGACCTACCAAGATACCTACGCCATTGCGATGGCAAAGTACGGATTGCAGCGTGGCATAGACGGTTCAACGGCACGGCACAAGTCCACGCAGCAGTATTATCGGGACACACAGAAACTTGTCGATAGCCTCAAAGCGGAAGTGGTAGATTTGCAGGAGCGGAAAGAAGCGGCACGGCAGGAACTCCGCCAAGCCAAGAAAGAGGTGCAGACTGAGAAACTGAAAGGCGCAGCCACGACCGCAGCGACCAACATAGCCGAGAGTGTCGGTTCTTTTTTCGGCAGCAACAAGGTCAAGACGCTGGAGAGGGAGAACAAGAATCTGCATGAGCGTGTATCAGAACTTCAAGAAGAAGCCCGACAAAGGGAACAGCAACAGGCGAAACACATACAGGAGATAACAGACGCTTACGAGCTGCGACACCGCAAATTGTCCGAGTTTACAGACTTTGTGAAACGCTACTTCCCATATGTGGAGAAGCTGATACCGACAATAAATTTCCTGCGTGAACGCTTGGGCTTCAATGACGATATTATCCGAAGATTATGCACATTCAAGGACGTTCCCATAAAAGGCAAGCTACATTCTTCCGAGTTCAACCAAGGCTTTGAAACCCAACGTGCCGTCTGCTCCATTAAAGAGGATGAAAATGGAAAGTTCGATTTCAAGATTGATGGAGTATCACATATAAGCTGGTTCAGAAAGAAGATGAACGAGTTTAGGGAAGCTATCGGAATACCGAAACCAAGACAAAACAGAGGTATGCAACTGTAAATCAAAATAAAGTCCGTGATTGTTGAATGACATATCACGGATTTTTTGTACTTTTGCACTCGGATTGAGGCAACTCTATCCAAGACATAAGAAAAAAGAAGCGTTATGCTTTCTTGTAAGTCGAGAACGTAGGAAATTCAAGACACTGCACAAGGATGGCATAGTGGTTCTCACGCATATAGCGTGGGCTGCTATACTACATTCGTGCATTTAGGTTTCCTACGACCTTCGACTTAGAATGTTGCATTGGTAGTCCACGTTTCTGCATTTGAGCATCCGCTTCTTTGGGCTAAGAAGCAAAAAAAAGAAAACTATATGAAACAAAAAAAGTTCCACTATCAAAAATGAACATGACAAAAAACGCTATTATCAGTTATGCTTTGTTGCTGTTGCAGCATTATGGCTTTCGGGCAGAACATGACCCAAGAAATTGAAAAGATTATCAAAGGGAAGCAAGCGTCTGTCGGGGTAGCAATTATCCATAATGACGATATAATTGCCATTGCCAACGAGGACAAATATCCCACTATGAGTGTATTCAAATTCCATATAGCAGTGACAGCTCTGAAAAAATGGAAGCAGAGAATATTCCGCTGGACAAAATGGTGTATATCAAACAGAAAGAAATGCTGAAAAACACGTATAGCCCGTTAAGGATAAATATCCCGACCAAGGGATTCGTATATCTTATAGGGATATAATCAAATACACAGTATCGATTAGCGACAACAACACATGCGATTGGTTAATAAGGTTTGTTGGTGGTATTGATAAAGTGGACTCCTACATAAAATCTCTTGGGATAAAGGATATGAATTTCACGGAGACAGAGGAAAGCATGCATACGGACATTATGTTATGCTACAACAATTGGAGCACACCATTAGCTATTGCGCAATTGCTCAAGAAACTTCATACAGAAAATATTTTGACAAAAGAGCATTTTGCGTTTTTAGAGACAGCCATGCTTGATTGTGTGTCTGGCAAGAACAAACTAATAGCGGGGTTGCCTACCGATATAAAATTTGGGCATAAAACGGGACGTTCTAACCGAACTGCTGATGGCATACAGATAAGCGAGGGAGATGCAGGAGTGATATATCTTCCCAACGGTGAGAAGTGCTACATTGTCGTTTTGATAAAGGATTCTCGTGAGTCTGATGATGATAACGCCAAAATAATGGCAGATATATCAAATATAGTTTATCGTCATTTGAATAAATAAAAATCCAATTGTAATGAATCAAAGTCTCTAACATATATTTGTTGGAGACTTTTTGTTAAATTTCATATCGGAAAAGTGTGCGTTTCAATAAAAAGTAATAACTTTGCAAATGAAAGAGTTATTTGACAGTATAGCACCGCAAAACGCTGAAAATAGCACAGTTGCTAACTCGTTACCACTGTTTCTCAAATACTCAGTTAAATGTTTATTCTTCAAACGGTTATATTAAACCGTTGAAAATCTAAAATACATTCTCACTTTGAGAATACATTTTAATGCGTCTTGTTGTCTAACCCAATAAGAACTATAGGGAAAGAAATTGATACCGTACTTTTCGGAGTTCCGGCACTGATGGGCAAACATAGCATGATGAAATGATACCGAATTATCATTCCTGGCACACCCTACAGAACAACCTTTTGATACCAAATACAAAAAGCAGCCGGAAGCCGGACGCAGAGAATTGATACCATAAAACATTAGGGAAAAA
>ENA-OQAL01000170-OQAL01000170.1-human-gut-metagenome-genome-assembly--contig:-NODE-170-length-16862-cov-1.836630_pt1 | contig 16862 bp, 28 predicted proteins | sample MGYA00242491_ERZ504519 | MGnify/ENA primary metagenome ERZ504519 (study PRJEB26092, sample SAMD00036260) | human gut metagenome | host: Homo sapiens | study: EMG produced TPA metagenomics assembly of... | reverse complement strand
CTTGCCTGAAAAATCAAAGCGGTCGATCACCTGCTGAATACTCTCCACTACAAGGGTCCTCCCTTATTCTTGCGCATAACGCTCAAAATGTCCTTTTTATTTTACACTATTATGCCATCTTTTTCAACACCTAAAATAAAAGACCGTACCAACTATGCCAGTCGATACGGTCTTACTTTGTATAAATTTTTGACTTACTCTCGGCGCAGCGCCTCAATAGGCGACAGCTTAGCAGCCTTGCGGGCCGGGTAAATGCCGAAAAACAGCCCAACACCGCTGGAGAATGCCAGTGCCAGCAGGATCACCCACCAAGTGATCTTGGGGGTAATATTGATAACGGCACAGGCCGCATACGCGCCTGCAATGCCCAATACCAGGCCAATGATACCGCCGATCAAGCACAGAATCACCGATTCGGTTAGAAACTGCAAGGTGATCACCTTGGTCTTGGCGCCCAAGGACTTTCGTATGCCGATCTCCCGCGTTCGCTCGGTTACGGACACCAGCATAATGTTCATCACGCCGATACCGCCAACGATTAGGGAAATCGCACCTACACAGGCAATAAATGCGGTCAGCACCTGCATAACAATATCTACGATTTGAATATAGGTGGCCATATTCTGGGCAATATACATATTCTTGGCAAAAATTGCCGTGAGCCGCCTTTAAGTAGTTGACGGTGGCATTACCTACGGCGTCATTGTCTGCACCGTCCTGGGCGATCACGAAAATGGAGCTCAGGTTGGAGTTGGCGCCGGTGATCTGGGTCAGTGTGGTACAGGGCATAAACAGGGCGATCACCGGAGAGTCCTCGTTCTGCTGAAACATAGTTGACAGAGAGGAACTGCCGCCGGCGGACTGAGCAATCTGGTCAATATTGGCCACACCCACTACCTTGACCTTCATGGACTTACCGCTGGAGGACACCGTCACATACTCGCCGGTCACATCTTCATACCCAAATACACTTTGAGCACTGTTAATACCGATCACGGCAATAGGCGAATTGGCGCTATACTCCTCATCGGTAAAGAACCGACCGTAGGTACAGCCTTCGGTCAAGGCGTACTGAATATCACTGTTTACGCCTACCAGCATGGCGGTAGCTTCCTTGGCCTGGGAGTCAATGGTGGCCTTACCAAAGCCCATCAGCATAGGCGAGCAGCGATCTACGCCGTTTACACGGCTTTTAATATTCTCTACATCCTTCAAGGTAATGTAGTCGTTGTCCGTAGCCTGGGTGGTATCCACCGAGACCATCACGGCGTTGGAGCCCATATCCTCGATTAAAGAGACAATATAGTCCCGGGCACCGGTACCGGCTCCCACAATCATGATCACAGAGCTGATACCGATAATGATACCCAACATCGTCAGGAGCGAGCGCATCCAGTTCGCCTTTATGGCTTTGACAGCGATTTTAAAGCTTTCTGAAATGTTCACAAAAAGTGCTCCTTATTTCGTTGTACTCAGTTTGTCAACCACCTTAACCTTAAAGGAATCTTCCTTATAGGTAGTGGATGGTGCGGCAACGATCTTGTCCCCGGCTTTCAGGCCGTCGGTTACCTGGTATGCGCTGTCCGACATGGCGCCGGTGGTAATGGCGGTCTTGGTGACCGTCTTTTCCTCCTCGTTGTAGAGGTATACATAGGTGCCGGTCTTATCCAGCACAATCGAGCCGGTGGGCACAGTCACAACGCCCAGGTACTCGCCGGTGCTAATCACCACATTGGCTTCAAAACCGATGATAATGTTCTCGTCCGGGTGTTTCACTTCTACCGTACACTCCACGCCTGCACCGGAGCTGGTTAGGCTGGACAGACCGCTGATACCGGCCATGGAACCTACATTGTCCAAGATGGAGCCGGCAGATCCGCCGGTGGCGGTAGCGCCTTGGCAGTCACTTCGCCCTCATACTTACCGTAAGCGGTGGTAATGGTGCAGGGCATACCCACCTTCACCCGATGGTTATCGTACTCACTCAGGCTGATGGTCACAACCATGGTGTTCATATTCTCCAGCACAATACCGTCATTGACCAGAGAAGTCTGCTCTCCCGCACCAAACTACGCAGGTGGTGATGGTACCGTCAAAAAGAAGCGGTCCAACCGGCCTGCAAATCCTTGTTTTGCGTCCTGCAAAGCGGTCAGGGCACTCTCTGCACCCTCCATTACGCTCTTTTGTGCGCTGACAGCGGTGTCGGAAGCCTCTACCGCATACATTTTGGACTGGGCATACAGGGCAGCCAATTGCAGCTGCTTGGTGGTCAACTGTACATCCGTCGTACTGGTCAGGTCTTTTGCAACGCTCTTCCAGTCAATTTCCTTTACAGCCTGGGCAATACTCTTTGCCAGCACATCGCCCATCACTTTCAGATTGTCCTCGTTAATCAATCCGTCGCTGATGGCGTCACGAATGGCCTTTTCCACTGCGTTGGCGATGGCGTTGCCATCGGTAATACTTTTATCCAACGCCTTACTGATGGCGTCCGCTGTGGTCTTCATGATCTGCATCATGGTATCCACATCATTGGTCATATCGCGAATATTATCGGCAATCTCGGCCAAAGTATCGGACAGATCCTTGAGCGCACCGGTGGTGCTGGTCTTCTCAAACTGCGCAATATACTGCACATTACCACGCACCTGAACCGTCACCTGCTTGGAGGACTTCAATTTGGTGCCGTTGGCATCGTACCAACCGGAGAAGCTGTAATCCTTGACAGGAACAGCCTTGATCACCACATCTGCACCCTCGTCATACTTACCTGCACTGGTAGAACCGGCGGTATTATTACCCACCTGCACGGTACCGTAGCTCTCCTGGCCGGCCAGCACCGTTGCCTTTACCGTATAGGTAGCGGCCTTAGCGGTGGTTTCTTTGGTGGTAGTCACCCGTGTTGTGGGAACTGTGGTCGGCAGCGTGGTGCGGTGCTTTTTTCGTTGTGGTCTTCTTCTTTTGAGGTAGTGGTATTGGCACGCTTTTGCAGCTTGGCAATCTGCTTTTCCAGCGTGTTGATCTGCTTATTGACCGCGGCCAAATTCGACTTAGCGGCAGTCTGATTGCTGCGAGCGGTGTTGTACGCCTTCTTAGCGTCCGTATAAGTCCCCTGCAATTTGGAAATCTGGGCGTCCACATTAGAGGTATCAAAGGTAGCCAGTTTGTCGCCCTCTTTGACCTTGTCGCCCTTTTGGACAAACACTTCTTTTACAGTCGCCACAGTGCCGACCTTGTATGTACGGCTGGCGCCTGCGGTCACATCGCCGGTAGCGCTGACCGTCTCGTAAATATCGCCGGTAGAGATGGTGTGCAGGGTCACCTGCTCGCCGCCGTTGACCTTGCGCACAATAACGATACTGGTCACGATAATGGCGATCACCAACACAATGGCGATGGGAACAATAATTCGTTTTTTGCTCTTTTTAACAGTTGCCATAATTTCGCCTCTTCGATTAAAAATTATACAAAGTGTGTAACGTGTCTATTATATCACAGGCTGTATAATTGTCAATAACAAATTGTAAAGTTCATAGCCTATTCACATTTGCCGGCAGCCAATGCGCGGGCTCCAATGTCTTTTCTGTAATGCACACCGTCAAAGTGCACTTCCCGTGCAGCGGCATAGGCGGTATCCAGCGCCGCCTGCAAATTGTCACCCAAGGCGGTAATGCCCAGCACGCGCCCGCCGGCAGTCACCAGCTTGCCTTCCTTTTGCGCTGTACCGGCATGGTACACGGTAACTCCCGCTCGCTGCCCATCGGTCAGACCGGTGATCTCCAGCCCCTTGGGGTAAGACTTGGGATAACCGCCGCTGGCCAAAATTACACAGGCGCAGGCTTTATCACTCCACCGAATGTCCAGCTGCGCCAGCGTACCGGCGTTAATGGCGTCAAAAATATCCATAATATCCGTTTCCAGCCGTGGCAGCACCACCTGGGTCTCCGGATCGCCGAAACGGCAGTTGTATTCAATCACCTTGGGGCCCTTGGGAGTAAGCATCAAACCAAAGTAGAGGCAGCCTTGGAAGGTGCGCCCTTCGGCATTCATAGCCGCAATGGTGGGCAGGAAGATGGTGTCCATACATTGCTGTGCCACCGCTTCCGTATAGTACGGGTTGGGGGACACGGTGCCCATACCGCCGGTATTCAGCCCCTTGTCGCCGTCCAGTGCTCGCTTGTGATCCATGGAGGACACCATAGGCCGCACGCACTTGCCGTCGGTAAAGGCCAGCACAGACACTTCCGGCCCGGTAAGGAACTCCTCCACCACAATATGATTGCCGGAGGCACCGAATACCTTGTCCTCCATAATTTCCTTAACACCGGCCACCGCTTCTTCCAAAGTTTCCGGAATCAGCACGCCCTTGCCCAAAGCCAGACCGTCTGCCTTAATGACAGTGGGGAATTCGTTTTTCTCCGTAATATATTCAATGGCCGCCCGAGGATCGTCAAATACCCGATATTCGGCGGTGGGAATGTGGTACTTTTGCATCAGATCCTTGGAGAATACCTTGGAGCCTTCAATGATAGCCGCGTTGGCTCGGGGGCCAAAAGTGGCAAAGCCCGCCGCGTTCAGGGCATCTACCATACCGGCCACCAGCGGATCGTCCGGGGCCACGACCACCAGGTCTGCCTGAATCTCCTTTGCCAGCGCCACGACGCCGTCTATATCCATCGCCGCCACATTGTGGCACACTGCATCATAGGCAATGCCCCCATTGCCCGGGCAACAATGCACACTGTCCACTCTGGGTGACTCTTTGATCTTGCGCACCAATGCGTGCTCGCGGCCACCGCCGCCTACCACCAAAACCGTCATATTCTTTGACCTCCAAAAAAGACTTTTAGGAGAACTGCCGTTTTGCCGCCAATTCTCCTGTATTTCTGTATTTTATTTGTTTTTATTGATAATCCGACTCTCTGCCTTACCGCTCTCCAAATCAATAAAACGGGTAAAGAGGGAAACTTTGTTGTCCTCGTTCAGGCTGTCCCAAATCATTTGCGTAAAGCTGTCCAGGTCGCCGTCCATCTCCACCGGCACCGGCTCGCCCTCAAAGGACGGGATCGGATTGCCGTCGCCCTTGTAGGTGTGGATCAAATGGCCCAGACCGGGCACCGCTGCATACTCAAAGAAGAAACGCAGGCAGGAGTCGCCCCGACCCATATTGGACTTTAAGATGGACAGGTTGTAGTCGCCGTTTGGCTTGACAACGCCACTGATTCTGGGGGTGTAGTTGGGCGCGTCCGGGCTCAAACTCCCGGGTAAGCAGCGCATGGCGATAGCACTTGCCTTGCCATAAAGTCATAGATGGTATCCGTCTGGTCACCGTTGGTGACAATGGTCTTGCCGTCCAAGCACAGCACCGGGTTGTAAATGATTAAAGACGGATCCTCCATCTTGCTCTCATCAAAAGCCTTGGTGCGAATGCCGCCACGGTCGTTCTCCTCAAACACACGGTTGCGGGAATTGATGCTGCGCCCCATAATAAAAATAGGCGATCATTGCCGTTTTTCCGTCCTTGCTGCGGCCCAAACACGATCCCACGGCCGGGATAGCTGTTGCCGGACAGCAGGGTTGAAAGCTGTTGTATCTCCATAATGTACCTCAATCTAAAATACGGGTCTTGTTGCCCGTAATCTGAATTTTATCTTGGCAAAAGAGTGCCACCGCCTGAGGCAGCAGCTGCCATTCGCACTGCTCCATCACCCGTCGCTGCAAAACCTCCGGGGTATCCCCCTCCAGCACCGGCACCGCCTTTTGGGCGATGATGGGACCGGCGTCGCAGTCGGCAGTCACAAAGTGCACCGTAGCGCCGGTCAGCTTGACTCCGCTTTGCAGCACCGCCTCATGCACATGGAGCCCATAATAGCCCTTGCCGCAAAAAGATGGAATCAACGCCGGGTGAATGTTCATCATTTTGCCGGGAAAAGCGTCTACCACCTGTTCATCGAGAATGGTCAGGAACCCGGCATACACCACCAGATCCGCCTGCTCCGCCAGCAGCAGGTCCCGCATGGCAGCAGAATAAGCATGTGCATCCGGATACGCCTTGCGCTCCAAAACCTTACCGGGAATACCGTGGGCCGCAGCTCGCTCCAGCGCATACACGCCGGGCTTGGAAGCGATCACACAGGTAATTTGCCCACCGGGGATCTCTCCCCTGTCTTGGGCGTCCAGCAAAGCCTGCAAATTGGTGCCCCCACCGGAAACTAACACGACAATGCGCTTCATACCAGCTCCACGCCTTTCTCGCCGGACTTGATCTGGCCAATGATTGCAGCCTGCTCCCCTGCCTGTTGCAGGATCCGCACGCCTCGTCCGCCTCGTGGCGTCTACGGCAATCACCAAACCGGTGCCCATATTGAAGGTATTATACATATCCCGCTCCGGAATGTTGCCTTCTTTGGCGATCAGGTCAAAAATAGGCTTCTTAAAGCATTTATCTTTCTCAATCACTGCGGTGAAACCATCTTGCAGCATACGGGGCACATTCTCATAGAAGCCGCCGCCGGTAATGTGGCTGATGGCGTGCACCCGCACGCTGTCCATCAGTGCCAGCAGGGGCTTTACATAAAATGCGGGTGGGCGTCAGCAGCTCCTCACCCAGGCTCTTGCCCAGCTCCGGCACCTGCACATGCAGCCGCTGAGAAGAAATGTTAAACACCTTGCGCACCAAAGAGAAGCCATTAGAATGTACGCCGGAGGAGGCCACGCCGATAAGCGCGTCTCCGGCTTGCAGCTCCTCACCGCTGACCAACTTGCTCTTTTCGCCAACGCCAACAGAGAACCCGGCCAGGTCATACTCATCCTCCGGATAAAAGCCGGGCATCTCCGCGGTCTCGCCGCCAACCAGAGCGCAGCCGGCCTGCACACAGCCCTCAGCCACACCGGCCACGATCTGCTCAATCTTCTCCGGGAAGTTTTTGCCGCAGGCAATATAATCCAGGAAGAACAGGGGCTTGGCACCGGAGCAAGCCACATCGTTGACGCACATAGCCACACAGTCGATACCTACGGTATCGTGCTTATCCATTAAAAAGGCGATCTTCAGCTTGGTGCCTACACCGTCTGTACCGCTGACCAGCACCGGCTCTTTATAGTCGTTCACCGGCAGTTGAAACATACCGCCAAAGCCGCCGATCCCACCCAGCACGCCGGGCACGGTGGTGCGCTTTACATGGGCCTTGATCCGCTCCACAGACTCATAACCGGCGGTCACATCTACACCGGCTGCCGCATAGCTTGCACTAAAACTCTTTTCCATACTCAGATCTCCTCCAGTTTCTTTTGCAGGTCTGTATCTTTTTGGCGCACGGCAGCGGCCATATCTGCCCGCATTTGCACCAGTTTGTCCATTAAGTCGTCATTGCCCACAGCCAGGATCTCCGCGGCCAGCAGCGCTGCGTTCTTAGCCGCATTGACCCCAACGGTAGCCACCGGGAATACCCGGGGGCATCATCACCGTAGCCAGCATGGGCGTCCATACCGTCCAGCACCTTGGCGCTGCACGGAATGCCAATCACCGGCAGCGTGGTGGAAGCGGCCAACACGCCGCCCAGGTGCGCCGCCATACCGGCGGCTGCCAGGATCACGCCAAAGCCGTTCTCCCGGGCACTCTCTGCAAAGGCCATAGCCTCCTTGGGGGTACGGTGGGCGCTCATTACATGCACCTCGGTCTCAATGCTCAGCTCCCGCAGCTGCTTAATGGCCGGTGCCACCACCGGCAGATCGCTGTCCGAGCCCATAATGACTGCAACTTTTTTTCATAAAACTGTCCTCCGTTTGCGGTGACGCACCGGGCGCGGCACCGGGTATGGCAAGTGTTTTTTCGTTTATATTACGGCTATTATACGCTATATGCGGTGCTTTTTCAATAGAAAAATACAAAAACCAACCCGTGATTCCACAGGTTGGTTTTCTCTGTTAATCGTAAATGCTTTCGTCCAGCTTACCGGCACCGATAAACCGGCAGCGCCGTCCATATCCGCAGCGGTAATTCGCCCGTCTCCGTTAAAATCCAGCAACCGCTCATACGCGCCCTCGCCCCGGTCAATGGCGGCTGCGTACTGCTGTAAAGTCACCAGATCCCGGGCGTCACATACCCATCTCCGGTCAAATCATAGGCCATCACCGGCACATCGCCCAAGTCTACGCTCTGTGTAGTGACCGTTACCTGCACCTGGCGGCATAAGTAAAAATCCGCCCCCACGGTCAAGGTATAAGTACCCGGCGCCACAGCAATGGAAAATGTGCCGTCCTCGCCGGTTTGCAGGCTCTCATCGCCCAACTCTATCGTCGTGCCCACCAGCAGATAATTGTGGGGGTGAGCTGCCGTCCGTCGCTCTCCATTGCCACCGCACGCCCGGTAACAGTGTAGCTAAGCGCCGGTTGATAATTCCCATCATAGCTGCTGCCGCAGCGCCGGGCAGGTGTAGCGGGTGTAGCCCTCCTCCGTTTGTCGTCGGCGGGATCACCACGGCGGTATAATCGTGCCCCAACGCCGGGGGTACTGACGGTGTCGGACAAATGCGCTCTGCACCGGGTGCAATAATCATAAGTATAACCCGGCAGGGTGCATGTGGGCTCAACTCGGTGGGTGGCAGGCGCCGTATGCCCCAGCTTTGCAATAGGGGTGGCATAGCTGTCACCGCAAGTGCAGGTGTAAAGGATTTGGCCGTCTGCCACGCAAGTGGGTTCTGTGCGTTGGGCGGTGTACACATGGGTGTGTACTTGCACCGGCACAGCAGCCGTTTGGTCACCCCAGGTCAGAGTGGCGGTGTATGTACCCTCTGTCCAGTGATGGGCAACTTGATCGTCCGTCAAAGAAAAGACATGGCCGTTATAGTTTTCCTCTGTCAGCGGCAGGGTTACCTGATCGCCGGTATCATAAGTGATGGTAATTTGCAACCGATCGGTAAAGGCGTTCAGGTCAAAGTAAGCATAGGCCTGCCCATCGCTGTCCGTGCGCGCCGTGCTATCCACACCGGTGACCAGCACCTGATCTGCCGGGAATGCGGCAGAAAAGCCGATCACTTTACCCGGATACAGATACGCCGTGTATGCCCCCAGGCTGTGGTTATTGGTCACCTGAAAATAATAGGTCTCCCCTGCCTGCAAAGTACAGGTGAGATCAAAATTCAGGTCATAAAGGGAACGGTCGTCGCTGGCTTGCCCCAGGTCCGCCTTGCTGCCGTCGCATAGGCGCACCACCGTGTCCACACTGCCCATGGAGTAAAAATGGTAAGTACCGGTAGCAGTAGGGGTATAGCGATACCAATCTGTACCGCTGTAGGATTGAAATGTGTTGCCAAAGGTGGCGCCTTGGGTCAGCTCCAGCGCCGGATCAAAGGTAATCTGTGCCGCTGCGTCCGCATAATACTGGGCAGTGGTGCCGGTCAGTCCCCGCAGGGTAAAGGCAGTCATGGGGCGGCCGTCCTCGTCCTGGTACCCAACCGCGTACTGACCAAAGCCGGTGCCCACCGGGAACTGTGCAGCGGTCAGCGCTTGCAGTCAATAAAGGCACAGGCGCCCAGCTGCAAACTGCCGGCCATATTGTCAAACTGAATATCCGTCAGCCCGGAGCAAGCGGCAAAGGCATAGCTGCCAATGCCCGTGACCCCGGCAGGAATTCGTATCGACTGCAAGGCTGCGACATGGAAAAAGGTGTTACTGCCAATGGTTCTCAAGCTCTCCGGCAACTGCACATCCGTAACAGCCGTCAACTGGCGAAGCAGATTGTCTCCCAGGTCGGTAATGCCCTCCTCCACTTGCACCGTGCGGATTTGGCTGCGGTGGGCGGCAAATGGCGGCAGACTCTCCGGGGTGTAATCCGGCGTAGCACCGGTGCCGGTAAGGGTCAAGGTTCCGGTACTCTCCTCAAACACATAATCCACCTGACTATCACCTAAAGTCCCCTGCTCCCCCGGCAAAGGCAAAAAAAAGATGGCATCCCAACAAATACAGTTGCCAGCAGGAAACAAAAGATCACACTGTACTTTTTCATCAGGATACCACCTCACATATTCTGTTGTCATTATACCATAAGCCTGCCGCCGGTGCAACCGTCAGTCCGCCAGCACCTTACGCAGCAGCTTGCGCACCTTTTGCAACCGGGTACGCACCGCAGAGCCGGAAATACCCAGTGCCAGACCGATCTCTTTACTGCCATAGCCCTGGCGCCGCATAGCGAGCAAAATCTGATCCTCTCGCCCCAGCATACCCAGCACCTGCGCCCACTCTACCATGGTGATGGGATCCTCCCCGATCCGGCAGGTCAAAGTCCTCCGGTATTGCCACGCACACCGCCCGGGCAGCAATGGATCGGTAGTGGTCGGCGCACACGCTGCGGGCAATGGACAGCAGCAGGCTTTTGTCCGACTTGGGGAAAGCAGCCGCCGCCAGCAGCCACTGCCAATACTGCATAAAGGTCTGCTGGGTCAGCTCCTCGGCCAAATCAGCAGGCACACGGCCGCGAATCCAACGCAGCACCGCAGCATAAGATCCAGCATAAAACAGCATTAAAGTGCTCATACTTTGTACTTTTTTCGGAATGCTTCATACGCTTCTTCGTCCATGACCATATTGCCTACTATGCTATTGGCCTGCACCGCGCCCAGCATCGGCTTGGGACATACGGCAACTGCACCTACGATAAACAACAGGTGCTTATCCGTGATCATCTCCGGGGTCACATCCGGCGCAAAAAACAGGCTGCTGCCCACCACGATCACCGCGCCGTCCTCCAACCGGGACAGCAAATCTGCACCTGCCCGCAGCTCTGCGGAGAACTGGTGCAAATGGTCCAGATCCCGATCCAATTCCCGGAACATACCGTTCAGGTTCTCAATCACCAGGCCGGTGCCCTGCTCTGCAACGCCTATACCGCTCAGAAAGACCCGGGCGTGCTTTCCCCGGCAGCCCGTCGAAAGACGGTCATACCGTTACAAAGGCAAATGGCGCCCTCCGGCAGCGTAGACCCCAGCACATTCAGCCCGTTATACTGGGCCACTTTGTCCATCGGCGCAAACACCTCCTGCGCAATGGCCCCCTTGGTTATATCCGCATAAGCCTCTGCGAATGCCGGCGAAGGATTCTCCGGCAGCAAGATGGTGCTTACCGCTTGAATAGAGCTGATCTTGCGCAGCGCCTGGGGCGTATAGTTGCGCAGATCTAATACGGACACGGCCTCAATTTTCTTTTTACCGAACATCGTACATTTCCTTTTCTGCCGATTTAAGCGTTTCTCATTGTGTGTACACTCTATAAGACGGCTGCCGGGGGGCAAAGTGTCTGCACACTTTGGTCATTTTTATAATAAAACGCCACGATAAAACGCCACGATCATGAAAAAAGGCGTATGTACCGGAGTACATACGCCTATAACCTCATAATGACCTGCGCTTATACAGCTCGATGATGCACATCTCAGCTGCGTCGCCGCGACGGGGGCCAGTCTTTACAATGCGGGTGTAACCGCCGTTTCTGTCCTCGTACTTGGGCGCGATCTCATCAAACACTTCTTTACAACATCTTCCTTGGTAACATAGGAAAGCACCTGTCTTTTGGAAGCCAAAGTGTTCTTCTTGCCGAGAGTGATCATCTTCTCAGCCATAGCGCGAACTTCTTTCGCTCTGGTAACGGTAGTTCAATCTTGCCGTTTTCTAAAAGAAAAGTAACCATACCTCTGAGCATTGCTTTTCTGTGGTCAGTAGGTCTGCCCAATTTTCTGGAACCTGGCATTGAAATTCCCTCCTTTAATCCTCATCGTGACTCAGGCTGAAGCCCAGGGATTGCAGCTTGGCAACCACCTCGTCCAGGGACTTGCGACCCAGGTTTCTAACCTTCATCATATCTTCTTCGGATTTGCTGATCAAATCCTCTACTGTGTTAATGCCTGCTCGCTTGAGACAGTTGAAAGAGCGCACGGACAGATCCAGTTCCTCAATGGTCATCTCCAGAACCTTCTCCTTACCGTCGTCGTCCTTCTCCACCATAATATCCTGGTTGCCGATCTCCTCAGAGAGATCCACAAACAGCATCAGGTGGTCGTTGAGAATCTTAGCAGCCAAAGAAGCGGCCTCGTCAGCCGGAATGGTGCCGTCCGTCTCAACATCAAGAATCAGTTTATCAAGGTCTGTCTGCTGACCTACACGGGTGTTCTCTACGGTGTAATTCACCTTGAGCACCGGGGTGTAGATAGAGTCGATTGCAATGGTGCCGATGGGTAAATCCATCAGCTGCTTGTTGCGGTCACAGGGCACATAGCCGCGGCCGCTGTCTGCCGTCAGCTCCATAGATACGCTGGCGCCGGCGTCCAGATAAGCAATGTGCAGCTCGGGATTCAGGATCTCTACATCTGCGTCATGAATAATATCGCCCGCAGTGATCTCGCCTTCTCCGCTAGCCTCAATGTGCAGCATCTTCGGCTGCTCATCGTGAATCTTCAGGATAACGTTCTTGAGATTCAAAACGATCTCCGTCACATCTTCCTTTACATGCGGATGGTAGAAAACTCGTGCAGCACACCATCAATCTTCACGGAAGTGATGGCATAGCCGGGCAGAGAGGAGAGCAGTACTCTCCGCATACCGTTGCCCAGAGTTGCGCCGAAACCTCTTTCCAGAGGTTCCACCACAAACTTACCTACGCTTCTGCTTCCCTGAGTAGATAAATCTACAATCTCGATTTTCGGCTTATCAATTTCAATCATTAAAAGCCTCCTATTTTGATTTTAACAGCTAAATAACAGAATGATCAACTATTATCTAGAATAGAACTCAACGATCAAGTGCTCTTCAACAGGATAATCAATGTCTTCACGGGTGGGCAGAGCCACAACCTTAGCGGTCAGCTTCTCTGCGTCAACCTCCAGCCACTTGGGAGCGTTGCCATAAACGCCCTCTTCCTTCACGAGCTTAAATCTGCCGTTCTCCTTGCTCTTATCCACCACAGCGATCACATCGCCGGCCTTCACAAGGTAGGAGGGAATGTTGACCTTTTTGCCGTTCACGGTGAAGTGACCGTGAGAAACAGCCTGGCGAGCCTCACGACGGGTCTTGCAAAAACCGGTGCGGAAAGCCACATTGTCCAAACGAGTCTCTACCATGGTCAGCAGCACAGCACCGGTCTGGCCGGGAGCCTTAGCTGCCTTCTCATAGTAAGAATGGAACTGCTTCTCCAGAATGCCGTAGATGAACTTCACTTTCTGCTTTTCCTGCAGCTGCATAGCATACTCGCTCTTCTTGCGGCGATTCTTGGTATAAGAATTTCTGAATGTATCCTTATTTGTATAGCCCATAACAGCCGGAGAAATGCCGAGTGCTTTGCAGCGCTTTGCGATGGGCTCTGAATTCTTTGCCATATCTTCTACACCTCCGTTAGATTATACACGACGTCTCTTAGGCGGACGGCAGCCGTTGTGCGGAATGGGGGTGAACATCCTTAATCAGGGTTACATCCAGACCGGCAGTCTGAAGTGCGCGGATGGCAGCTTCACGGCCGGAGCCGGGGCCTTTAACGAAAACTTCCACCGTCTTCATACCATGCTCCATAGCAGCCTTAGCAGCAACCTCGGCAGCAGTCTGTGCAGCAAAGGGAGTAGACTTCTTGGAACCACGGAAACCCATTTCGCCGGCAGACGCCCAAGAAACGGCATTGCCCTGCGTGTCCGTGATGGTTACGATGGTGTTGTTGAAGGTTGACTGAATATGGGCAGCACCACGTTCAATATTCTTCTTCTCGCGGCGTTTGCGAGAGCCAGTGGTCTTTTTTGTAGCCATACTACGAATATCCTCCTACGCTTATTTCTTCTTGTTTGCTATGGTCTTCTTGGGACCTTTGCGGGTGCGGGCGTTGTTCTTGGAGGTCTGTCCTCTTACAGGCAGGCCCTGACGATGGCGCATACCGCGATAGCAGTTTAATTTCAATGAGTCTCTTAATGTCAAATGCTCTGTCTCTGCGCAGATCACCTTCAACATTCAGGTTCTTCTCAATGTAATCACGAATTTTGGAAACCTGATCCTCGGTAAGATCTCTGCAACGAGTATCGGGATCAATTCCGGTTGCCTCTACGATCTGAGTAGCAGTGGTACGGCCGATACCATAGATGTAAGTAAGGCCGATCTCAACTCTCTTGTCGTTGGGCAAGTCAACACCAGAAATACGTGCCATATTGTTTTACCTCCGAATTATTGCTCAGGATTAGCCCTGACGCTGTTTGTGCTTTGGATTTTCACAGATAACCATGACTTTACCATTGCGCTTAATCACTTTGCATTTGTCGCAAATTTTCTTTACAGAAGGTCTGACTTTCATTTGAATATCCTCCTTTATTTACTTTGAGCGCCAATAATACGACCCTTGTTCAGGTCATAGGGTGACATCTCAATCGTTACCTTATCACCGGGAAGAATACGAATGTTGTTCATCCGCAGCTTACCGCTGATATGGGCTAAATGATGTGGTCATTTTGGAGTGCTACCTTAAAAAGGTCGTGTTGGGCAGCGCCTCAACCACAGTACCTTCCACTTCAATCATATCTGACTTTGACATCGTTTACCTCTCTTATGGATAGGATCATGAATTGATGTTCGCTCTTATCTGGAATCACATTACGGCGTAATCGCCTGCAATTGATTAACGCCTCAGACTTTGGTCAAAATGACCGGACCGTTAGAGGTAATGGCAATGGTGTGCTCAAAGTGCGCAGCCAGCTTGCCGTCTGCCGTCTTGACCGTCCAACCGTCTGAAAGCTGTTTTACCTTATAGGTCCCCAGATTTATCATTGGTTCAATTGCCAATGTCATTCCGGGTAATAGTCTGATACCGCGTCCTGCGTGACCGAAGTTTGGTACGCTGGGGTCTTCATGAAGTTTTGGTGCCCACGCCGTGACCCACAAAGTCACGAACAACACCGTATCCGCGTTCCTCGCAATACGCTTGTACTGCGTGGCCGATATCGCCGATCCTGTTGCCGGGTATCGCCTGCTCAATGCCTTTATACAGGCTCTCGCGGGTGGTATCCATCAGCCGCTTTGCCTCGGGCGAGCAAGACCCGACTGCAAATGTGGCAGCATTATCGCCGTTATAACCGTTTTTGGCCGCACCCAGGTCGATGCTGACAATGTCACCCTCTTGGAGGATGCGGTCCTTTTTCGGTATACCGTGGATCACTTCATCATTTATGGATATACATGCAGTAGCGGGATAGCCCCCATAGTGCAGGAAATTGGGCTTAGCGCCCCGTTTGATGATCAGATCATAAGCGATCTTATCGATTTCCTTTGTAGAGATGCCCGGCTTAACAGCCTCACCTGCTACCATCAATGCTTCAGCGGAGACTGGCAAGCCTCTTTCATCAGCTCCAGTTCTCTGCTGCTTTTCAGCACGACCATGTTAATCCTCCAGTGCTGCAAAACGAGTGCCGTGGTGTCTGCCACCTCTTCCTGACCCTCTACGACTGCCAGCTTACCCAGCTTGTCGTAAAAGTCTTTCAGCGGCTCGGTCATCTTGTGGTATTCCACAAGGCGAGCCTGCACCGTCTCCGGCGCGTCGTCCTTGCGTTGAATCAGTGCACCGCCGCAAGCGTCACAAACACCGTCCACCTTGGGCTTTTTTATAAAGCATGTGGTAGGAATTTGCACACTTTGAACATACACGGCGGCCGGACATTCTGGCGGTGATTTTCTCGTCAGGGACTTCTATATCAATGACCTTATCAATAGCCACGCCCATGTCCTCAAGCGCCTGGGCTTGAGGATGGTACGAGGAAATCCGTCCAGAATAAATCCGTTTTCGCAATCTTTTTGTTCCAGTCTGTCCTTGATGATCCCGATAACCACATCGTCCGGAACCAACTGGCCTGCGTCCATATAGGACTTGGCCTTCAGGCCCATCTCGGTGCCCTCTTTCAGAGCAGCACGGATGATGTTACCGGTGGAGATGGCAGGAATACCATACTTTTCAACAATCTTTTCCGCCTGGGTGCCTTTGCCGGCACCGGGCGCGCCAAGAAGGATCAAATTCATCTTGCGTTCTCCTTATAATCAGTCAAGGAAGCCTTTATAGTGGCGCATCATCAACTGGCTTTCCAGCTGACGCACCGTCTCCAGAGCTACACCGCACATAATGATGATGGATGTACCGCCCAGGGTGATGCTCATGCCGCCGTCGTCACCGCCGGTCTCCAGGGGCGGAATCGCCGCCTTACAAATCAAGGAGTACACGGATGGGGAACAAGCAACTACGCAAAGCATCAAAGAACCGATCAAGGTCAGACGGGACAGAACCCGCATGATGTAATCGGAGGTGGGCTTGCCGGGACGAATGCCGGGAATTGCGCCGTTGTTCTTACGAAGATTATTTGCCATTTCAATGGGGTTGTACTGAATAGTGCTGTAGAAATAGGCAAAGAAGATGATCAGCAGGAAGTACATACCCGCATACCACCAAGAGTCACTCTGGAAGGCGTTAAAGAACTTCTCCCAGCCGGTGCCTTTGTACTTGTCAGCAGAAATGAACATCTGCACCGTACCGGGCAGGGACAAAATAGAAGATGCAAAGATGATGGGCAGCACGCCGCTCATATTGATCTTAATGGGCATGTGGGTGGACTGACCGCCGTACATTTTTGCGGCCCACAACGCGCTTTGCGTACTGAATGGGCAGGCGACGCTCTGAGTTATCCATAAAATACGATGTAAGCGATCATCAGAAGGAAGATCACGCACACCACAGGAACCAGATTTTGTACACGGTAGGCCGGTGTCCAGGTACTGGAACAGCTGCTTGATCAGGGTGGGAAACGAGACACGATGCCGGCAAAAAGGATAATGGAAATACCGTTACCGATACCGGAAATG